>Ga0153995_1000245_pt1 | contig 11461 bp, 16 predicted proteins | sample TSNC079MetaG_FD_104678 | JGI IMG/M metagenome (GOLD analysis project Ga0153995, IMG submission 104678) | Attine ant fungus gardens microbial communities from North Carolina, USA - TSNC079 MetaG | ecosystem: Host-associated > Fungi > Mycelium > Unclassified | place: USA: North Carolina, Lumber... | reverse complement strand
TGATGGAAAATACCCATTTAATAATATAATTTCTTTTATATTTTATATTATTACTAATTTTTTGCTCCTAAACTCCTGTTGTCTATTTCTATAGGATTATGATATAGACTAGTTACTGGTACTCCTCCTATTCTGGACTTAGTATAAGTACTCCAGTAGTTACATCCTAGTTCCTTAGTTCATAGATTAACATCTTTTACGTGTTCCAGCCTTACTCTTATCAATATACCACACCTCTCCTAAACTCCTAGCAACAATTCAGTCCTCCTAAAATATGCAACCACACATGCGACAGCAGATCGAGGCACAGTACACAAGCTAAGGCCAAGGTTGTTCTCTACTTTTGTTGTCAACTCCCTTCTACTTTAGAGTAACTCCACTCTACTCTGGGTCATTCCACTCCTGCTCCGCATGTTCTTGACAACAGTCCAAAAATAGAGAAGGAAATAGTCTGAGATTTCTCCAAAGAGCAAAAGATATGTGGTATATACTATAGCCACTAAGAGAAGTATGAATGAAGGTGGGGTTGAAAAAGCTGGAGAGATAGTAGTGAAGGCATTATTAGACAGCAGAGCAACTGGTCTATTCATAAATACAACCTTTGCAAAAGAAAAGAGATTTAAAATAGAAAAGTTAAAAAAACCCCTCTTAGTGAGAAACATAGATGGAACAGTGAATGTGGAAGGAGCCATAATGCACCAGGTTAAGTGCAATATGTTTTTCAAAGGACATGTGGAAAGAGCAAGAATAGATGTATACAATTTGGGGAAAATGGAGGTGATACTAGGAATACTGTGGCTAGCAGCCCACAACCCAGAGATAAATTGGGAAAAGGGAGAAGTAAAAATAATAAGGTGTCTACCTATATGTGGAAAAAGAAAGCAAGAGGTAAAGGAAAAGGTAGTAAAGAGAACAGAGGAAGACAAAAATAAAGAGGTACTAAGGAAACTGGTGCCTAAGAAATTTTGGAGATGGAAGAAAATATTTGGAAAGAAAGAGTCGGAAAGGATATTAATGCAAAAGGCCTAGGATCATGCGATAGAAATAAAAGAAGGGTTTATGCCAAGAAAAGAGAAGGTATACTCATTGTCAAGAGAAGAGAGAGAGGAAGTACAAGCATTCATGGAGGATCAGCTGAAAAAAGGGTATATCTGTCCTTCTAAGTTGCCCCAAACCTCACCAGTTTATTTTGTGGCTAAGAAGGATGGAAAATACAAGACTATCAACATATAAACTAGTGGATGATAAAGAATGGGTACCTCTTACCTCTTATAGCAGATATATTGGATGGAGTGGGAAAAAGAAAGGTGTTTACAAAGCTAGACCTGAGATAGGGATATAATAACATCAAAATCAAGGAAGGAAATGAATGAAAGGCAGTATTTACAATACACATCGGAGCCTACAAGCCTATAGTCATATATTTTGGGTTAACAAACTTCTCTGCCACCTTCCAAACAATAATGAATGACCTATTCCAGGACCTCATAAACCAGAGAGACACTGCAATCTTTATTGATGATATCTTGGTAGCTACAGACACAGAGGAGGAGCACGATAAGCTAGTAGAGGAGGTGTTAAAAAGGTTGGAAGAAAACAACTTATTTGTAAAACTAGAAAAATTCATATGGAAAGTGAGAGAAGTGGAGTTCCTAGGTGTGATAATCAGCCCAAGAGAAGTGGAAATGCAGAAAGAGAAGGTAGAAGGAGTCCTGAACTGGCCAGCACCTAGAAATGTCAAAGAAGTACAAAAGTTCCTAGGGCTCGCCAACTATTATAGAAGGTTCATAAAAGACTTTGCTAGAATAGCAGCACTGCTACATGAGCTGGTCAGAAAGGAGCAAAAGTAGAAGTAGGAAAAAGAACAAGAGGAAGTATTTGGGAAACTCAAAACAGTGTTCACCACAGAACCCATTTTAGCTATCCCAGACATTGATAAAGAGATGAGAGTAGAAGCAGATGTCTCAGATTATGCAACAGAAGGGATGCTATTGACAAAGTATGAGGACAGAAAATAGAGGCCAGTAGCCTTTATTTCTAAATTGTTGAATACTATAGAACGAAACTATGAGATTCACAATAAGGAAATGTTGGCAGTTATTAGATGCCTGTTAAAGAACCACTTAGAGGTGATCACCCTTAAGCTAATAGATAGTCCTGGAAGCTAAGTTGAGATTTAAGTAAAGTATATCTACGATATATTGCTAGTATATATAGTCTACACTAGACAATCTCATAGGCAGTTACATGCACATGGATCAGTAATCACAATAGTCCTTAATTAGATTAGAAGGCATTGCACTGTATGACACAGACAAAAGAAGTAAGGAACAGTATGTCATGACTTGGCAAAACGACTAAGTCAATATTTATATTTCTTTTCTTTTTCTTTTCTTTTCTTTTAGATTATTACTAAGGTAGAGTGTGGGAAATATCACATAACAGTCACAGAGTCACAGAATGGTCACATTACACATAGTCACAAGTCACAGTCATAGCATGTGACAAAGAAGTCAGCTGACAGACATGAGGACTGTGGGAGACAAGGTGCATAGCCACAATAGTAATTGTATATATAGTATAGTAAAATCTAATGGGGACTCTATCGAGTTCTCTTTGTCAATTACTGAACAAAGAGCAGTTGGCTTTATTCCGGCTTGGAGTTTAGCTTCCTTACACAGTGGGAACACAATACAAATAGATATAGAACTCCTAGAAGATACAAGTTCATCGGACTTACTAAGTGATACCCTATATCACAAATGATCACTTACTATTTGTGATAGGTGCTTCAATACTTTAAAGAGTTCAAAAATGCAAAGTTAGACAAGTGACAAAAGATGTTGTTAAGTCTGAGATCTAATCCTCAGACTATGAGTTTTTAAATATAGAAAAGTGATAGTCTATGCACTAGGACAGAGTATCACATGCTACTACCTATTGTTCTACATATGGTAGTGCCTTTGTACTTGAAAATGCAATAACTTAACCTTATGGAGGCTGTCCTTTGTTCTAAGAAAAGGATAGATGATTATCTATAGGTAATTAATAAAGTCCATGTGCAAACATTGAGGCCTTCATATCTCCACTAATATTAATTGTCTTGGAGCTATTTTAGGCTCATTCTGAGCAATATAAAGAGGGCTTTTCTGATGCCTAAAAGCAAAGCATAAATCATGGCAGTTCCTGAGATATTGGTGATTTAATAAATGGTACCATAGTAGTTACCAGTTGATCTGCCTAATATCTTGGCCATTATTAATTGCTTCAAGACATGACTAGTATCTATCGAAAGGTCTTTTCAAGGGCTTTTGGGTGCTATTAAGACCATGAGAATTGTCAAAGAATTGATGGAGATATGGCCAAATGAAGTTTGTGACACCCTAAATGTCCCCTTACAGTGCCTAGAAGCATGGAGGTACTACTTGGAAGGAGCAAAACTCAAATTTGAAATATGGACAGATCACAAAAACCTCCAATATTTTATGACAAATCAGAAACTAAACCAAAGACAAATGAGATGGGCCCTGTACCTATCCTGGTTTAATTTTCTACTAAAGCATGTTTCAGGAAAAAGCATGGGGAAGGCAGATGAACTAAGTAGGAGACCAGATTGGCAGGAAGGAGTGGAAAAAGACAATGAAGATCAGAAGTTGATAAAACCAGAGTGAATCAGAGGAGTGGAAACGATAATAGAAGAAGGAAACCTAAAATCAAGAAGGCACAGGAAGGGGACAAAAGAGTAGTAAAAGCTATAGAAGAGCTGAAGAAGGCAGGAATAAAGACATTGAAAGATGAAAAATAGGAAATAGAAGATGGAATAATAATAAAGGAAAAAAGGATATATGTGCCAGAGGAGGAACTCAGGGAGGAGATAATATGATTGCACCATGACATCCTAGTGGGAGAGCATAGAGGGAGATAGAAAACAATAGAATTGGTCACCAGGAATTACTAGTAGTCAGGAGTAACAAAAGAGATAGGAAGATATATGGATAGATGTAATGCTTATCAGAGATACAAGAATTGAAGTGAAGCACTAGTAGGAAAACTGATGTCCAATACAATTCCAGAAAAACCATAAAGCCATATCTCAGTAAACTTCATCACCAAACTGCCATTAGCCCAGGAATACGACACTATCTTAGTAGTATGCAATTGCTTTAGTAAAATGGCACATTTCATAGCAACAACAGAAAAAATATCAGCAAAAAGGACTTGCAAAGCTGTTTTGAGATCATGTATGAAAGTTGCATGGACTTCTAGAAAGCATTATATCAGATAGGGGAGTGCAGTTTACAGCAGAAATGATGAGGGAGCTGAATAACTTGTTGGGAATCCAAACAAAACTCTTGATGGCCTATCACCCTCAAACAGATGGGCAAATAGAAAGGAAAAACCAGGAGTTAGAATAATATCTGAGAGTCTTCATCAATCATAGGCAAGAATAGTGGCCAGATTAGTTGGGAACAGCAGAATTCATGTATAATAACAAAATTCATACAGCAACAAAAATATTATCATTCAAAGCACACTATGGTCAAGATCCAAGGATGGGATTTGAGAGAAGAAGAAAGGGGAAGTACAAAGTGGCAGGAAAATTTGTAGAAAGGATGAAAAAAATCCAGGAAGAGGCAAAAGCAGTGCTAGAGAAAGCGTAAGAGGAAATGAAAAAGTTTGCAAATAGAAGACAAGAAAAAGAAGAGGAATACAGAGTAGGGGACTTAGTACTGCTAAGTACAAAGGACTTGAAATGGAAAATGAAGGGGAGGAGATCAGAAAAGTTAACAGAGCATTTCATAGGTCCCTACAAAGTTAAAGGAATTGTCATGACTTGACAAAATGGCCAAGTCAATATTTATATTTATTTTCATTTTCATTTCATTTATTTTCTTATTGATAGATGCATAAGAGAAAAGTGACTCATAGGGAAGCACAGGATAAAAGAAAGGGTTAGGGTTACTCTTCATGTATAAATAGTATACAGAATCTAATAGAAACTCTATCAAATTCTCTTTGTCAAACGCTGAACAAAGAGCAGTTGGCTTGATTCCAGCTTGAAGTTAAGCGACCTTACACTAGAACTTAATTCACTTCAGAGCACTATCCACCTTGGACTCTGCTCAACCTTTATTTTCATCATATCAACCCTTGGCTACTGATCATTGCGATCGGTAGCCACTTCCATACATAGTCGGGCCCTTGGCTTAAGGGGACTTATCAATCAGTTAGGGATTGATGGTGGAAGAGTGGTACCAAACTTGGATATCATTTTTAAGACCTGACCTCATAAACGAGTGGTATCTAGTAGATTACTTGTACCTTTCTCAGTATAAACCTTGTGCTGTGCTCTATTGTGAGTTGGTACATGCAGAGGAGTGACAGTTATTTCTAAAAGGCTGTCTAGATTAGAGATCCTCCCCGTGAGGTGATAGTCTAACCATACTATTAGGGCAGTAGTCAGTAGGGCAGTAGGTGTCTGGTTAGGTGAAAATCTTGCACCCCAACAGACATAACTTTAGTGAGATCAACCATTAAATCCATACCCCTGCAGAGACATAGCACCATGTCTTTGCAATAATATAATTCATTAATGAGCAACTTGCTCAAAGAGAAATGTGCCCTCGCCGAACTGAGGGAAGAACTTGAAGAAAAAAGGTGAAAGTTATGCAGAAGTTACAAAGGGTTCGGGCACCTGGCCCATAATTGCAGGAATAAGAAGAAAGGAAAAAAGGGGACTGTTGTTCCTCAAAATAAGTTTGAAGTGTTGAAGAGTAGAGTGATGCAATGTGGAGTAAGGGAAAAGATGATAAGAAGAGTAGGAGTAGTGGAGGTTAAGTGTTACAAGTGTAGAGAAATAGGACATAAATATAGAAAGTGTCTATTGTGGGAGAAGAAAGAAAGGATGGCACATGTGATGAAGCCGCAAAAGGTGCACCAGCAAGAGAAGGAACCAGTATGTCTTGTAAAGGGAAAGGTGCAGGAAGAAGAAAGAAAGCTGAGAAGGGTAGAGGAAGAAGAAGCGGTGCACATGGTCAGACCACAAGAAGCACAGCAAGGGTGGAGAAGGAGCTCAATAGAAAAGCTAAGAAAAAAGCAAAGGAGCATTGTGAAGAAGATGTCCCAGAAGAGATGCAATTGTTGGAATTGGGATAGTATACAAGGGAGGTAGTAGTTTCATACCTAACTTGTGAAAAGTGTGGAAGTCAGGGATATCATATGGAAGATAATAGGGGACAAGGAGTGATCTCCAGGAAGAAACTAGAAGAAATGAAATAGGGTGGATATATGGGGAAGGCAGCACAGTCTAGAGAGGCAAAGACACAGCAAAGTGGTACATGGTTGAGAGAACCGGAAAGCACAGCAAAAGAGGAAGGTGATTGAAAGGAGATCAGAAGAACCTTCAAAATGCTGAGAGAAATGTGGCTGAATATCGGAATGGAAAAGATAGACATGCATGAAGGTATAATGGTAAAAGCACTCTTGAACAGTAGTGCAACAGGGATGTTTATAAATAAGAGGACAGCAGTCAAGCATAGGTTTAAGCTGCAGAAATTAGAGAGGCTGATAGCCATCAGAAATGTAGATAGAACAAATAATAGTGGAGGAGCCATCATGCACCAAGTAGAGTGTAATGTGTATTATAAAGGCCATGTAGAAAGGATAAGAATGGATGTATGTGATCTAGGGAAGACAGAAGTAATTCTGGGAATGCCATAGTTGGTAGTATATAATCTGGAGATAAACTGGGAAACTGAGGAAGTCAAAATAACAAGATGTCTGCCCTTGTGTGGTGGAAAGGATCAAAAGAAAGCAAGAGCCAAAAGGATAGTGACCCTAGAGGAAGAGAAAATTGTCAGATGGGCAATAGATGACAAAGAGAATTGGGGAAGAGAAGAGGAAATTGAAGAGGACCATAGAAAAATCAAGGAAATAGTTCCGAAAATATTTCTCAAATGGAAAAAAGTGTTTGGGAAGGTAGAGTCAGAAAGGATACCAACAAGAAAGGTTTGCGATCATGTTATAGATCTCAAAGAGATGTTCAAACCATGGAAAGAAAGAATTTATCCTCTATCCAAGAATGAAAGAAAAGAGGTTCAAAATTTTGTAGAAGACCAATTGAGAAAAGAGTACATCAGACCCTCAAAATCACCTCAAATGTTGCCAGTGTTTTTCATAGGCAAGAAGGATAGTAGCAAGAGGATAGTGATGGACTACTGTAATCTGAATGATTAAACAGTAAAAAATAACTACCTGCTCCCATTAATTATAGAATTAATCGACAACATGGGGAGTAAGAAAGTGTTCACCAAAATGGATCTCAGATAGGGGTTCAACAATGTGAGGATAAAAGAGAGAGATAAGTGGAAAGGAGCATTTACAACACACATAGGTTCCTTTGAACTAACGGTGATATTCTTTGGGATAACAAACTTGCCAGCTACATTCCAAGCAATGATGAACAAGATCCTGAGGGATTTAATAAATGAAGGAAAGGTTGCTGCATTTGTAGACAGTGTGTTGGTAGAAACAGAAACAGAAAAAGGGCATGATGAGATTGTGGAAGAAATACTAAAGAGGTTGAAAAAAAATGACTTGTATGTTAAACCAGAAAAGTGCATATAGAAGGTGAGAAAGATAGAATTCCTGGGGGTTGTTATAGGACCCAATGGAATAGAAATAGAGAAGGAGAAAGTAGACAGAGTATTAAGTTGGCCAGAACCAAAGAATATGAAAGACATCAGAAAATTTTTAGGCCTTGTAAATTACTATAGGAGGTTCATCAAGGATTTCGCTCAAGTGGCTAGGCCAATGAACATACTCACTAGAAAAGACATGAAGTAGCAGTGGGGGCAGGAGCAACAGAAAACATTTGATGAATTAAAATAGGTCTTTACAACAAAACTAGTATTAGCAGCACTAGACTTGGATAAAGAGTTCAGAGTAGAGGCAGACACCTCAAATTATGCGACTGGGGGAGTACTGTCAATAAAGTGCTCAAACGAAATATGGAGACTAGTAGCTTTCATTTCCAAATCTTTAAGTGATACAAAAAGAAACTACGAGATTCATGATAAAGAAATGTTAGCTATAGTCAGGTGTTTGGAAGTGTGGAGGCACTTCCTAGAAGGAGTAACAGTTAAATTCGAGGTCTTGTCATATGACAGAAAATACCTATTTAATAATATAATTTCTTTTATATTTTATATTATTACTAATTTTTCACTCCTAAACTCCTGTTGTCTACTCCTATAGGATCATGATATAGACTAGTTACTTGTACTCCTCCTATTCTGGACTTAGTATAAGTACTCTAGTAGTTACATCCTAGTTCCTTGGTTCATAGATTAAAGTCATTTACTTATCTATGCTCCTATCAATTTATATACCACTCTACTCCTGAACTCCTGGCAACAATTCAGTCCTCCTGAAATACACAACCACACATGTGATAGCAGATCGAGGCACAGCATATGAGCTGAGGCCAAGGTTATTCCCCCACTTTTGTTGTCAACTCCCTTCCACTCTGGAGTAATTCCACTCCACTTCAGACTACTCTGCTCCCACTCTACACAGTCCTTGACAGAATCTATAAACTAACATCAGTCACTGTTGCACTTAACTATCTCAACTTTACCATCCTTACTTGTTTGCTCCACTATTCCTGTCCTTCACACTGATTGATGTCTAATTCCATTTATTCAACTATAGTGTCTCCAGTAGGTGTAGTCTCCAGACGCTCTGGAACTATGCCGCGTTGGAACAAATGAGTTCCATTTCTGACCCCTTGCCCCTGACTCCTGTATCCCCAACCTCCACTCTAGAGTCAACTGACTAGTCTGACTTCAGATTCTATGTCTTCACAGCCAGTTGTTCTTATCATCAAGTCTAATTCTTTCATTTCACAGTCTAACCTATCTGTCTATCTGCCCTCTGCTGTTATGCCACAAGTGAATTTTTTACAGAAGATAACATTTGATATATGTTATACTAATAGATTCTCAATTAGAATTCACTCTAGAACCCTTTCTATATTCTCAGAACATAATACTATATAATGAGTATATTGAGCAGGTGATAATCGACCTAGAGCTTATGTTGAGACCTCAAGAAGCAATTAAGATAAACTGGCATCGGGTTACTAAGAGAGTTACTGAGGGACTACACTCTAGATCCACTTTTGAATGGACCAACTTAGAAAGATAGTAAACTTGTACTCTAGAACTAGTACTACTCAGATGAAGAACTTAGACTGATAGACTTTGTGCTTGTAAATAAGCATTGATGGCATCAGATCAATTATATTTAGATAAATGACCTCTAGGATGCAACTTAGAGATACTAGACATTTATTGAGACTTGCTAACTGCTTAACAGATAATCAATGAAGTCCAAATTACAAAGTAGCATCAAGAGCATAATAGGGGAAGATGGGAGAATATTCTAGAAAGAAGCGGTGATAAAGACGCGTCATCTTTGATGGGAAGGACTTGATGAGAGAACGCGTCATCATAAAGAAAGGAGAGGACCACATCATCAGTGGGAATTTGAGAGGCCTTAGGACAGAAAGAAGGCAGTGGAATTCTGAAAGTAGTAATAGTTTCCCTTTTATATTTTATTTCTTGAGTTTCAGGGCTTTGTAATATCTTTAATATAGTATCCGGAGTACAGTTGGATTGGGGAAGAATCTTTTGACTCCTACCTCTATCTACACTGCCTCTAGAATCATGAATGTAGATCTATTGAGAGTAAGAAGACTGGGACTAGTGGGGTGTCTTGAGAAGAACACTGAATATACCCAGAACTCGATTTAGAAAGAAGACGCAGATGCAACTCAGACAGGCTTTGGAGAGGACAACAGGCTGGGAAAGCTTGGCTAGGTGCACACTTGGATTGCATCACACCTGTAAGGTTCAGTATTGGAGGTGCAAACAAGGGGCAACTGAGTGTGGAGGGTTTATGAGTGATTAACTAACTGTATTTTCTAGAGGAGCTTTTATCATGGTGTGTAAAGGTTGACACCTTAGGGAGGCTATGCAATGATGATCTAGAGAGATCTTACGATCCTTTTATAACCACCAACATATATTTTACTAGAGCTGCATATAATTCTTATTTCTCTAATTATTTATAAACCTTCAACTTTGATTATCTCCCCTTGGACCTTTAGCATACAATTAGGAGCTGGTACATTATTGTTTTGTTTGTCCCAGTGTGCAATTCCCTTTTGCACTCTTTCACTACCATCTGTCCAATACTCTAGGATGACCTCTAGTTACTCCTCCTGTCAAGGTCCATATTCCAGATGTCTTTGACAGAACAGATCTGCACTAACTGTAAGGGTGACTGGAGTGGAATACTCCAGGAGATTCCTCAGTTAATTATAGTTTATGAAATATGTTACAACCTACCTCCAGGAGATTCCTCAGAGAATTAGATGAGGCTCCTAGAGGGAATAATCTACATTATATATATTACAGTGTCCTTGTGTCCCTGCATTTGGTAACCAGGGTCTGAACAATGAAAGTGCACTAGGAGGTAACAGAGTGCTCTTGGAATGATGGGGATAAGACCAAATATTACTTAGTAATATTTGATCAGCTGCAGAGTCACTCTGGAGAACTAATATGGGCTCCAGAGTCATGTGTAAGGGGTTTCCTTACACTAACTTCACCAATTCCTCTTCCAATATTGTCTTTACTTTTGCTTTGGACCAACTGTTTTCAAATAAGACTTCAACAAAATCAATTTTGCAATGACTTATGTGTTTGGAGTGGTACAAGACTGGCTTCAGGTAGTATTAGAACAGGAGGATCAAGGTGTTCACCATGTATGGCTATACTTCTGGTCCTCCTTTGTCAAAGAAATGTATACTTACTTTGGCATCCCAGACATTGTTGCAGAAGCGGCTCACTCCTTAAATCATCTCTGTATGAATCCTGACAACCAGATTGCAAGATATAACATTGCTTTCCTCCAGTACTCTGCTCTATTACAGTGGACGGAGAATGCTCTCTACTATAGGTACTATTTTGGACTCCCTGATTGCATTCAGGATATTATTTCCACTTGTGAAGGAGATAAACCTTCTACCTTCCAGACTCTATATTCCATAGCCATCTCTATTGACAATCATTTCTGGGAGTGGAAATGTGAGTCCAAAAGGGCTCTGCACTCCACTCCGCAATATTCTTTATATTCAGAATGTTCTGAGTTTGTCTCTCATTTGTCAATATCTGACCCCGGTTCCGATATTGCTGCTTCAGAGTCTTTTGATAGCTTTTCCACTCAGTGATATACTCTGTCTCCAGATCTCTCTGACTCTGTCTCCAGATCGTCATTGTCTGTTTTTGATTCTGGTTCTATAGTCTCTAAGTCTTCTACTAGTGCTCTGTTCTCTACTCTACAACAAATTCTGTCATTGGAGCTCACTGATTCTGATTCTGTTCTGTCCTTCTCA
>Ga0153995_1000244_pt1 | contig 11495 bp, 15 predicted proteins | sample TSNC079MetaG_FD_104678 | JGI IMG/M metagenome (GOLD analysis project Ga0153995, IMG submission 104678) | Attine ant fungus gardens microbial communities from North Carolina, USA - TSNC079 MetaG | ecosystem: Host-associated > Fungi > Mycelium > Unclassified | place: USA: North Carolina, Lumber... | reverse complement strand
TGTGTCCGCGAGGTCCCTTGTTGTGCTGTGCCATGAGGAAAGACTAGAACCAATCTGTAACTGATACGGGTAGGCGCGCTTGTTCGGTGTGTCGCGTGTGGTTGATGTTGCCATGGAGTTCTGAGGGATTTTGCGGCGGCCCGCCTCACAGCCCGCCGCCGGCCCAACCAGGGAGGGGCTTGACGGACCACCTCTGCGGCTTCGCTGAAGGTGGAGTTTGGGTGCGTTGGCGGTCGGCGGTTCGATGATGGGTCTAGCGTCGGAATCGGGTTGGATTCTTCGGGAGCGCATGGAGATGCCTGGCTCTCATGCTGTCAGACGCCGGGGAAATTCATGTGTGACTGAACGCGGGGGAGGGGTTATGTAACCCGCGTGTTGGACGGCGCTTCCGCAGGCTGCTGCCGTGTGTCGTGGAGATGGATGGAGACGGGGGTCTGTGGACAGTCGATGGTGCGTCTGCGAGCTCGATGGCTCGGGTCACGTGTCGAGAGGAGCACCTGAAAGCTTCGGAAAGGCGCCTTAACCTGTCAGCTGCCGAACGTAGGTTTCCAGCGGGGAGGGTTTGTGCCTTCGTGTTCGCCTGCGAATCGTGAGGGACTTCGGTTGGGGGAGGTCGATCCGCGTATATTGTCACGCGGAATGCTCTTTATCGCAGTTGCGCAGAGGATTTCGTTCACCGGGTTCGAACATTAGAGTCGTGCGTCGTTCGACTTCCGTGAGTACATTGCTCGGATCGACGTATTGACGGTGTGCTGTTCGCGCACTCGAAGGAATGCTTCGCATTCCGTCAACATTCGTTTCTCAGGACTCAAAGGTTCCACAACGCCAACAGTTCGGCCCGAAGACTGAGCGAGCGAACGTAGTGGTTGGACCGCAGTTGTGCGCTGGGGTGCCCGACATCGACGAGATACCTCTCGGTGTCTGCCACAGGAAGCGGTAGTAGGTCGTTGCGAACGCGGAGGAAGAACTGAAATTGACTGGGGGAATCCGGTATTCGATCCTGGTTGGATATCACGACCGCGGGTGGCAATAACAATTCGTTGTCCGTGGAGACGCGGATGACGACGTCCCCACGTGCCATGCTGCTTGGTTTTCCGAGTCTGAGTGTTTCGAGTCGATATCTCACGCTCGGATTGAACGAAAGATGCTTCGTTGAAGTCTGTTTCACGGGTGCGATGCGCACGGAGGGACGGGTTTCGTGATCGCTGACTTGCCTGATAAATATTCGGTTGGTCGGAGTTAGAGGAAAGTCGTTGTCAAGGTTCTGCATTCGGCCAGTGATGCCGGGTATGGGTACGGCACGCCCGATCGCCCATTCGCGCGCGGCGTTGTCGATGAATATTTGGTCTACAGCAGTGGTTTCGTCGATATTGTTGATGAACGCGCGACTGTCGGCAACCACTTGGGGGTCATCGGAAATGACGACCGCTTCATGGGTGAATGTGGAATTTTCGGAAGCATTCGGCGAGCCGATTACAGCTCGTTGGTTCGTCACGATGACCTTGGCGTGCAGTGTTGACGACGACAGGATGCGAACGCCCTTGCTGAGGTAGTGCGCAAGAACGGCAGGTGAAGTGGCGTGGGCGCGGATCGCCGCGGTAGAAGCATTGACGATCAGAAGGTCTCCACTGCGAAGTGGAAGTAGTTCGGGCGCAAGGTGTCCGAGATAGGGGATAGCGGCATAGCGTGGGCCTCGCGTGCGGATCGCGCGAGTGATGTGTGGCCACGGGTTCGGTCCGTGGAAGCTGGTCCCCATAGCCTAGAACGGTAGCGCGAATCGGGCCCGATTTCTGGCGCCTGCGTGAAAGCTGCCTTTGTTCTGCGTCGTCTCCGGAGCAAAAGAAACTTCCGGATATCTTGTGATCTGTCGTGGAGGCCGAAGAATGTTGTAGCGATCAACCCTGCCGGGTTAGACGGCGTTATACCCCAGTGCGACTGCAGCGCTGTCGATTCGGCGTGCGATTTCGATACGGGACGGTGGCAGTGATGGCGCCGGACGGGTGGGAAGGGTCTGCTGCTTGTTCGAGCAGCGCCCCGCACAGTGCACCGGGAAATATACCGCGGTATGCGATCCCGCGGGGTGAGGGCGGGCGTGATGGATCGTGCGGGCCCATGCCTTGGAGGGGCGTGTAGGCCTGAGATCGTAGGCGCTCGCCGTGTGGATACCGGGTGACTGATGTAGTGTCGCTGGCGGGCCGAGTCCATTCGTGATCATTGCTCGAAAAGTCAACGTGCAGAAAACTTCTCGGCATTTCAGTGAAGGTCGGCGGCGTGGTCTTCATGAACTGATGGACCGTGCCTTTGACGGGGAAGCCGGCGTGTTGGCCTGCAGTTGAGGTTCGTCTACTACTCTTTGGCAGCCTCTTGCCGCGAGTTCAGGTGAGGTGGCGGCTGGGATGCGTCAGCGTGGCTTCGGCGCCCATCAGATAACAGGCGGTACGGCCGGCGTGATGGTTGCGAGCGCAACGTAGACATTGCACTGACCGGAGACGGTGCGGGGAAGAGATTCCGTTGAGATAGATCCACGAGGTTGCGACAGCACCGGCGATCAGTGCTGCGATTGTCACGGTGGTTGCTGCGCGCTCGCGGAAGAGGAGCATCACGGCCCCGACGCTGGGCTTTCGGGCCGGGTCAGCGCGGATAACCTCTGGCTACGGTGCGTGCAAGGATACCGAGCGTGGCTTTGAGAGATCCTTCGGCGATGACGGGAAAGATTCCTGCTTGCCGCCAGGTGGGACCGATATCAGACCAGTCGTAGTACGAGGTCACGAGGGAACTGTGGCCGTCGTCGGCCGGCTCGATCCGATATCCGTAGACGTGCCCGATCGGAGGCCGGACAGTTCCGAGGATGGTCCATGCTATTTCGCGTTGGGGAACAAAGGTTTTGATCGTCACTGTGACGTCGTACTGTCCCATGGGTAGGTCGCCCAGAGCTTCGCGATCCATGTGGACGACGAATTCGTCGCCGGTCGCGGTCACGAGTTCGCCATCTGCGCCCATCAGCATTCCGGATCCGTCGATGGCGACGTGCCCCTGAGGGTCGCAGAGGACCGCGAATATTGATGCGGGGTCGGCACGGATGGTGCGCTGTACTTCGATCCGTTCGCTAGTCATGCGGCGAATGCTGCCATACCGCCGAACGGTCGGCGAGGTTTCTCTCGTTCGTTGGTGCATTCATCGGCTTCGGTCGGCGAGGCGGGGTTGATTGCGGCGTTCGCGGTAATCGGACGCCTCGGAGGGTGGGCCGCCGACTATGAGACGATACTGGTGTATCTGGCGTTCTTTCTGTGGATGTCGATCGCAGGGCGGGTGTTCTGTTGGGGCGCAGACACACTCATCGCCGAATTCCGGAAGAAGTCGAACACGGCCGGTGATCGCCGGTGAAGCCTGCGCGCCGGTTCGACCGCACGTCGCCGAGGATCTCCACCGTGGTGGTGCTCGCGGCGATGGTGATCGCGCTGCTGGCGCTGTTGACCTTCGCCCCGACCTCCTCGACAGGGCCGGCAGAGGACTGCGCCGCGCGTTCCGTGTATCGATCGATGACGACGGGATGCTGATGGAACTCGGCCGCGCCTATCGCGGCTACCTTCGCTGGCGTGACGTGCACACAGTTAGGCGTGCTGCGCGCGGACAGTACGCAATCGACATCATTCTCAAACCCGATGTCCGCGTGGAGAACACCTCACCCGGTTCGCCGCTCTTTCGCCTCGGGCCGGGAATGATCACCGAAGACTCGCCGTTCCAGACCGGCTACGTGCACCTCGAGTGCGGCGGATGGGCAGGCGCCGAGAGCGCGCTGATCGAGGAGATCGTTCACCACGCACGCGCCGAAAACACAGAAACGTGGTCAGATGACAACCCCTGAACCCCACCCCTGCCGTCCGATATAGGAGCCGCAGTGGCCGCAGAAAGTGTACTGGCGTGCTGCCGGGTTCGCCCTGATCATGACGGCGTGCACCCCGGCGGACGTCTGCGCTTGCGGTCGCGGTGTCCTTCTCGCGGATTGACTACACGGGCGCATTGGCTGTCAGCTATTTCGGTCTGGTCGCGGTGATGGCGATCGGGTCGGCGCAGCTGTGGTAGATGGCGGGACTTCGATTCCTTGCGCGGCACCCACCCCTCTGGGTGCGCGTCGACGGCGCCGGGACGGTGAGTGTCGTCAAACCCCGAGTGCTCATTGTTCCGGCAGTCATCGCACTGTCAGGGTGTTTCGTGTGCTGCGCGGCACGGCTGCTGCGTCGCCGAGTGCGGATCGTTAAGCCGCGGTCCTCGACGGCTCGTTGCGGTAACGCGAGGGCCGGCCGTCGGTTCCGGTAAGCCGCCAGGACCAGAGGGTGAACCGGGTGCGCATTCCGTTGGCGTCGGCGAGGCTCCGGACGTCTGCGCAGGACTCTGCAAGGAGTCGCCGGAAATCGGGGTTGCGCATCGAGTAGGTCTCGCGCAGAACATTGCGGGGGATACCCAGCAACGTCGCGTCCTGCCGGCTCGGGACGACGATGGACCAAAACCCTATGCGCATGACTACAGGCGTGGTGAGGCCGAGTGCGAGGCGGTTGAATCGGCTCATGCGCGGAGCGTGATGGCGTAGCCATGCATGGGCGAACCCGATGTGACGTGCTTCCTCGGCGAGATGGATCTGCATGATGCGGTCGGTGAGCGGGTGGATGCCACCGCCGCGCATGATGCTCTTCTGGATGTGGTCGATGGGCTCCTCTCCAGCGAGGATGATCTGAAAGAAGAAACTGGGCCACAGCGATCCGAGCGAACCGACGAGGGGGAAGGCCTTGACAAGCCACGTTGGGGCACCGTGGACCTCCGGAGCCACGCGGTTGGTGAACTCCTGAAACATCTGGATGTGGTGTGTCTCTTCGGTGAGTTCGTGCATGAAGTAGCGGAATTCGGGGTTCTCGTTCGCCAGGCCCATCAAGAACTGGGTACCGCCGAGAAGGAGCAGTTGCTCGAACTGGGAGCCGGTCTTTGTTATAGACGCGAGTCGAATCCGGGCAACCCGCCGTTGTTCCTGGGGTGAGAGCGCGCGGTACCAGTCGGTGTGGGACAAGGGGTCGACCGCGGGGAGTGTCCATCTCGGGTCGTCCGCGGGGGCGGCGAACTCGGGCGAATTCCAGGCGATGTCTTTGAACGCCTCGAAGTGGAGCCCTGTCGAGGATGCCTCGGACAGTGTGCGCAACGTGTCGTGGTAGTCGCGGCGTTCGGTGACGGTATTGCGCCCCGGAGTTAACCGAACAGATGGCGCGTTACGCCACGTGCGACGAAGTGTTAGGAACTGCATTTCGGGCTCCTTTGTGGCATCTACCTCAGATAACCTCACAATAAACTATGTGTGACAGTGCGTCCACAGTAACTGTATGGGTTTGCACGTCAACGGGTAAGCGCGAAAGTGCGCAAGGGGATACTCAACATCACGCCATGAGCACGCGGCTCTCGACGTTGGATGGTGGTGTGGTTCCTGCTGTCGAGACGAGGGTGCTGGACGTGGCTGACGGTGGCACGTTGGGGCGGTGTGTGCATCCGCCCACCTATGCGGTGGGATGGGCCAAGGACGAGGCTCTCGCGATCTCGTCACGGTCGGTGTCCCCGCTTGATTGGGTCGGAACTCACCGCGCCGAACTCGCGTCCCTGCACCGCGACGACATCCGAGGCGGCGCAGACAGTTGATCATGTGGATCGGCTCGCACGTCTTTCGTCATGCGACGGGGATCCGATAGCCCGTGGTTTGTTGCCGGGATAGCGAGCGGTAGCAGTCGAAATATCACACCGGTAACTTCAAGTCATGCCAGTTCTATTTCTAAGTGACTGTGCAACAATCAGTTTCGATGGAGATCGCCATATAAATTGAAATTCTGGGCGAAAATGCACGACGACCAATGGCTCTGGCAGGGGTAACCGTGCGCGTCACCGATGGCGACGGAACCAACAGCGTCGAGATCGACATGCTCGTGACGACGCCATCATCGAAGTGCCGTCGGTCGGTTGAGACTTGTTCAGCGCCGAGCCCGCAAGAGCGGAGTTTGCGTCGGGCGCTCCCGGTAGATCGGCGGTGGCCTTCATGGTGTGATCGCGCTCTATACGGCATTGGCTTTAGTGGTGGGTGTTGCTGTCGCGGCGCGCCGTCCTGTGGGCGGCAGGAAGAATCTGGCCGACGTGTTCGGCGGCACCGAGCATGAAGCAGTCCAAGCCGGAATGCGTTGGGCTGCAGAAGTACTGGCGGCAGAGAGAATTTCTGCTTCGGAGCAACCTTTGGCCGCGTTACGTGAGTTGCGCCGGGCTAATCGGGCGTTGTCGCTTACCGGTGCCAAAGTTCTTCTGGATCAACTTCTGCCACCTCACTAACGCAGTTGTGGATCGCTGTCACCGAAACGCCAGCGACCTGGCAACTATGCGGTTCGGAGAAGCTTCGGGGTCGCTGCCTCTTCCGAACGGGCTCTTTGTTACGGGTGAGGCGGTATGGCCGTTTTCACGGCGACCATAAGATCATACTTTGGTACGCTTGAAGTATGACCACTAAATTCACCATAAGTCTCCCTGACGAGGATGCGCACTTACTCGACGAGTATGTGCGTGATCACGGACTTCGTGGCCGGTCGGCGGGAATTCGTGTCGCGCTCCGCCTTCTCTCGACGTCCGGACTCGAACGTGACTACGCTGCAGCCTTTGCTGAAGGTGACGTAGATGAAGTGTGGGACGCTGTCACGGCAGACACCGAATGATTCGCCGCGCGCACATTCACTGGGTGGATCTGGATCCTGCGCAGGGCAGTGAAGCGGCGAAACGACGACCGGCGGTGGTGGTGAGCAACGACCGGGCGAACGCTACTGCCGAAAATCTCGGCAGGGGCGTGATCACCGTGGTGCCGTTGACTACCAATACTGCGCACGTGTTTCCGTTTCAGGTGATTGTCGAGTCCGACGAGTCAGGTTTGGCGCGAGCGTCGAAAGCGCAAGCGGAGCAGGTGCGGTCGGTATCGGTTCGGCGTCTGGATCCTGAACCTGTCGGCAAGGTCGGGATGGAGACTTTCGCTGCGCTCGAGGATGCGCTGCGGTTGCACCTCGATCTGCAGTAACTTGGCGCTGTTGGGACCGGGTGATCGCCTCGATCGTGGGGCTGCGGTTGCCGAAGACCCTACGTAGTCTGCCCCACTCGTTGCTTGCTTCCCGTGCCAGCGTGGCAGTGAGAGTGCGTCTGACGAGCGGCAGGACGACGCGGCTCGCTAGTAATTTGTCTCGATACAGCGAAACGAACCGACGGGTCGAACACCTAAGGTGTGCTGGTCCATCCGTCCGGGGTGTGCAGTATTCCGTTCACTCGCACGGGAATAGGGGGTCCTCCGGCGTCTCCTACTGTGCGGCGGCGTATCTCGTCGAGGATTTTGCTCATGTCGCCCTGCTCCGGTGCTGGACCGTTCTCAAATTTTGCTGATTCAGCGGAACAGAGCATTCGGTTGTGACGGGGAACGACGCGGCGGTACTCGCGTCCTCCGCTGGGTTCGTCGTCTCGGTCGGCGAGCATCCCCCGATCACGACTGCGGCGACAATGGCGGCCAGGGCGATGACGAATCCGCGCATACCGGACGAGTGTCGGTACCGGCGGGTGTCAACGGGGGAGCCAGGTGCTGGGTGGAGACCGCCCGAAGATTGCCGGGTGTGAATGAGGCAAACTCGCTGACGAAGACCGGTACGAGCAACACCGAGAAATCGGACCCGCAGCGACATGAGTGATGGCGGCATCCAGCGCACTCAGCCCCCCTGCTCTGTCAGAGCGTGCGTCGCTGTGCCCCGAATGCGGTTGCCGTGAAGTTGCTCTGCCAGAATTAGGAGGATGACCGACAAAAGCGGCAAAAGCAAAGATGTGACTGCAGTAGGTTCCCGTGTGCGAATCACGGTGTCAGACTCCGATGCCGGTGGCAGCGTGGCATGCACGGGTGTGGTGATCGAGGACTACGAGGACATGGTGATCGACCGCGGTTCGGTGGGGCGGGACTGGGCTCCGGTGCAGCGGTGGGCGATCGCACTCGATGACGGGCGCCTGATTTTTGCGAACGACGAAGACCTGACACCCGCAGAATAGGGTTATCGGCAGACTGCGCTTTGCGAAATCCTTTGGGCGAGAGCCGTGTCGCACGCTGCTGCCCGAGGCTGTTTGGAGCTCCGCGCAAAATGGCCGGGCGGCTGTGGATTGGGTGATTGCCCCCCGACATCCAGGCGTAGTGAGTTGTCCGGGACCCGTACTTGGCGTAGCGCACGATGTTCACTTTGCTTGTCGCGGCAATTCGGCCGGTCAGGTGGAGACGCCGCGGTGCGTCGTCCCGCCTCGCACATCTGAAGCAAACCGCCATTCCTGCCGAGACTGAGAGATTGCCTCACGTACCCCGTGAAGAAGCGTACGAGCTGGTGGTGGGCCGGTTTTGTATTGGGGCTGTAGATGTCATATCAAGGATCTGTGAGGTCGAGGGTGGAAACGGTGGGCGAGCGGAGGGGGATGTGGATAGTCGCCGCATTATCGGTACTTGCTCTGGCAGCACTCATCTGCGCGGTGGTGACGTTCAGCATTGCTGTGCAGTCGATTTCTGGTGGTCTGGGTCCTGCTGTCGAAGCGAGGGTGCTGGACGTGGAGGACGGTGCCACGCTGGGCCGATGTGTGCGTCCGCGCACCTATACGGTGGGATGGGCGCAGGACGAGGTGGACCACATCGAATCGTTCGTCGAGTGCTCCAGCGCGGATGAGTACGCTGTGGGCCAGACGGTGAGGTTGTGGCGGAGTTCGAGTGGTCATCTGATCACGTCGAGTCCAGTGCGGATCGGCTCCTTGAGCGGTGTGTTGTCACTGGCGACGGGAGCGTTGGCGGTTTTCGCCGGGCGGAAGGCAGTTCGGGCGTGGCCGGCTTGATGCTGTCTATCGGGCTCGGGGCGCAACATTTTGCCGCAATGGCTGCCGACAGGAATGGGCAGCGACATCGCCGCCCTACGTGCGATCTTCGAGGGTCCCAGCGCTGCGGCGCGGCACTCGACTGACTTTACCCTCGACAGCATCAGCTGGGGGACGGTGGATGTCTTCAGTTCATGAGGTCGGCGCGGTGGAGGAAGGTCGTTGCTGCTTCTGCGGTTTGCAGGCCACCTGCGGAGATGTCGATGTTGAGGCCGGTGATGGTGTCGACGTAGTGCACGGAATTGACGGCGTCGCGGTATTCGAGGCGCGCTGCTGCGGTGTGTGTGGTGTTTTCGGTGATGAGTTCGGGTCGGTTCTCTTCGCGCCAGTGCTGGAGTGTTCGTTCGGCTTCGGTCTTGTTCACCCAGATGAGGTAGACGATGTTGTTGTCGGAGAGTCCTTGGTTGAGTGGTGATGCGGGGGAGACGCTGCAGAGGAGGTAGAGGTCGCCGGCTTCGGTGTTGGAGCCCTGTGAGCAGATGCTGCTCTGGGCCAATGCTGGTGGGAGCGTTGCTGTGACGGCATCGATTGTGGTGTGTGTTCCGCCCGTCAGTGGCGCATTCGATGTGGCTGTGGGCAGGTTGTTTTCGTCGACGGGTGTGGTGCCACAACTTGTGAGGACGAATGTTGCTGCGGTGAAAGCGATCAAATACCGGGCCCGCGTCGCTTTCGCAGTTTCAGCGGGCACTGGATAGGGCGACATTTCTGCATTATTCCTCATGCGCCGCAACGATCTTCGATCGTACCGTTGGTACTGGCCGCCGCGAGGTGTGATCGTAAGACGGCTGTGGCGGCTCCTGTGGTCGAAGACTGCTGCGATTGTCGGGTTAATGGCAGTCGTCGCGTATCGCGAGCGGCGCCTCACGTTCATGCTGAGCGGGAGTTACGAACCTCAGTGCTGTTGGGTCGCGCATGGCGTTGCGTAGTGTGATGTGCCCCGAGTTTTCCTGAGTTCGTTTGTTTTACTTCAGGCATTGATGCACCCCGAGAGAGGTTCACGATGCCCCGACGTTATCCACCCGAGTTCCGCCGAAAAACTCTCGACCTGTTGAGGTCAGGACGCACGGTTGCCGGGGTCACCGCAGGTCTCGATGTCCCCGGGCAGACCATCTACAACTGCCGTAACCAGGAGTTCATCGATACCGGGCGGAAGCCTGGGCTGAGCTCGATCGAGAGCGCTGAACTCGCCGCTGCCCGCGGCCGCATCGCTCAGCTGGAGACCGAACTCGCCATTGCCACACGCTCCACGAAACTGCTGAAGTCGGTGGCGGCTGAAAAGGCGGTTCGAAGCGATCGAAGTGATGGCCAAGGAAGGACTACCGGTAAAGACCTCGTGCCAAGTTCTGGAGGTGTCGGAGTCCGGTTTCTACGAGTGCCGAAACCGCCCACCCTTGGAACGCTCACTGCGACATGCCTGGTTTACGCCGCTGATCATCAAGGTTCATACCGCCTCGCATGGCACCTACAGTGCCCGCCGAGCTCACGCTGAACTCACCCTTGGTCACGGTATTGCGGTGGGACACGGCTGAATCGAAATATTGATGAGAGCTGCTGGTGTGACAGGACTTCCGGGAAACAAGCGTGCCCGTCCCAAGCATCAGACTCCGACCGCAGCCGATCTCGTCGACCGCAAATTCACTCGCGACAAGCCGAACAAGCTGTGGGCTGGATCGTCCTGGCGACGATTCGAACAGTGGTGCACCGCCCACGGTCATATTCCGTTGCCGGCGCACCCGGCGACCGTCGCCGCGTATCTCGCCGCGGCCGCCGACACCCGTGTTCGTGTAGGGGTGACGGGTCCCAGGTTCCTCGGCCAGGGTCGCGACGCGGGCCCGCTGCTCGGCAGCCTGGAGGCTGTGTGGTTGCGGCAAGCTCTTCTCGCGCAAGGTCTCGTCGCTGATGCCTGACGTCTGGTTCAGCAGCTCGCGGACGGTGATCTTCGCGGTGCGGGGGTCGTCCACCTCGAAGTCGGGTAGGTAAGACTGCACCGATTCGTCCAGGGCAACGGCACCTGACTCGACCAGTTGCATGACGGCAAGTGCTGTGAACCCGCGGTCATGAGAACGTCGTGGCCGTTGATGATAGCGATCGAGACCCCCGGGTACTCGGACCAATCCATGTCTTCGGTTACGTACTTCTCGAGCCCGGATCGATCGAGCTCGCCGATAGGCGCTGCCTGCGCCGATTGCGTCGGCAGCAGGGCCATTGCCACCACCCACAGGGTTTTTCCGAGTAGACCTCGGGCAGGTCGAAGTCGCATACTCGTACGCTACGAATTCGCTACCTCCCGCACCTGACCCGAAAGTCGGTCGTTATCCCCGACCTTCGTCAGGGGGACGGTCCTTATACGCCGCCTTCAGCAGCATCCTGGACGGGCGCACTGCTACGGCCCGCCCGCGATGGACCTGCGAAATACCCGGGAGCGGCATCGCGGCAAAAGGAACAAAGCTAGCTCAATCGTTCGAGGACCATAGCCATACCCTGCCCTCCTCCGACACACATCGTTTCGAGGCCCAACTGCTTGTCGTGTGTGGTCAAGTTGTTCAGCAGCG
>Ga0153995_1000243_pt1 | contig 11514 bp, 7 predicted proteins | sample TSNC079MetaG_FD_104678 | JGI IMG/M metagenome (GOLD analysis project Ga0153995, IMG submission 104678) | Attine ant fungus gardens microbial communities from North Carolina, USA - TSNC079 MetaG | ecosystem: Host-associated > Fungi > Mycelium > Unclassified | place: USA: North Carolina, Lumber... | reverse complement strand
GAACTCCCGATACCCTTGCGAGTATGCCGCATTTCGAGTGCGGTGCAATCGACCACTCTGCCACCTCTCCGCGGTGGCGCTGTCAGCGCGATTGGCCTGATACATGGCTCGGCCAGAGATGACGAAGATTCTTCGGGTCGTGCATTCTGACAGTGGCCCTATCGTGCCGAGAAAGGCACCCGTCAGCATTGACGAGTAAGCGGTCACCTGGACGTTAGGCGGCCTAGTGCCGTTCGGATACCAACAAAGACGGACAATATTCTCGGATATGCTCCCCCCAGCGCTCAGGTAAGCAGCACTCTGTGTCGGCATCAAGCTAAGCGTCTACGGTATCCGCAATCACCTCACCGATGACGCGGGCCAGGTCGGGGCCGACGCGCTGATAGCCCAAGAGGTTGGCGACAGCGCGAATATGAGCGTCTCTGTTCATACCGCCACTCTCATCGAGGATGAGCTCAGCAGCCGCCACGACTTCCATCGGCGGCAAATATTCAGCCTTCAGCAGCGCACCATCCATCTGCGCGCGATCGCGGATGGGCGGCGCCTCCTGTTGCTGCCGCGTGAAGATGAAATCGTCGCGCTTTCGTAGTTCGGAATTCTGCCTCATGGCATGAGCGATCGCTTGCTCGGTAGCCGATCGAATTCGGCTGCCCGTCCTGCTCTTGCCGAAAGCGGAAGAAATCCGTCGCGCCACCTCCTCGGCATGCAGCGGGCCTTCGATCTCGATGATTTCGGAGACCAGCCTGGCCAACAGCGCTGTCGGAGCTTCGTGGGGCTCCACATTGGAGCGGACAGTTAGCTCGGCCTTTACATAAGGCTGGGCGGTAAGGGTCAGGTGATCGAGAGAGAGATCGATCGGCTGCATTTCCTCGTCAGGGATCTCGCTTGTCGCCGAGCCGCCGTCGACCCCCAGGGTCACTCCATCGGCGACGTCTTCAGCTACCACCCGCGCATTGGCCAGGGCTTCTGTCAAACGAGCGACCTCCCGATCACGATGATGGAACCAGTCGGTGCTCCAGATCCGATGAAACCGCCAACCGAGGCCCTCAAGAACCTCCTGCCTCAAGCGATCACGTTCGCGCGCCCAAAGCGCGGAATGGTAGGCGGCGCCATCGCACTCGACGGCGAGGAGGTATTGAGCAGGACGATCCGCGTGGCGCACACCGATATCGATTCGGAAACCCGACGATCCGACCTGAGGATCGGCCTCGAAGCCCAATGAACGGATCACCTTAGCAACGTCCTCCTCGAACGGACTATCCGCCTCAAGGCCGGTTACAAAGCGCTCATCCAGGATGCCGGTCTTCGCGAAATCCAAGAAACGCTTCAGGATTCTCACGCCATCGCGACTCGACTTGGCGGGATCGATATCCGCAGGATCGAAGGAAGCAAAGACTTCGCAACGTGTCCGCGCGCGACTGAACAGAACGTTCAATCTCCGGCCGCCGCCCTCGCCATTGATGGGGCCAAACGTCATGCTGGTCAGCCTTCCGCCGGCGACTTGCGGGCCGTAGCCGACCGAGATCATGATCACGTCTCGTTCGTCACCCTGGACGTTTTCGATGTTCTTCACGAAGAACTCTTCGGCTCGTCCTGTCTGCAGAAAACGATCGAGCACAGAATCCTTCCGTCGCGCGTTTTCGAGCACCTCGGTAATCATGTCCGACTGGGCTTTCGAGAACGCCACCACTCCCAACGACAAGGAGGAATGATTCCGCGCGTGAACGGCCACAGCCTTGGCAATCTCTTCCGCTTCGACCCTATTCGTCCCGGCCCGGCCGAGACCACTATTCCTGGGAGCGTAGACGCCGGCTACGCGCCTGAGCTTGAGGCCAAAATTGTCATCAAGCTGAAGCGGCGACGGAGGCAACACTAGCCCGTCATCGTAGAATTCCGCGTTGGAAACGCGGATGAGCGACGGGTCGCGCGAGCGATAATGCCAGGACAGCATGCGCTGATTGACGCCGCGCGATTCAAACAGCGTAAGAATGCTCTCCATGTCCGCGGCGTAGGCGGGTGCGCCGTCTGCGTCTTCTTCCGCGTCGTTTTCATCATCGTCGACCATGCGGTCGAAGAACGAGGTCGGCGGGAGCTGCTTCTGGTCGCCGACGACGACAACCTGCCGCGCGCGGGCAATGCAGCCAAGCGCGTCTTCCGGCCGGACCTGCGACGCCTCATCGATGACGAGCAGATCGAATTCCACGGCGCCGGCGGGCAGATACTGCGCTACCGAGATCGGACTCATCAGCATGATCGGCTTGATGCGCTGAACCATGGAACCGGCGTTCTTCATCAGCCAGCGGATCGATTTGTGACCCTTCTTCCTGCCGATCTCACCTCGAATGATACCCATCTCGCCGGCGGTTCCCCTCGGAACCCCTTCGCTGTGCTTCAGCCGAACCAGCTTACGGGCATCGAGAATTCGGCTTCGCTCCAGCCCGCTGAATTCGGCCACCAATTCATGCCGATCGATGTCCCGGAGTCGTTCGATATCGGGATAGCGCCGGAGAGCCTCGGTCCACCGGGCCTCCCCGCAGGCAAACAGATAGTCCGTCGTGGATTGTTCAGCGGAGATCTGATGGCGCAAGACCCGCTCCATGACGGGGCCGGCGCCAACCGACTTGGTGGTATCGATCGCCCGTTGCAGCGCTACCCAGCCGGAGTAGCTCTGCGCATTCTCTGCCATTTGCACCAGAGCGTGCCTGAGTTCCTCGAGATCGATTTTCGCAAGATCTCCATCCAGTCCCAATGCCGAAAGATCTAGCTGCAATCGTGCCGACACACCGGCGATCTTCTCGCGCAACCGTTCCGAGCCCGCACGGAGTGCATCCCCCGTATCGACAGGATTGCCGAGCTTGCCGAGCGCGTCGGTAACTTGCTCCGCTTGCTGGAAGGCTCCGGCAGCGCGGATCGCGACGAGCCAGTCGCACAGGCCGACCAGATCGTGGAACGGCGTTCTTTCACCGCGCCAGTGTTCCTTCAGATGGGTTTGCAGCCAGGATTCCTCGGACGCGAGGTCGGCGCGCTTTCGTTGCACGTCGATGAGCCGATCGACCAGCGACAAGCGTTCGTCCGGATCTTTGGGCAATGATTCGGCCACGACACTCGCTAATTCGGCCGAAGCGCGCTTGTAAGGGCCGAACCAACGCTGGAATATTGACGCCTTTCCAGCAGCGATAGCTCTGCGAATGGGGAGGTTGTCCAAGCTCCACGCTGCTGCAGAGAAGTATCGCTCCGCCTGGCTGTATGCTTCCTGCCAGACGGCTCCAACCGCCAGAGCCGGACGAAGGCGCGGGTCTTCGGCAAGCGTAAAGAGCACCTCGATATCCCGTGGCAGATCCTTCGGGGCATCGACCAATGCGCGCAAGCCACCGCCCAACGTTTCGATGTTCGCCAACGTCACAGGGGGAGGCGTGGAGGCCGCCTCAGCGACGCGCCGTCCTTCTGCGAGAAGGTCGTCGGTAGACGAGATGACGTCTCGGAGGTCAGACTCAAGACGAACGAGATCCATAGGCTGTAGGCCGAGCGCCTTGGCGCCCCTGAACGGGTGCTGTTCCGGTGGTCCTGCATGGTCCAGAGCCTGAGCCAACTTCAGCAGGGCTTGTCGCCCCTTCTCTCGTTCCTGGCGGCCAAGCTCTTCCAGTCCCTGCAATGGGATCGAGCTCGGTCTCGCGCCTGCGCTCATGAATCGGACAAGCTCGGAGACGGCCTCGAAGGCTGTGTCTCCCGCATCATTGACCGGACCATGAAGCAACGCGGTAATCGTATTCAGTTCATCGCGAACTTCACGCAGTCGTGTCGGATCCGTCGTGCCAGGCACCGCGCGACCGGCGAACGACAGCGTTCGACCCAGTTCTTGCGAAACGGCCTTCTTGTTCGCGGTGCGAGAATGGAGCTCGAGGCACATGTCCCGAAGCCCACATCTCACTAGGCGATCGTGCACGACGGAGAGCGCCGCCATCTTCTCCGCAACGAAGAGCACTGTCTTTCCGTCGTGCGCGGCGGCGGCCAGGATATTGGTGATGGTTTGCGACTTGCCGGTTCCGGGCGGGCCTTGAACGACCAGGTTGGCACCGCGCCGCACCTCTTCGATAACCTTCGTCTGGGAAGCATCGGCATCGACGACCTGAATGATGTCGACGGGATCCAACAGCTCGTCCAGCCTGGCGTCGGCAGGAAAGAGGGGCTCTTCATATTCGAACCCCTGCAACAGCAGGCCGTTCAACAGCTCGTGGTTCTCGAACGTGCTTGCCGGCCAGTTTTCGAGTTCGAGATCGTGATGCATCAGGAGCTTGGCGAAGGAGAAGAAGCCAAGCTGCATGCCGTCGCGATCGATCGACCACTCGCCTTGCCCCGAGATCGCCTCGGCAACGCTGTCAAAGTAGTTCGAGGGGGACCATTCCTCGCTTTCATCGATCTCGGGAAGCACAACACCAAAATCCTGCCTCAGCCTTTCCTTGAGCGGCAGATTGGTCGTGATGTCGTCTTCGCGCGCCTTCAAATCATAGCTGGACGTGCGTTCGTTCCGGGCGAAATCCACCGGCAACAGGATCAAGGGCGCTTCGCGCACGACCTCTGAAAACGCGCTTTCCTTCCAACGAAGAAACCCCACGGCCAGGAATAGGATGTTCAGACCCTGCTCTTCTTCGGCCGTGCGAGAATCCTTCGCCATGCGAAGGAGGCGCCGCGCGAGGGCTTCCGGCCCCTGTGGCACCTCGATAATGTCGTCGCGAGCCCTGTCTTGGGTAACTTCGCCATCCGGTTGGTATTCAGCCAGAAGTAAGCCGTCACTCTCTTCGGTGCTTACACGGTCCCGGCCCATCGCCTTGAAGCGCATCCGGCGATCGGCACGCCTCAAGATCCGGTAGATCTCATCTGACTGTTCGTTGACGATGTTGAGACTGCTCGACCGCGAGTTAGCACGGTTCACATGGACGAGACGATTTCGTGTCCCGGTCTCAAGGAGTTTTCGCCTGGCATTTGCGAGCACCTGCAGAAGTGAAAGATTGCTGCTTGTTGCCATTGTGCGACCTGAAATGCTCGGCGGCGGATCTGACGAAATGTTGATTTTTGTTTATCAACCGATCAACACACATCTGACTACGGGATATTAGGGCTTATACACAATGTGATTGCGCAGAAGCGTTGGCTCCGCACAAGCTCCCGACATCACATATCGATTACCGAGTCAGGGGAGTTCCCTGGCAAGCACCAGCGCCATCGCGGCTACCGGACAGCATCTGGGACGCCGAGCCAGCCCTGAGTCACGGTAGGCGATTTGATCCCTGCTCGGGACGCGACGGCCATCGATCGAGAGGTGCGTGTCGTGGCGCTGAGCGCGATATAGACCAAAAACCGGCGGCCGCATCAAAAGCACCTGTGCGCTTGACCGCAACGCTGACGGGCTGCTCTACCAGTGATTGCGCATCTACGTGGCAGCTGAACGCAGCCGACAACCTGCGCATAGGCTGATCCAGATGATCAGGAGATCGAACGAGCGCGCTGCGGGGTAGTGAGACGTGTCCCAATCATACCTGTTCCATATCGGCGGCGACGGATCGCTCAGCGAAATGACGCCACAGCCCTATGACAACGAGGACCACATCCAGCGGCTTCTCGCAGAGCATCCCGCCATACTGGGAGGCCAATACCGGGACCAGGAGCCCCGTCGCTGGGCTTTGATCCAGAGAGAGGTGCCTGTCCCCGATGGCGCAGTCTCCGATCGGCGCTGGTCGCTGGATCATCTGTATGTCGATCAAGACGCCATACCGACGCTCGTAGAGGTAAAGCGCAGTCGCGATACGCGCAGCCGCCGCGAAGTGGTCGGCCAGATGTTCGACTATGCTGCCAACGGACCGTCCTACTGGTCAATCGGCGAACTTCGGGACGCGTTCGCCAGAACGCATGCAAGCCTATCGGAGGATTCCGGCGAGGCGCTCCGGATGGTGCTCGGCGAGGAGATTGATGCCGAGAGCTTCTGGTCCCTGCTTGAAGAAAACCTCCGCTCGGGTCGAATCCGGATGATATTCCTTGTGGATGAAATGCCGCCGGAGCTCCTTCGGATCGTCGAGTTCCTCGCCAGGCAGTTGCGGACCGCTGAGGTCTATGCAGTCGAGGTGCGGCAGCACGTCGGCAAAAGCGGGCAGGTTCTCGCTACGAGCATCCTCGGCCAGCTTCAGAATGACGAGCAGAAGATCACCACAGGCCGAAGTCTCGTCGCCCCTTCTCTTGACGAATGGTTCTCGACCTATCGGCAGCGGCATGGCGTGGCTTCAGAGGCCATGGCGGGCACAATTCGAGCCTGGGCTGAAGCTCAGGGGCTGGAACTCTTCATCACGGCCGCGCAGACTCCATCAATTGGCTGGTCTGTCCTGGAAGGTGAAGCACGGCGCTATCCCCTACTGTTGACCGGCAATGGAAAGGTAGCAACCTCACTGGCATATTTGGCCTCATCGCCCAAATACGCAGAAGAGGCCGATCGCCAGCAACTGGTCAACGCGCTCAGAGCGACCGGTCTCGAGTTTTCCCTTAGCTCGCTGAATGGCGATATTCGTATTCCGATCTCGGCGCTGGATGATCAAAGCAGACGCGAGCGCTACCTCAATGAGCTCCAGCGCGTCATCGAACGAATTCGAGCCTGATGCGCGTCGCCCTGGCGGTCGGTGCTGCACTGAATAGCAATTGCCGAGTCAGGGAAGCTCGCTGGCAAGCACCAGCTCCATCGCAGCTACGGACCAGCGTCTGGAACGCGGAGCCAGCCCTGAGCCAGGGTAGGCGATTCTGAGTCGACCCATATTCGAAGCGTGAATCCGCGGGACATTCAGCTGACCGAACCCTGCGTGGTGGATCTGCAGCTCGATCGATCCGAATGAACGAAGAGCCTCACCAAGGTGGCACCTCAGCGAGGTGTCGCTATTGCCCCTGTCGCACCAGCACCTGATGCTAAATAGCAATCGCCGAGTCAGGGATGCCTACTGGCTGGCGCCAACGACATTCTTGAATACGGACAGCACTCCGGAGCGCCAAACCAGCCTGAGGCACCATAGACGCCGGACCGGCTACGATGTTCCAGACCGAGAGGCGATCTTTGACCCGCGAGGACGAGTTCCTGCATCGACGTCAAAAGTGGATCCGGAAGCCGATTCGTGGGCCGGAGCCGATTCTCTGCTTACTGCTCTCAGGCGTGCACTTGAACGCCCGGAGATGGGGCGGATTTGACAGCCAATGTGTAACGGTCTGCATAAAATATTATATAATCCATCTTATAGAAGTGTAATATCTAATAGGCAGACCGTTACATCATCCAACTCTCAAGCTAGGCCGCGACAGCGAAGGCAGCTGCAAGAGCCTTTTTCTTATCGCGGCATCTCTTCGTCCGTCGACGCTGCCCAGCCTTCCGGCGATCGTCCTGACCAGCCTTCACTGGCGAGTTGCTGCCATAGCTTGCCGCCACCTGATCTCTGGCACTCACAGTCAGCTCAGCGCGCTGAGCCGCGAAGGGGCACGACCGGCACATCGCCACGGAAGAACTCTCCGGCGCATACGTGCCATAGCATCCGGGCACAAAGGCCATCTCCGGCAAGCATTCCCTCTCGACAGGATCCAGAGCGCCGCTCTTGAGATCGTCACGGACACGCTCCACGACGCTATTGAGCAGATGCTCCGGCACGAGTTCGACAACGCTCGACAGCGGCAGGTGACGCTGCTCGACGCATTGCTGGCCGATCGTGGACGACCACGGCTTCACCGATTCCCGAAGGCGACCCCGGAGACGATCTCGGAACTCGTCCTGGTCGGCCAGACCGCGATAATTCTCAGTCCGATACTGCGCCGGCCCCGACATGCGATCGAGGGCAAGAGGCAGGTGCTCGTCCCGATATTTCTCGAACTCGGCCGGCCACGCGACTCCAGACTTCTTGGTGCCAAACAGTTGCAGAGGCCTGGGTGGGTTCTTCCAACGCCGGCGGCTGGCGAAGTGGAAGCCGAAGCTGATCAGCAGCTCGTAAGGCACCCCGAGATCGTCAGCACGCTGTCGAGCTTGCCAGAGTTGCGTCAGATCCCCGCTCGGTTGGTTAAAGATCTGAAGAGAGAGGCCCTTCACACTCTCGCCGAGCTCGACGTCGACGTTCTTGCGGACGTAGTCCCGATAGCCCTCGCGATAGAGATCCGCGAAGTGCTTCGTCGCACGAAGCGGAGAGATAAAGCGATACGGAAACCACTTCGAGTGTGCGAGCTCTCTCTCGCGCTCGATAACAGCCGGCATAATAAGCCGGCTCATTTCGATAGTGTGCCGTTGCCACGATTGGCTGCTTTGGTGAGATGCGAGCATGGATTCTCCTCGCGCGAGAGCGCGATGCAAGATTGTGTGAAAGGAAGGCAGTGGTGCCCGCACGGCCCTATAGCGGCCTGCTCGAAGGGTTACGAAAATAAAGTCGTTGTGAGCGGTGGCTCGACCGAGCCGGCAGCCAGTGGAACGTGGGCGGACTTGTTATTTCGCCAGGCTTAAGTGCTGATCGTCTTGCACCAAGCGCCGAACCTGTTGACGCCAGAGCCAAAATCACAGAAATCGTCTGTTTTGGTCAACCTGATGCAAAGCTAACGACAAGAAGTCTCTTATTGGAGATAAGAACATTCTCCGGACCGGCAAATGATATGCACGCCTGACAGACCACTCCAGGACGTGAAGTGTTTACGTCCGGCAAGACCAATTTACACCGGTGAGCCCACGATGAGCGGTGGTTCGTGATCTGGGGTCTCGCGGCGCCAGAAGGCATCCCCTTGTGTGGTGTGGATATTTTCTAGGACCTCGCGTCCGTTCAATCCACGACGGCTGGAGCTTGAGCCCTACCCTAACCGCGCCACCAGGTTGTCGGCGGAGAGGTGCGAGTAGCGGCGGAGCATACGGAGCTCCTTGTGACCGCTGATCGTCGAGACTTCGATGACGTTCAGACCGAGTTCGAACAGACGGCTGACGCCCTCGTGCCGGAGATCATGGAAGCGCAGAGCTTCGATACCGGCTCTGACCAGGAGACGTCGCCAGGCTTGCTCCAACGATCCAGGCGACATCGGGAAGATGCGAGGCTCGTCCGGATCGGCGTTCGCCTTCCAGCTCGCCAACGCGTCGAAGGCGCGCTGAGACAGCGGCACCTAACGACCATCACCGTTTTTGGTGACATTGAGCGTGGCGACCCGGCGATTGTGCGAGAGATCGCTCCAGGTGAGTCCCAGAATCTCGCCACGACGCATGCCTGAGTCTATAGCGAGGATGAGCAACGTCCGGAGATAGGGCGTCCGACCCTCGTCGCAGGCGACCAGGAGGCGCCGCTCTTCGTCATTCTGCAGGCGACGCTTGCGCTCGTTCTTGACGCTAGGTCGACGCACCAGCTTGGCGACGTTACGACCGAGCGGAAATCCCCAATCCCGGATCGCGACTTCCAGGACGTGGGAGAGGATCGCCATCTCGCGCAGAGTCGTCGCGGGACTGACCGAGGCGAGACGCTCATCCCGGAACGATGACATATCTGCTGGAGAGAGACCGACCAGCGTCCGGTAAGCAATCTCATGACGCTCCAGGACACCGATGCGCTGGATCTCTTGAGGTGCTCCACGCTTAGTCGGAGACACCTCTTCCCGATAGCGCTTGAGCAGGTCCCCGAGCGTGGTGCTCTCGAGGATCCGCGTGTCTGGCGCCAGGACGTGCTTGTCGACCTCGGCTTCTAGCGCACGAGCCCAGGCTTCGGCCTCTGTCTTCGTGTCGAAGCTCTTGGCGCGAGGTTTTGTCCCACGCCTGCGCACCTGAGCCTGCCATCTGCCTCTGAGTTTCCTGATCGTCGCCACTTTGTGCTCCTGGTCATTGAGCACATTGCGTAGGACGCCCCCGGAGGCCGTCTAAGGCACATTCCGGAGGCCTGGCTGGGATAGTCAGGTCAATCGACAATGCCCTTCAGAGCCGTGTCAGCGCTGAAGCGGAGAGATTCTATTTTGTCGCTGTCCAGCGGGTAGCAGATCGAGACGATCTTCATGCCATCCTGGATCGCGTCGGGCTGATTGGTCCGCATACTCTCGCAGTGCGACATGGACTGGACGAACGGCATCACCACGACCTGGGGTGCTCGTCCCTCAAAGACGAACACGCTGAGCAGCAGGGCATACATTCTAGCACTCTCCGGTTGCGCACCGACTGCCGGTTGCGCCTCCTAACGTGCTAGGACGGGGTTAGAGGGGTGCCAAGGATGATCGCGCGCCACAAACTAGACCTCTGCCAGGACCGGCGACTTGAGACGCGGACGGAAGGGAGCCACTCGTGAGTTACGACGACATCCTGAACCGCGAGAAATGGGTCCGCATCATGTGCGACTTCTCAGCGGATGGCGTTTGGGACAAGGAAGGTCGCGCCTGCAGTGCGGATGAGTTGCCAATCCCAACGCATGTAAAAACGATGATCGGCGGCTGGCAGGCATGGTATGAGCACAGCGACCATAGCGATATGACACCCTGGTTCGATGCCAGTGCCCATGCTGCCTTCGGGCTCTTCATCGCCCGGCTCGTCAAGCGCTCCCTCCCGGACTGGACTGTCATCTACTTTGATGAAGCCGAATATCGACCCGGAAAGGCGCGAACCGCGTTCGAGTATGAGATCCTGCTCAATCCCAACGGAACATTCTCTCGATGATCTCGCAGGCTCATCACCAGGGTCCTGCACTTCAAAAGGCGGCTAGCCCAATGCTAACTTTACTTTCACGTTTGCAGGCTGGCACGCTCGGTGAACTGCTCACGGTAGCAAAGCTAAATAGCCTCGGACACGCAGCTTACATCAGCCCCGAAGGCGCACCCGGCCACGACGTTATGGTCGTCATCGCTGGCCATGCCAGATCGATCGAGGTAAAGACAAGGCAATTCCGAACAAGCCCAGCACAAGAGATCACGCGCTGGCCAGTGAACATGGTGACCAAGGGTGACGCAGATTTCTTTATATTTATAGAACTGGATCTAAAAAATCTTACCCCGACGTTCTACGTTCTTACCAATAATCAAGCGCGTTCCACGTTTCGAGACTATACAGGCGGTGGAAATTGCTACCCTCCGGAAGTGAGGCGCATAATAAAACCGAATGACTTTTCGGCGCTGGCGACCTGCACTGTCGACGCAGCTGGCTTGCCAACTCTCCCTGAACTTCTGGGATGTTAGCGTGTTGATGGCCTCGCTCAGGGCCTGTTACAGTCCGAGGCGTCTTTGGCAGGATTGCGCGCGAGCGCCCGCTATTCCCCGGACGACACGAGCAAGCGTTAGCAAAGTTGGTGTCGTGCCACCAAAGTGCCCAGGTCGTGGCCCTCGCCCGACGGCTGCGATCCAGACCAACGCCAAGCGCCGCTCGACCCAGCGGACAAGCGGCTAAAAACCAACAATATCCATGAGTTAAATGGCGGAGAGGGGGAGATTCGAACTCCCGATACCCTTGCGAGTATGCCGCATTTCGAGTGCGGTGCAATCGACCACTCTGCCACCTCTCCGCGG
>Ga0153995_1000242_pt1 | contig 11519 bp, 16 predicted proteins | sample TSNC079MetaG_FD_104678 | JGI IMG/M metagenome (GOLD analysis project Ga0153995, IMG submission 104678) | Attine ant fungus gardens microbial communities from North Carolina, USA - TSNC079 MetaG | ecosystem: Host-associated > Fungi > Mycelium > Unclassified | place: USA: North Carolina, Lumber... | reverse complement strand
TCGATGAAAGGAGAGATGAAGCTCTTTGGGAAATTTAGATGATACATGGGTCATCACGTGTATTCTGACGGGTAAAGATGATCATCGAATATGCAACTGATTCGCCGGCGACTTTTTCTGACTGGGTGAGAATGTCGCAGTCGAACTTCTTCGGAAGAATGATTGTAGGTAGCTGGACAGGATTTGGGCCCTCCGAAAGGTCATGATCAGGTTATGACGTGTAGTAGATGCTGGTTATTGAAGAGTCATAGCCATGCCACGAGTACTCGAATCAACGTAGACAGACAGGATTCATGATGATGCGGACAAACCATGCCTGAACGCGGTCTTTGAATATGCTCATACTGATTCGGCGTCTAAAAAAAGCTCGTTTTCAATTCATAGTCTGAGCTCTCTCTCTCTCACACACTTCAATCGTAAATCGTCAATTGTACATGGTTCTTTCTCACCTGCTAACGGAATATTTGCACTGATTTTTCCTATGGACACATTGATGGTTGAAAACGAGGTTTCAGACACAGGAGAGGAGAGCTTTTTGCTTGCGTATCTGTTTCTTCTTGGATCGTTTCTTTATCTCCTATGGCTTCGCAGAGATAAAACGAATGTACGTCCTGTCCGTGTACTGGACTACGCGCACATTTGTCTCATGATTACAGTACAAAGATATTCCAGCCGTAGGCTTTTCTGGAACAATAACTTCCTTCATTAGCGCCTCGAGATGGCTATATGACCAGGCTGGAGTGGTTCGGAAGGGTAACTCAAGAGTAAGCGCTTCTTATCCCATAGTATTGATGAGTTACTGATCATACCAGTTCCCCAATGGTATATTCCGATACCCGACATTGACGCGATGGATTGTCGTGGTTACAAAATCAAAGTATGTCGAGGAATTGCGCAAAGCTCCTGAAGACGAAGTCTCCGCTTCAGAAGCCATGAAAGAGGTACGTCAACTTTATTTGTATATGTTCTTCATCCTTATGGTCGAGAGAAGCTCCTCGGAATTTCTCCTGCGATTAACTCAAAGCTGCTCGTAAATTCAGAGCTCAAAGCACTCCTTGGAGCTCAGTTAACTAGAAAAATTCAGGATTTCATCCCGGATGTTGATTCTTTAGTCTCGGAAGTCTTATCAAAACTTGTTTCTGCTTCAGAAAGAGACGGTACGCGTTCTGGTTCTTGGTGGACTTTATTTGGATTGCTCCGATGCTTTCGAATAGACTGGAAATATATTGACGAGATCGACATCGTCACGCGTATTTGCGTACGCATGATCAACCATGTACTGATTGGGGCTCGTTTGCGTGAGTTTTCCGCTTATGGGGTTTTTGTGAGTGTTGATCCAATTTGGTTTCAGATCCTGAATTAGACGACCAACTGGTTATTTTTTCTCAAAGTTTTGATCAGTATGTCAAGAAGTCAAAGAGATTCCCGGGATTTCTGCGGCCGTATGTATTTGTATGGTGACACAGTTGGTTGGGGCGTGATCAAAGTTTAGGCTCTACCTTTTTCTGTTCACGCCACTTTCAAAGATCCGACGTAGCCTGCGCGTGCTGTTCACAGCTATCTTGAAAGAACGGCATGAAATTCCTGATGATTATGGCCATACATTACCTGTAGGTTATATCTTTGTTTCCTTGGATTTTTAACTCGTCAACACTAGAATGACATGATAACCTGGTTCACTAACCGTGATATAGGGTCTGAGACATCGGTTGATGAATTGGTATCCCATGTCCTTCTTGTGAACTATCTTTCGATCCGCCCTATGGCTCAAGTACGTTTCATGCAGTTTAGCATATTGTCGATCACTGATCGTCTCTAGGTGATGAGTCAAGCGCTCCGCAATCTTGCTATGCATCCTGACTATATTGCTACGCTTCGGAAGGAAATTGAAGAAATCACCAGATACGGAGGATGGACAAAAGCCTCTATCGACAAAATGTACAAACTGGACTCTTTCTTGAGAGAAACCATGCGATTGGATGCCAGTACTCTCCCCGACTTTCCAACTTGTATGTTTGCATTCGGTAAACCATTTTAGAATCAGCCCTTAATTCCTTTGTATCATCAAGTGACTATGCCGCGCAAGTGTTTGCGTACTATGACTTTCTCTGATGGGACCACCGTACCCCAGGGTGCTCTCCTTTTCGTTGGTTCGCAAGTCCTCCATACAGATGCCCGACACTACGCAAGACCAGAGTCATTTGACCCGTTCCGGTTTGTTTCATCCCAAGTGGATAATAGGCATGACCTTTCAACATCTCCTTCCCACTCTGGATTCTCGAGTTCCACGTTCCTTCCGGCCTCTATGACGCTGCCTGCGACATCACCTACGTTTCTGGTTTGGGGTCATGGTAAACATGCTTGCCCTGGACGTTTTCTTGCTGCTTCGGTGATGAAGCTTGTGTTGGCTCGATTTCTATATGAATTTGACATTCGACCGCCTGCTGTTTATGTGGATGACAGTAAGGTTGGTACGAATGAAATGTTGTGGATTGAGCTACGGAGGCGGAAGCGCTAAGATGCTTGAAATTTGGGACAGATTTATTGTATATGATAGTTGTGAAATGGACCTGAAAATTCTGATATACACATACATCTCTCTCAATGTTTCTCATCAAACTTGGCTTGCGATTATGAATTACAATTAAGAGATTACAATGAGTGTGCACTTGTCCATTGACTCTACCCATGCTGTTGAAGACTAGTAGAATTATAATATCATAAGTCATCAGTAGCAGCCACTATCTCGTGCCTTCTTGAGCACCAGCCTCTTCCAGGCTCTGGACCATTTGTTGCCTTTCTTGTTCTTGTTCATCATTTGTCTGCTTACCGTCTGTATTATCTTTCTGTCCTTCAACCTCTCTTGCTAGCATATCCACGATACTGAGGTAAAAGGTCTCAGGTCGGAATTTGATTTCTTTGCCCATGATTTCAGCCCATTTATATCTTGCGATACTGATCCATCCTACGAGGTCGAGATGATTAACTTGGTTTAAGGTACCAAGGTATGTTCCCTGAACATAAAGCTATTACAAATCAAGAAATTTGGAGTCAAGTTGGGAATGCGTACCCATTTCGCTGAATCGACAGAAACGAGACCGTCGTTCGGGCCTTCCTTCTCAAGGACTACGGAATGAGGCCATCTGTACCGAATTGAGATTGAGGATGATGGGACGGACAAGAAAGACTTGACGTACTTCCATGTGTCAATCAAGCCAGGCTCATATACGGCACCCCAGCTAAAATATTTGACGCCATCCACATCTGGAGTTTGCTGATTGAACTCTTTCATGTTTGTGACGGTAAGACATTCGAATGCTTTGCCATCTCCACCACCGTTGGGCAAGAGGTCGAGAAGGGACAGGACCGAGGACAGACGGTCTCGACCGACGGTCTCGAGGAAATGATCTGCGAAGGAGGAGCCGCGGTGTGGGGTGGCTATGGTTGTTATGCTGAGGATGTTGAATTTGCGCTGAGTAAGATGGGTTGTGAGGTATCGACAGTCGAGGCCACCCTAGGCGGTTGAACATGTGACAAAAAACAGACAAGGCGATGGGACAAGTACCATGCTGTGACCTAAAGAAGAGTTGAGGAATGGAGGTGGAAAAAAATGGACAAGCAAAATACCTATGAGATGAACGCTTTTTCCTGGGTATTCTTGAGATATGCGTTCTTCTAGAGCTTTAGCACGGTCGACATAGCTGCTGGTTGCGGGTACTCGTGTAATAAGGACACGGGTGCCATTTTGTTCGAGGGCTTGCTTGATTCCGCGCCAGTGGGCGACTTGTAGAGGGGCAATGGCAGGACCTATGGTGACTGAATCAAAGCCAAGAAGTCCATGGCAGAAGACGACAGGACTTGTAGTTGATTTGTCTAGGCAGAGATGAGAGGTTGTTGTGGAAGAGAGAGAGAGAGAGACGCACATTGGCGGTTATGAAGAGAATTGTGACTGGAACTTGAGACCATGCGACGCAGAGACTCAAGAGATGAAGAGGGAGAAGGGGACTGGCTGAGGACGATGGGGGACAGGGGGAGCTGTGAGGACGGGACATCGGGCCGGGCAACAGAGAGCGGTGGGGACAGAGACGAGACAGGCAGCACTGCACTTGAAAACCCTGTAAGCAGCGCAGGGCGTGATGGTCGTTGCTGCATGGCCCCGTGACGTCACACCATGTTGCCCTCCATGCTTCCTCCTTCAGACGCCATCCCCGACTGTGAGCATCCATCTCCCGACCTCGTCTATTCTCCTCATTCCTCCAGCAACAACAACCCTCGACCAGATCGTCGCCGCAGAGAACAACGCAAAACTTACGGATCCCCTCCAGCAAGTCCTCTCTTCTTCTCTCTTCATGCCTTACCTCTCCCCCTAGGACTCCCATTTGCATCTGCGCACTGGACAGTATGTCATTGAAGACCCACAAATAACCCCTGTTTGACGTCCTTCCAGACTGCTACCGCCTCTATCCTAACCGTGATCGTCTTATGGCCCACCGGAAACGTGACCATGGATCAGACAGCGCTGTTGATATCATTACTTGGAACTCTGATTAACCCGGTAGTATATGTACACGTGATGAAAAACGCGTACCCGCGTCGATATAATAGCAGTTTCTCACGCACGCGTCGTCCTTCATGACCGAGCTCGTCTCCACTCCCACCTTGAGTGAACATCCCGTCCAACAAGAGGACAAATCCCTCGAGGTAGACGGCATTGCCCGTCTCCTTGAAGGCGCTGAGAATTGGGACTGGGACGACATGCTTGATTTCATGTCACCCAAAAAGTCTAAAAAGCCGCCCCCCGTCTTGCCCAGAAAACATTTACCTCAACTTCCTCAACGCCAATTCCGGAAAGACGTCAGTACTCGTTGTATTGTTGATTCTCTCTCCGAGGTCCGTGTCAACGGCATACCTCACAAAGTATGTCCCGAAATCCAGTCTTTGCCGTCAACAATTTCATAGTCTATTATTAAATAGGAAATGATGGTCAAGCTTGACCCTGGGGAAGAAAGGCGCTTTGTCACCCTTCGGGACGACTGGATAACAACAGATGTCCGAGTTGGTATGTTTGAAACTCTTCTTGGCTCCAGCCTCATCTACAGATTCCTAGGCGACACTGTCAATATCATTGGTCCTTTCGAAACCTCGGGGACTACCTCTACCTCTACCATTGACATCACCTCCAAACTCAACTATCTCATCCTTCTTCCTGATATTCTGATAACAGCCACAGCATTGTCCAGTGCATCTCAGTGTCGACGGAAGCCCCTTTTGTCAGGCCTCGTTCATTCATCAAGTGACATGACTCCCGCCCTGGTATGGGGTAGTATTCTTCACGAGGTGATGCAGTTATCAATGAGCGAGAACTGTTGGCAACAAGACTGGATCGAAGAAAAGATCGACGAGGTCATCAGAATGAATCTAATGAACATAGTACGCATTGATATGACTCTCCAAGAGGCCTCGAGGGAGGTCAAGGCAAGGGCAAAAGGTTTGATCGCTTTCGCAGACAAGTATCTGGGTGTCACACCCAAGGTGAATACAGACAGTGTTCGGAATCAGATCGCAAGCGTTGACCTTCCTCATAATGTAGCCTCAAGGTGTTCTATCCGACACAAGATCCAGATTGGATCATACCCAGTCGCTGCTCGCTATAAGCGATCTATTGGACGTTGAAGAAAGTATATGGTCACCCACCTATGGCCTCAAAGGAAAAATCGATGCAACGGTTCATTCCGTCATCTCTCAACCTAAAGTGTCATCTGACTCCATTGATCGACGGCCAAAGAGGAATGATATGGAGACTATCACAGGCGCCGTACCTTTTGAAATCAAAACTGGTCGTTCAGTGGCCGGCATCGAGCATCGAGCGCAAACGATGCTCTATACTCTTTTGGTAGCGGAGAGATATCACCAACAAGTGGATGCGGGATTGCTTTATTACACACAGAAGGAGGAAGTTGTTAGAGTTCCGGCTGTCAGGAACGAGTTGAGAGCATTGATAACGGCCCGCAATGATTTGGCAGGATATACGATGCGGAGACATCGACTAGGGGAAGACAGTGTGAATGACATTGAGGAACTTGTCTTGCCGCCCTCTATCGACGATGAGCGGGTGTGCAAGAAGTGTTTTGTGGTTGACACTTGCATGTTGTATCGTAGAGTGAGTTTTCGGCCGTTTGATCATGATCCACTCACAGATTTTAACTTCACAGGCCGTAGAGAAAGTGAAAGATACCTCTTCACCTATAGCAGATACATATGAAATCAAGACTTCCCATTTAACGTTGCCTCAGCTCGAGTTCTTCAAAAAGTGGGAAAGGTTGATGTTCCTCGAGGAGAAGGATATCCATCGATTCAAGAAGGAGCTCTGGACCATGAATGCAACGGAGCGAGAGGAGAAAGGAAGGTGTTTTTCTGGGATGGTTCTTGACGAGGCCTACGACCCAAAAAAAATGCCTTCTTCGTCGCAGGGTGTTAGTTACCTCGATACACAAACTGGTGACATTGAAGCCGATTTTGTCAATTCGGGAAAAGCCAAGATTCACAGGTTCACTTATCGATTCGTTCGATCGTCTCAGCCTCAGTACCGAGCCCGTTCTCGAACACAATGTTCTCGCATGGGCAACGAGGAAGTTGAAAGTTTGTTGAGTGGACACATAGATATTGGAGAAGCGATCTTGGTTTCGGTTGAACCTGACTTGTTGGCATTGGCTCGAGGTTTCGTTGTGGATCTGTCGCCTTCAGCTGTGGTGGTTGGTGTGGACCACAAGTTAGACTTGGAGAAGATAGAATGGAGTCTAGCGACCCGACGGCAGAAGCTCTCCCCTAGTGGGTGTGAGGCTCAAGAGATTATATTCAGAATAGATAAGGATGATCTAGCTTCTGGTATGGGGAGGATCAGGGACAATCTTGCACACCTGTTCTATGCCGATGGGGACGCCAAAAGGTTGAAACTTGTCGTGGATTTGTATCCTCCGAGTTTTGAAAACCTCGACTGGCTAGATGACCATCATTCCAATGATCGTAGGGAGTATTTGAAGCACACAGAAAAGCTGAATTTTCATCAGAAGGAGGCTGTGAAGAGAGCATTGAGTGCGAAGGACTATGCGTTGATTCTTGGGATGCCTGGAACGGGCAAGACAGGGGTGATTGCTAGTCTTGTGAAGGTGCTTGTTGGGATGGGAAAGACGGTATTGCTCAGTGCGTATACGCACTCGGCGGTGGATAATGTGTTGTTGAGGTTGAAGTCGGAAGTGAAGAATGGGGAGCTTGGCTTTGGGGTGTTAAGGTTGGGTAATCTAGATAAGGTATGCTTCCAAGGTTGGTTTATTTGACGAGAAGTTGATGAGCTGGAGAGTTTTTAGATTCATCCTGACGTGCAAGAATTTACACTGGCTAAAAGGAGGCAAGCTGTGACTATTGAGCAGCTTGAGAAGCAACTCATGAGTCCGCCTGTTGTAGCTACAACATGCTTATCTATCGACCAGTAAGCGCAACTCTTTTTATTGCAAGTCACAATTAAATTCTCCTTAGTGCGCTCTTCAATCGTAGGAAGTTTGACTATTGTATTGTTGATGAGGCATCACAGATCACTTTGCCTACGTGTCTCGGACCTCTACGGTTCGCAGAGAGATTCGTACTAGTTGGAGATCATTTCCAGCTACCACCGCTGGTAATTATTTGAAGCTTCTTTCTGTCTTGGTAGTTGACCTATTTTTTGGTAGGTGCGGAGTGTTCAGGCTCGTCAAGGGGGGCTCGAAGTATCGCTGTTCCGTCGACTCTCGGATTCCCATCCGGCTGCTGTGGTTGAGCTAGCAGATCAGTACAGAATGAATGAAGAAATCATGACGCTGTCCAATCGGCTAATCTATGGTGGGAGACTGCGTTGCGGATCAGAGAGCGTCAGAACGAGAAAGCTGAGCATTCCGAAATGGGATGCCGTAAAGAGCATGTGTGAACGTGTTGCTTGTGGATCTGCAGACTTGCAGTCTCGTGCGTGTTGGCTTCAACAACTACTGGACGAAAAGTGTAAAGCTGTTTTTGTGGACACTGATGGCATTCCGGGGTATGAGTCTCGAGTCGGGAATCTAGTACAGAATGAAGTGGAGGCCGAGTTGGTTCGACAGGTGACGGAGGCGTTAGTTGCCGGTGGGGTGTCACCGGACCGGATTGGGATTATCACATTATATAGGCAACAGGTGAAGTTGATATCGTATTTGTTGGGAGGGAGAAAGGATGTGGAGATTTTGACGGCTGATCGCAGTCAAGGGAGGGATAAGGATGTAATGATATTCTCAATGGTCAGGTCAAATGATGACAAAAAGGTGGGTTGGTTTGATCTATGTAATTTATGGGCTAATGGGAAAACAGACCGGTGACCTGGTGAAGGATTGGAGGAGGATGAACGTTTCATTCACTCGTGCACGGTCGAAATTGATTGTTTTTGGGTCGAAGCAGACTTTGGAGGCGACATCTCTTCTGAAGAAATTCTTTGAGTTGATGGATGAGAAGGATTGGGTTCTGAAAATGCCTAATGGGGCACATACTCTCCACGCCTCGATGGTGCAAAACATTCCAGATGTGAAGAATCGAATGACGGAGCCGCCCGAGACGAAGAACGGTGTCAGTGATGATATTATCATGGAGGTGATTGATTATCCGACGGGAGAAGCACATTTAAGAGTGAAGCGTCTGACGCCGTCAAAGAGGCGCAGTGACGCCACTGAGAAGGAGAATGCTCTTTGCGGAGATGACGGCGCTAGATTTAGCAAGGGAGATGAAAATGCAAGGACCCTGAAGAAGATGAGAGAGAGCCATGAAATTGATGCAGATGTTGTGAAGGGTAGACCATTGTTGTTGGATCTCATTAATAACGGGTTGTAAGTGGCTGATATTATTCTGTATCATATGTACATATGTATTTATAGGTTATAGAGGTGATATGCGGTGTTGAGCACGCTGCGATGTAGGCTGCGACGTCAGCGGGTGGGTCGTGATGAGCAGATGGGAGAAAATTGCGGACAATGAGTGGTAGAAAGGGTGAGCGTTGCGAAGGGCGTTTCCATCAGCCACAAAAAGTCAGGTGGAGAAGTGTCAGGGGATGAAATAAGAGGGAAGCAGCAAGCAGGACCAAATACGGCTAATTGTGGTGTTGGGAAAAAAGAATGAGGGAATTGGCTTTCACGTTCGCTCCAGCGCGATACACACGCGCCCATTTGTCCAGTCCCATTTGTCCCCAGCCATACCGTCCCTCTTCGCAATTACGTCCTGTAGAATGTCCTTCTTCTCAAGGAAGAAGCATACCCAGCCTTCTAATGTAGCCCTTGTTCACCATCCTCCCAACAACCAACCCCCCATTTTGCGCCGAGACAATCCCACGAGCGATACGTGTGTATCTACTCTCTTCTTGTATTCCAAATTGACTTGCTTTTTCTCCCTAGCGACTCTCTACCTCAACCCGGGCGGCCCAGGGGCGGAACGTTACCGGGTACCGGGCCTCAGGTCGTAAATTCACCAACTCAATCTCCTCCCCAACAGCAGCAACCTCAATCCCCTCAACGGCCCCAACAACAACCTCAGCTCCTTCAACGGCCCCAACAACAACCTCAGCCCCTTCAGCGGCCCCAACAACAACCTCCGAATCCCCAGCAACCCTCTCATCATCCCTACCCTTGGTCATGCCGTCATTTTGCTCTCCTTCCACCAAGTTTGAAGCCCGATAATACCCCTGCTCCCACCTCTCCTTCCCCTTCTCCCTTCCCTCGCTATGGTCATGCCTTACCTGCTACAACAACGGCGAGTGGTGATCTCTATATTTTTGGTGGTCTTGTACGGGAGTCTGCACAGAATGATCTCTACCTTTATTCGACGAAGAATGATACTGCCACGGTGCTCCAATGTGGTGGTGAGGTCCCGAGTCCTCGAGTCGGGCATACAAGTTCCATAATCAGCAATGTTCTTATTGTTTGGGGTGGTGACACCAAAACGGACGTCTCCAGTCGCGGGAATGAGCCTCACGACGACGGGTTATACCTACTCAATCTCGGTATGTGTTTCTTGAAACCCTGTGCAAAATCGATGTTTCTTGATCTCATCGAATTTTCTCATTCATATCCCAGTCTCCCGTGATTGGACTAGAGTCACAGTCCATGGTCAGGCCCCTATTGGCCGGTATGGTCATGCAGTTGCCATTGTTGGCACAACGTTTTTTGTATTTGGAGGTCAAGTTGATGGGCTGTTCCTGGATGATATCTGGGCATTTGATCTCAATACCCGTATGTGCAGACCCTGACTTCTGCTTCTTGCTTATATTGGGTTTAGTGCGGACCAGGGCTGTTTGGGAGTTGTTTGAGCCTACTAATCAGGAACGGCCTGCTCCGCGCACGGGCCATACTTGTGTTCCGCATCAAGACCGATTGATAATGTCTGTGCAACTTTGTTACTATACTCTAATTTGAGTAGACTGACAGTTGACCTAGATTTGGTGGTACAGACGGACAGTATCATTATAATGACATTTGGTCCTTCGATCTCAAGAGCCGGAAATGGACCGAGCTGCAATGTATAGGTCACATCCCCTCACCACGGGAAGGTCATGCTGCTGCTATCGTAGATGATGTGATCTATGTCTTCGGTGGCCGAGGGATCGATGGCAAAGACTTGGGTGACCTTGCAGCATTCAAGATTACTAGTATGTACTGATCCGATCTTACTTATAACAACTCAACGTTGATCATCTGTCATGTAGAGCAACGATGGTTCAGGTTTGAGAACATGGGTCCCACGCCAAGTGGTCGATCGGGTCATGCTATGGCGGCGATGGGTAGCAAAGTCTTCGTGCTTGGTGGAGAATCATCTGTACCGTCTAGAGATGAAGATTCGGATCTTATTCATGTCCTTGAATCTAGTCAGTGTCTTTGACCTCACGAAACTTTAGGCAGATTTTTCTGATAACCCATCCTCTAGAATTTATCAGATATCCTCCTCCCGACGCACCAGCCCTCGAGCCAAAGCCCTTAGCCTCTCAAACCATTCAAGTTGCTCAGCCCAATGGACGGCCTATGTCACCTCCAACAGCTCCTGTCCCTCAACCTCAGCTGGAAGATCCTCGAAGGGCTATTTCACCTACGGCTAACGTTCGGCCGAACGGCATCGTACAACAAGCTTTTGGAGCCAATAGCAAGGGCAAAAGCCCAATGCGACCTCGGCGGGAAGACGAAAGCACCGAAGGCAGCGTTGAAGCTGGAACTATAGATTCAATTTCATATTCTCAGCATCGCGATCGTGGAGTGTCTCCAGACCAAGTTCGCCAGCAAGTCCAGCGTGCCAAAAGTCCTCCAAGTGGGACTGCGAGTCGTACTGTGTCGCCCAATGGTGAACTTTACGAGCCTAGACAACCGCCAAATATGGTTGGTGTTTCGATGGGTATGAACGGCATCGCTGCTGCAGGGCGTGGATCACCTGCCATATCTGCTGTCACAGGACGCACGTCCCCAGCAGTATTGGCCAGCACGGAGCGC
>Ga0153995_1000241_pt1 | contig 11521 bp, 13 predicted proteins | sample TSNC079MetaG_FD_104678 | JGI IMG/M metagenome (GOLD analysis project Ga0153995, IMG submission 104678) | Attine ant fungus gardens microbial communities from North Carolina, USA - TSNC079 MetaG | ecosystem: Host-associated > Fungi > Mycelium > Unclassified | place: USA: North Carolina, Lumber... | reverse complement strand
CCGCTTGCGCCATGAGAAGGCCGGTCACGGTGTTTGATGAAATGGGCATATGCCATCGATGAGAGGCAGGCGAAGATGCCACCTTTGGAAGGGGGTGAGATGGGTCACTGGGTGACGTGCAACAACATACCTCCCAGATACAAAAAGAGAAATTGACGGTTTCCCAAGCCCTCTAGAAGGTATCGTCCCAAGAAGTAGAAAGTGAACATGTTTAAGAAGATATGGCCAATATTCTGGTGCGAAAAAGTAGATGTGACGATAGTCCAACTGGTAGTAGGGATAAGTACAGGCATTGGAGGTGACGGAGGGAAACGGACAATCTTCCATTTTTCAGGTTGGCGATGCTGTTGGTGAAGTTCTGGGACATCCATATAAGTGCAGAAGGATCCTTCTCTACTCTCTGCGAAGGAGGTTGAGCAGCAGAGAGGAGGTAGAAAGGAATAGACACACGGCGCGACCTTGGGCAGCCTGCCAGAGGCAGAAGACGGCGCCATTGAGACCGAGAATTCCCCAGTAAACATAACTTGTTGGAATTTTATCGAGAAAGTCGGAACGGTTGTAGCGGAGTTTGGAAGTGGTGAAGAATGATCTTGAATAAGGAGTGGAAAAGAAAGGCTTATGTTGTGTGTGTCTCCTCGGTAGCTGGCAGATTCTGGAGCGGAGAAGAGGGCGAAAAAAAGAGGACATGAGAAAGGAGGCCAGAAAGATATTTGTTGTTGTTGACGTTTTTCTAAACATGTCCCACCATCTCTTCATTCTTTCGCCGTCGGATACACCTATCTATTCGCTCGCACATTATTCGACCAAGCCAGCAGCGACAGTGACATCGCCGTTGGCTGCTAGCCTGCCGATATGGTCGACATCAGCGTTTGCAGGGACACTGACGGCACTGTCGGGAGCATCGAGCGCAATGCAGCACTCTGGAAGTGGCACGAGGATGGGTGGTGGACAGGACAGACACGTGATTCAAATGATTGCGAATGCGAGTCTGGATGTGATTGAAGATGTTGTCCGCAAAGAAAACCCAATGTGTGTTTGTGTTTCCGCTGCCCGGGGTTGATTGTCAACATGAAACAGGTATCTCCGAGCAGTTGACAAGTTCAACGAGTGGACGGTGTCTGCGTTTGTAACACCCGGGAGTACGCATGGAGACGAAGATGCGACTATGATGCTGATGTGTGTTGATAGATGTGAAATTTGTGTTGCTACACGAGGCGAGAAACGACGAGGGGATCCGAGGATTCTTCATGGATGTGTGGGAGCTGTATGTGAAGGTCAGTGTCTGTGGCTGGGTGGCACAGGTGGGACTGACTGGGGGCAGACGCAGCTGAATCCGTTTCATCGGGCGCAGAGAGTGATCCGGAGTGTCATTTTTGATGGACGAGTTCGCGCCAGCGCCAAGAAACACCTGTGACGTAGTCTGTGACATGTGACGATTCCGTTCTCTCTTCTACTTTCTATCTCGCTATTCACAAAATATACGCTTTCTCTCTTCTTTTCTTCTTTTGTAGCTCATGTGTGTTGCCTTTTCTCTCATCCGTCCTATCCCACTCACCATCCTCCTCCAGTAATCATTTTTCTCCCTTGGATCAGCACCCAGCCATTACTTCTCATGTCATCCAGCCACCGTGCCTCGCTCCTTAACGGGCTCCGTACAGGCGGTGTCCGCTCTGTTTCTGCTAGTGTCCCTCATACATCCGCCCCCGCTGCAACTACATTCTCTGTCAATCGCTTTCCAACCCAGCCGCACCCCACCAACATTTTCCCTGAAGAGGACAATCAGCTTCCGGAAATGCCACACCACCTCTTCAACTACAGAAACCCTCCAAGGACCGCAGCCGTCGACGGCAACCCCCATCTTCCTCGCCAGCAAGCCCAATACCTCGATCGCATCAACCTTGGTTTTTCTCATCCCAGCACAATGTCTCCTCAATCCCAGGCTATGTCTATGCAAATGCTCCAGCTCGAGATGATGAGGATTCAGGTAGGCTTTCTATTGTTCTCTCATCCATCTTATCTCATCACTCTTTTTCTCACACCGAAAAGGCGCAAGCCCTCCAGAATCAGCAATATCAGGCCGAATTGATAGCTGAGGCACAGCGTCAGCAGCAACAGCAACAGCAGTATCGCAGTCAGGTCAGGTATCCACAGCACATTCATCAACCCCCTGCTACTACAGATTCAATCAATCTCACTTTTGATCAAAGACCTACTCAGTCTCGCAGGCCTAATCAGGCTGAGCAATTGAGGGTTCAACTCGGCTTAGGTCCTGCACCTGCTTCTGCCGACCAAGTTCCCATGACTGCCGCTTTGGGTGGACGTTTTGGAAGTCGTTCTGCCAGCCTCAATGCTCCAAATGTAGCTCATTTCCCTGATCATGAGAATGCTGCACTGCCACCAACCCCAAGTTCTACCACCGTCATCAGTGGAGGTACTTCCCTTGGCAATCTTCCTTCAAACAACTTCCATCCGTCCTCCAAATCCGACTCCGTTTCCTCCTGGAGACGGAATGGGTCCAACTCTGTCCTCACTGGAAATCGTGCTGTCTCTTCCCCTATCGTTAAGGTCACTGCTCCTGATAATGAGTGGTCTGCTCTTCCTGGCTATGATACTGTTAACAACGCCAGGTCGCGTCCTCAACCCTTACATCTGAGCCCTGCTGTCTCCCAATCTCTTCCCACTGTCACTGTCATTGACATTGATGAAGATGGCGATGCTGACTCCTCTTCTTCCTCTGGCAAAACTCATTCTTCTCCCACCACCCCTCGATCTTCTACATCTTCCAATGAGATACCTCTCTCGCTGCGCGAGGAAGCATCCAAGAAATTATACGAAGGTCTCGGGATCGGTCGTCCCTCCTCGGCCTCTCCCGAGCAGTACCCTGCTGTGTCCGTTGTCAGCCACAGGATGGTTAGCCAACCAACCAGGCAGCCCCGCGGGCCGCCTCCGAGTGCTGATGAACTTGGCCCCAAGAACTTTGCAACCCGCATCCGCCGTAAGGCCATTGGAGGGCTTCTGGATGCTCGTGGAAGGCGTGAAGTCGTTAATGCTTTTTGATATGTGTAACAAAACATTTGCGAGACAAGGACATGAATGACTGTCATCATATCTTCTCCCCCAATGGCTGCGAGCTGATTCCCTTTTTTTTCTTTAATTTCCTAAGTTTACTGCAGAAAAAGAAAAAGAAAAGAAATAAGGTTCTGTATGTGTATACCTTTGAATATTGGTCCTCAAATCCAATCAATCATTCCTTAGTTCCTTACCCAGCTTTTTTCTTGTCTTTTCTTTTCTGTTTTTTATTATTAAAATTGTCTCTTTGACTGGTACCCAATTAGCAGTACTCACTCCATCCGTTTAATGCGGTTGGCTTGTCAAATGTACCCAGTGTTTTCGTAGTATTGTGAACAGTGATACTTGAATGAACAGTGTTTCCGTACCTCCACTTTGCCTAGAGTTTCATTACTGTTACTCGAGAAAATGGTGTGATGTTATGCAGTGTCAAAAGGTATTTGGAATCTAGTATTTTTTTGAGTCTATTTATCTACATCGGTGGCTAACAATTGCTTTGCCGTGCTCCTGGAAGGTACATGAGAATGATGTTCTGGTTTCGGGGGAAAAAATATGCATACCTGCCACTCTTCTTTGCTGATCCACAATTGATGAAAAGTACCCAAGCTGGCTAAAATACTACCACCAAGCCAAGCACCATATCTCCTCTCAATAGGATTACCAGGGGCGTTGATTTTGACCTAAAATCACGTCACTTGCAAGATAGAACAAGCACAAATTTGTCACTCTTACGTGGGGAAACGATCTTGTGAGTTCGTTGTTTAGTCGATCTGCAAATCCAGAAAATTGACTACCACCACCCGTGAGAACAACATTGCCCATCAAAACTTGGCGAAGTTCAGGATCACAAGCGCGAAGAGAATCAGTGATCAATGCTGGTATGTGTTTCGGTAGGTTTGAATTCGAAGCCTGGAAACATTAGCGAGCTTCGCATGAATTGAATACAATAAAGCAGGAGGGACACATACAACAAGGGCTGGTGTGTACCAGAAGAGCTGTTCTCCAACTTGGTACCGCTCCATGCCAAAGTAGCTGTTGAAACCCGTAGGGAATTCGTATTGACGTGGAGGACGGGCCTGAGCGGCACTGCAGAGATATAGACTATTGAAAGGATTATAAACGCCGTCAGAGTTGATACCTACTTGTCATTCCATCCTTGGTCCAACACAGCGGCACAATTTTGAATCCATTCGTCTATCTCCCTCTCTTCTGCCCAATTTTCCCAAGTTGCCGTAGTGTTTGCTAGTCGATTTTTACGTACTGTAAATCGAGGCGGCATATTTGGGTCCACCGCCTGAACCCGAAGTTACAAGACATAAGATCCTTGTGCATGCTCCACTCACAACTTTTGATTCGATCAATTGGTGTGGCAAAAGCTCAATTCCCTGTCGATGCTGTGTGGGATTTACGAGGATATGGCGAGCATTGGCGCGAACAAGCTTTGGTAAGGAAGAATAGACCAAACCTGCATAATATTAGGTGGACTGGTATCTTGAACCACTACAACGCTTGCCTTTACGCAGAACAAAACCATCTACGACAGGTGTGACACTAGCGGTTGATTGACCAACGTCGATGACGAATGCAGTACCTTTCCCGGCGGCAAACCTAAAATGCCATATTGATTTGAAATACGTGGAAGAGAGGACTTGGAAATATATACGCGTTGAGCACGCCAGTGTTGGCAATGTAGAAAGCTGGGACGTCGAATTCTTCGAACATGATTTCAGCCATCTTTTCTCGGCACGGTTGCGTGTTCCATGTAGGTTCAGTCACGAGGATAGGATGTTCAGAGGGATTACAGCGCATGACATGCGAAATAGCGTGGTCAACCAGAGATTTGATAGGACTGAAGTCGTTTACTAAACTCTAAAATCGATACCACAGTCAATATTATTTTAAACCACTTCCAACTCACTTAAACCGTCCTGGAAGGGGTTTCCTACTTCCATATTGGGTCTCCATAACGAAGGACCTGACTGGCCAATGTAAAGCTCCGCGGGCCTTGGTCTCGTGGAGGCATCATTCTCGTTGCTCATGAGAAGCTCGCTTTCTGTAGGCAAAAAGCCATAGGAGGTTGGGATGATAGCTCTTGGAGTGTCATCTCCGGCATAGCCTGCACGCACTGAAGAAGTGCCAATATCAACAACCAAAGCAGACACCTCGTCTGTCCGATTTTCAGTGCTCCTGAATATACATTTGACCACAGAAAGATATACCTCCTCCGTAATTAACCATGAGATTCACGTATAAAAACAAAAGCAATTTGCTTGTGTGGAAGGTTCAGATCAAGCAGTGAGCGCCAAATACTTGATCACGTGCAAGCACTTTCAGACGCGATCAACTTTTTCAGGTTTCTGTGACCGAAGATGGATGGAGCTCAGAGCAACAGCAAAAAGCGGAAACAGGCGGACCAGGAACAAGAAGTCTTCCCTGATCCAGCTCCCGTCCAACTTGAAATGCTGACGGACGAAGAGGACGCTGACGAGATCAGCTCAGACGGCGGCGAAGCTGAGGAGTTTCCTGAGATTGATGTGGACAGTGACCCAGACGAAGACGAGGACTACAACGAAGAGGAGCTCAGTAACGAAGACGAAAATAATGAAGTTACAGAGGAGCCTGCAGTTAATTCAGGCTCTTCAGACTCTGACACTTCGTTACACATTTTTCCGATAGCAAAGACGGTCATTTCCGATATCACGGGTCAAAAAAAAGTTGTATACCCTGACATAGATCCGGAATATGATTCCGACTCCTCAACAGAAGATGTACGCTTTTTCCTAGTCTACTCTCAAACCAGCTTGTCTAGCCCCATGTAGGATCCAAACCGTGTCGGCAATATTCCGATGCATTGGTATGACGACTTGCCGCATATCGGCTACGATATTAATGGCAAGAAAGTACTCAGACCTGCACAAGGAGATGAACTGGACAATTTCTTGTCCACGGTAGAAAACCCTGATTCTTGGTGCGCTCTAGTGGTCATATTTATGTCAAGTGAAAATGAGAATTGAAATTTGTATCTGTTCACAGGACATCAGCCTTCGACAAAAATCTTCAGACAGACAAGCCGCTCACTGATGAAGAGCTGGATATTATCAGGCGACTTTATCAAAACGAAAATCCCGACGCCAATTACGATCCATATGAACCCATGGTAGAATGGTTCACCGGCAAGGGTAAGGAGGAAATCATGCCTCTGTCTGCTGCCCCAGAACCGAAGCGTCGATTCATTCCGAGTAAATGGGAAAAACAAAAAGTCTGTCTATCAATTTGCTGCTCTCTCTTATTACCTGACGTTCCATAAGGTCATGAAAATCGTACGTGCCATTAGACAAGGCAAAATTTTACCACACAAGCCCAAAACGACGTACAAAGTCGACGTATACGCCATCTGGTCTGACCAACCCTCTAATCTCCAACAACCTCCGCTACCTCCCCCAAAATTGCGCCTTCCTACCAACTACGAGTCCTATAACCCTCCTGAGGAATACCTTCCGACGGAAGAAGAACGGAAAGTATGGGAAGACAAGGATCCAGAAGATCGAGAACGTGACTATCTTCCTCAAAAATACTCTTCTCTTCGTCTTGTTCCTGCGTATGATAACTTCATCAAAGAGCGATTCAGCCGCCAGCTAGACCTATATCTTGCCCCTCGTGTGCAAAGGGTAAAGCTTAACATCGATCCCCAATCGTTGATCCCCAAGCTGCCAAGTCCCAATACCCTCAAACCCTTCCCCAACTATCAAAGTTTAACCTTCAGTCACGCAAAAGGACAGGCTCGTTGCCTGGGAGTAAGTCCAGAGGGAACCTGGGCAGTAAGTGGCGACGAGGGAGGGGTAGTCAGTTTATGGGAAGTTAACGTTGGGCACGAAGTGAAGCGATGGACATTCGATGACAAAATTAACGTCATTGATTGGTGTCCAAGGACAGACATTTCTTACTTCGTCGTCGGAGTGTAAGTCATTTTGATCTGTGTCAGCCTGGTCTCTTATATCAGATTATACAGTGGCGAAGACCTACATTTCCTCGTTCCTCCGAACCTACCTGAACCTGTCAATTCTCTCACGGAGTCTCTTCTTGCGCCTACAGGACTCCCCCCTCTGACAGCACCATCTCCAGTCAAATGGGAATCACCATCGCCACTTGATCGGTCAGTTAATGGGCCTCTTCTCTCTATCCATCTACCGCCAGCTTCAAGATCACCATCTCAGATTGCTTGGCATCGCCGCGGGGATTACCTAGCCTCAGTTTGTGAGAGTTCGAGTATAAAATCCTATCAGTTCCTAGCTAATTTCCTGACCAGCTGCTGGTGATTTCAATAGTGGCGTCTGGATACACCAGGTCTCTCGAAGACATTCTCAGGCACCTTTCAAGAAAGTTAAGGGTTCTATCCAAGTAGTATTATTCCACCCAACTAAACCACACTTCTTTGTCGCTGTGAGTAAATCGCAATTCCTCCTCCAGTTGACTTGAACATTTTCGGATAGACTCAGCAGTATATCCGTATCTACAACTTAGCTGAACAACAACTCCTCAAAACTTTGACTCCAGGCATTAAATGGATCTCATCCATGGACGTTCACACCTCAGGGGATCACCTTATTGTGGGAGGTTATGATCGGAAACTGTGTTGGTTCGATCTAGACCTGAGCGAGAAACCGTACAAAATCTTGAGGTATGGCACGTCATTCTATTTTGAATGGACTCTCATACGCTTGTCAGATATCACGCACGTGCCATTCGTTCTGTCCACTTCCACCCGACATATCCACTATTTGCCTCCTCCTCGGATGATGGATCAATCCAAATATTTCATGCAAGAGTTTATAACGATCTTCTCACCGATCCTCTCATTGTCCCACTAAAAATTCTACGAGGACATCAAGTCTCCGAAGGCTTAGGTGTATTGCAGGTTAGATGGTGCAATAAGCAGCCATGGCTTTTGAGCGGAGGAGCTGATGGTAATGTAGTTGTATGGTGTAGTTAATCTCCCTGTTTTCTAGTTCTTTCTTCCCATATTAATCGCGCTAAGATGTTTCTAGTGATTCATTAATTATTGTTCAATTCGAGAAGTTCAATCAGACAATCCCCTGAAGACCGCCAATTTCAATTCGTCCCTCTCTAGATCCCTTTGGCAGGTTCTTGAATTTTATGGTCATATCTCTCACTAAGATGTCTGTCGTGTGACTCGGCACCTCTTTTTTTGGATCAACAATTTATCACACGGTGCTCGATCGCAGTCCGTACTCAGCACCTCTATCTGGAATGGACAGTTAGGCATTGCAGTTCTATTTTTAGGTTCAGCATCTGTTACCAAGGTATCACTGTTACATATACGACTTCTATGGCAAATTTAGTGTGCGCTCATCCTTCATATCTATTGCACGAAGCCCTCGACCTAAGTCCGTGCACTTTACTTTTGTAAGCATAGATCGTATTCTGATATTCTTGCTCTTAATTTTCTTGACATCAGTGTCACGTCTGATAGGCTGATCGACATCCCGTTTCGCCACTAGACGTCCCTCGAATGTCAATCAACAGCTTCATTGGTCTCTTCGTGGTAATGAGCCCTTGCTAAATGGATTCATCACCCATGATGAATCACTCGGCTGGAATCAACAAAATGACCAATTTACCCAACATGTAAACATTTACATCATACGCCCAAAGCATGATTGATTGGCCAGAAGGAGACCATCTTCAGGTGTGAATGTAGAGAAGATTCTCCACGCCGCCGGACCTTAAAGTGAGGAGACCACCATCAGATGTTCTTTTGTACCCACTCGAACACTCAGAGGGTTTCTCTGCCTGTGTCTGTCATTGTAGGCGACGAATCGCAATCCCAATGGTCAATTGGTCATATCCACAGGAGATTGTAAAAGATGGAGGTACATGCCTCCCGTTCACTCAGCGATATCAGACAATGTCACTCACTGCTTCGTCTTGCATCAAGTTGTCTTTGAGAAATTACTTTTCGTTCTCTTTGGCATCTACCTTTGGGAACTAACCATCCAGATGACTTTCGAGTGGTCATTTATTACCGGTCGTCGTTCTTTTCACTGGCCTTTGGTGAGCAAGTCAACAATTCTTAAACATTCCCAGAAACAGCTAATACTGAAATTGACAGGGTGAGTTCGTTGACGTCCTTCAATGCTATGCGTTCTAAACCTGTGTTGAGTGTTCTACTTCCTCTGCCGTTATTGCATGCTATTTTCGTTCATTGGATTGTGAGTTAAGCCTGGACCCCTTCTCCGAGGAGCCTTCTGACTGTCAACTACCAGGATAATTTCATTGGCCGTCACTACCCAAGTGAGTGCTCGCTCTTCTTCATTATATGCCAATTCCTGAGGGGTCGAAGATCAACTGCCGTGTAGGTATCGTATGTCATAAAACACGTTCCTGCTCAACTTGTGCCTTTCCCATTCCAGGCCTTATTCACTTTCAACTCAGTAAGTGATATTGCATCTCTCTATGCTCTCATCTGAGTCACGCCTCTTATCAGTGGGCAGGAAATATGACAATTGGATGCGCATCTACTTCACTCATGCTAAGAACGTGAGTACTGCTTCTGCAACTATACCTGAACCATCAATCCAACGGAGATTGATGAACTAACTTGCAACTCCATAAGTATTGCTCTCTGGAATCGCAAAAAAGAAGTTGTGACTGTCCTTGGCGCGCTTTGTCTAGCACATTGGACCCTTCTTTACAGGACAATGGTCATCGTCGTCGCGGAATGGAACTCGGAAGCCCATGCATGTGTTGTCGTACAGACGAGCCCAAAACTACTCAACACTGTTTTCTTCTTCAGTAAACAATCATCTTCTCATTTTGATGTTGAGTAGGACTAACGCTGCTTCTGAAGCAATGGTCTTCGACTTCATAATTTTGTCATTCACTGCCGCAGCATTGCACAGGAAACATACAGCTCGCACGGATCTGTGGAAATTGCTATTCCATGATGGACTCGTGTACTTCCTAATCTCATTTACGATGAATTGTATCCCAGCGGTGGGTTTGAGTACTCTATATCGCAGAAAATTGACCAAACAACTCATACAGGTCCTCAATGTTTTAAACCTGAACAGTGAGCCCATTTCTTTGCACTTTGCAGTTTTTCTGATCTTTGTCGATCTTTGATATTAAGCGATTATGAACGTGTAAGTTGCCATCATCTCATTGATGAGGAATCATGTCTGATCTATTGAAACAGAGTCGCAACGGTGAGATTGATCGCGCTCTCTTCCGACTCAGAACTGGAATGTCTACATTATCAGGTTCCAGCTGCAATGATAACGTGCGTGGAGAATGAATTTTTCTACTTGGGAAATCTAACCAGTTTTCTCGTTCAGTGCAATCGCTTCGTGTCGTGCAGTCGTTCGTCTGATGGAATTCAGCGCGACCGAAGCATATGTTCATGATATGACCAATGTCGTCCCGCAAACCGGGAAGATCACCAAATGCGTGGCTGGTGCTGTTCCCGGCCTCTTGTCAAGGCGGGAGAAATCTCAGGGCGCTCGTCCAGAGGTCCACGTTACGACCGAGCACATCACAATGACCGAATATCAGTGAGTTGCCGTCTATACATGACGCATCAGCTCAATAATTCTTTTTTAGAACACCGCCGGATTACGACTCTCCGGCCTCAAAGAGCGGCTTCAGCCTAGGATCGTACGAACAAGACTCGACACCTGTGGAGGATATCTCTGATAAAAATATGGCTTGATTTGTTCATTTCGGGACTCTCGCATAGAACGCTGAGCTGTTCAAAACTCTTCGTTTTATTATTGATGTATAGCCAATGCAATGATGATGATCAAATATAAAATTCAAAGACTGATGGTCCTTATCGTCTCCTGTTTGGACGACCAGCTTTCTGTCTAGCAGCTACACCACCCTGGCGATTCATCCCACGCCTGGCAGAACGAGGGGCCATGCTCTTTGACTTCCTCCATTCCTCTTTCCTTGAACCACGGAGTCCATGCGTTGACATGCGCTCTGATCGTTCAGAGTCTACTTGCATAGAATCTGATGCAAGGGTAAACAATTACAAAAAAGGATCAGATAGAATCGAACCTGCGTCAGATGTGTGCTCGTCGGACGTGGAAGCGACATGTACTAGTAGTAGTGAGAGTTGTCAATGACTGAAATGCATAAAGAAGTAAAACTATGCATTCTGAGTAGGAAACATGGAATTCAGAAGTATAGACCCCCTCCAAATATTGGGATCGTAATGGAGGGAAGAAAGATTATCCAGGGTGATATCGTCGGGATCCAGCAAACCAAAGCGCACGAACCAATACCAACCTGAATCCCCTGGATTTTCCTGTATTAAGTCAACCTTCATGTCTCCATCCCTGTCTTTTCCTATTACATGTTGAAGCTTCTGATTGAGTCTTTGCAATCGAGCTGCCTCTGTCGCTGCGTAGACACCAGACTCGCGCTTTTT
>Ga0153995_1000240_pt1 | contig 11526 bp, 7 predicted proteins | sample TSNC079MetaG_FD_104678 | JGI IMG/M metagenome (GOLD analysis project Ga0153995, IMG submission 104678) | Attine ant fungus gardens microbial communities from North Carolina, USA - TSNC079 MetaG | ecosystem: Host-associated > Fungi > Mycelium > Unclassified | place: USA: North Carolina, Lumber... | reverse complement strand
GGCATGGCTGAAATGCTCAAGGGCGGTGTGATCATGGACGTGGTCACCGCTGAGCAGGCCAAGATCGCCGAAGACGCAGGCGCCGTCGCCGTCATGGCACTCGAGCGGGTCCCCGCAGACATTCGCGCACAGGGCGGCGTCTCGCGCATGAGCGACCCGGACATGATCGACAGCATCATCTCCACCGTGAGCATCCCCGTCATGGCCAAGGCACGCATCGGTCACTTCGTCGAAGCGCAGATCCTGCAGAGCCTCGGCGTCGACTACATCGACGAGTCCGAGGTCCTGACCCCGGCCGACTACGCCAACCACATCGACAAGTGGAAGTTCACCGCTCCCTTCGTCTGTGGCGCCACCAACCTCGGCGAAGCGCTCCGTCGCATCAACGAAGGCGCGGCCATGATCCGCTCGAAGGGTGAAGCAGGCACCGGAGACGTCTCCAACGCCACCACCCATATGCGCACCATCCGCGGCGAGATCCGCCGGTTGACCTCGCTGAGCGAGGACGAACTGTACGTAGCCGCCAAGGAACTGCAGGCCCCGTACGAACTGGTCGTCGAGGTCGCCAAGGCCGGCAAGCTGCCGGTCACCATGTTCACCGCGGGCGGCATCGCCACCCCGGCAGACGCTGCCATGATGATGCAGCTCGGCGCCGAGGGCGTGTTCGTCGGATCGGGCATCTTCAAGTCCGGCAACCCGAAGCAGCGCGCCGAGGCCATCGTCAAGGCCACCACGTTCTACGACGACCCGGACGTGCTCGCCAAGGTCTCGCGCGGACTCGGCGAGGCAATGGTCGGCATCAACGTCGACGACCTGCCCGTCGGACACCGCCTCGCAGAGCGCGGTTGGTAGCCCCGCAATCGATACGAGGAAATGCGGTTGAGGCGCTGCGAACCGAACGATGGCCGCCATTGCCGAGTCTGGAAATCGAAAACTATTCTGCTGAAGAGAAATTCGACTGTCCAGAACTCGATGTGGCGGCCATTGTCGGCAACTCCCGACTCTGATGCGCTAGACGGCAATAGTCGGGTATCAACGATCCCCGAAAGTCCGTCCCCACTTCTTCATGTACCTCTTCGAGATTCACAGCAGACTTCGAAATTCACATCATCGCCAGCTTCACAGGCAACGCCGACGCAAAGAGGCTGCGGTGAGAGAGGACTCTCCTCAGATCGGTAACGATTCAGGAGTGTCAAGAGGACATTGATCCCGATATCACCCCGCAATTGCGTTACCCACCATCAGCTGAGGAGTGCCACCTCAGCTTGGAGCGGTGCATTCCACCAACGTCGCTACAGCTCACGTCGAACGCGACGGACTACTCCAATGCCGCCGTGTATGACGCCCCACCACCGTCAGCAAACTACACGGCGACATTCTCCGGCGAGAACACGTCGGTACAAGACCGTTTCGGGTTCTCAAGAATGATCGAATTTGTCGCGCGTGCAACCAATCGACGCTTGGTTTGCGCAAACAAGACGGCACTCCCAACTTGAACCTGGCGAGCACCGGCCGCTCGCACTCCGAGACAAACTCACGTCGCCAGGGACACGGAATCGAGTCATCGCAGACACTGTTCCAAGAATCAGCGTGGAATCTCCGCCGCCGGTCAACAACCCGACACTGGAATCTGAGGTGTCCCCCTCCAGCTCAGCGGAGAGAACGCAGTGGGGATGCCCAACCTTATCCCTGGAGCAGGAACTGAGAAATTAAGCGCACCAACGGAATTCTCGCACACATGTCGGGGCATCAACAAGAATCCCTCTGCAATCGATCTATCGCATGATTGCATCTCGGTTCAAGATTTCTGGGGCATCTGCAGGGGATCTCCGCACCCGTCGAACTGGTTTACTTGCGCGTTCAGAAGTGATCACGAATATGGACCTGCCTACGGCAGAACAGCGCGTCCCACTGCAAGTCGGAACTCAAGTCTCCACCGCTCAGGAAATCCAAACTTCGCAAGTTGGCGCTGGATTGCGCACCAGCCAATGTAAGAGCTAGACCACCGAGTGTGAGAACACGGCCGCTGGAGGTCTCCGCTTGCGTACAAACTCCGGCCCCGCTGTTGACCTCCAGGCGGTTCTGCACTTCTGCAACCGAATAGTTCAGCGCCACAGACATACCTGAAGGAAATGTCAGGTGCCCCAGAACTTGCGGGTCGAGAACCGCAAGCATGTAGGGCACGGATTGTAATACCTCCCACTGCGATGACTGCAGAATGAGGCGCACAACGTCCATACCCGACGTTCGCAGTTGAGCGATCGGCGCGACCGCGCTGAATGAGCCTAGTGCCGCGGCTAGTGCGAGGACGGACTCGCGATCATCGGCGACGAATTCATCTATTTCGAGCACACTGTCTACGCCAAAATTGCTCGGACAACGCCAGATCGCATAGCCGCCGATCGAACCGTCGTCGCGATCAACAACCGTAACTTGAAAACCTGGACGATTGAGTGGATTTGAGCCAGCAGGGAATGCCGCGCCCACCCGCGTCAGCGGGCCGTTCTGCTGACGCGCCCAGCGATCGTAGACGGCAGAGATTTGGGCTGCATCGCTGTGGTGTGCACGTCGCGCGCTTGAATAGGTACCCGCGCTTGCCAACTCGTGAGTTGGAAATCGAACCGTCAGCAGCTCGGCAATCACCTCGTATCCATATCTCCGGTAAACAGTCGTCGAGGTAGGGAAGAGACTCGTGAGGAGCGCGCCACGTATGCGCGCGACTTCGGAAATCTCGCGCATCAGTTGACGGAGTAATCCCTGACCTCTGTGCTCGGCACGGACAGTCACGGCAGCGATGCCAGAAGTTGCCAGCGCCGATCCGCCGAACCAAGATTGGAAATCAAGCTCCGAGGCCGTTGCTATCATTCCCGACCGATTGAAGACGCCCCACACTGTTTGTCCAGGTCGACCAAATGATGCCTCGATGTCGCCTTGGAGCGTAGAACTACCAAAGGCCTCTCGGCACAAGCCGCGCCACTCCTCGGCGTCAGAGATTGACAGCGGCCGAATTGAGATACTCATAATATTTTCGCACTTTCGTCTTTAGAGCGTCTCCAGCACAGCCTGGCGCATTACATCCAGGCCAACCGACCCGACATCGAGCGCAGTCTTGTGAAACTTTCGGAGTTCAAATTTCGATCCCTGCATCAATGCAGATTCTTTGCGCAGATCCAACCACAAGCGTTTCCCCACGTAATAGGCGGGCGCCTGTCCTGGCCAACCCAAATACCGCTCGATTTCGAACTGAAGTGTCTTCGAGTCTCGTGCACAGTGCGCAGCTAGGTATCGGTGTGCCTTTGCGTAAGTCCAACTGCCACCGCCCACTTCGGCCGGTGCGTCAAAGTTGCAGTGGATTCCGATATCGAGAACGACCCGCGCCGCACGCATGGACTGTCCGTCGAGCATGCCTAGCATTTCGGCTGGATCCCCCAGAAATCCGATCTCAGCCATGAGCTGTTCACCGTAGAGCGCCCAGCCTTCCCCATGCCCGCTGACCCACGATCCAATTCTGCGCCAACGGTTAAGTTCGTCAACCCGGGACAAGGCGTGAGCGGCCTGCAAATGGTGACCTGGAACGCCTTCATGATAGACAGTGGTCAACTGCCGCCAGGTGGAGAATTCGTCGATACCGTCTGGCAAGTCCCACCACATTCGCCCTGGCCGCTCGAAATCCTCAGTTGGCGGAGTGTACGTGATGGCGCCAGTACCTCCGGGACTAATTCCACATTCAATGACACGGAGCGCATCCGGAATATCGAAGTGTGTTCCTGCACATGCTTCGACGGCAATGTCCGTCTTCGACTGCATCCATTCGACCAGGGCGCCTCTCCCCCGGATCAGTCTGGTCTCGTCGGCATCGAGGAAGCTGTGCACTTCTCGTAGTGAGGCGCCTGGCAAAATTTCTTCACAAAGTTGAATCATCTCCGCCGTGATTCGGGCGAGTTCGGCCTGCCCCCATTCGTAAGTCTCTGCAAGGTCAATAGACGTACCCAGCGAGGCACGAGAATGCAACTTGTACACGTCAACTCCGACAGCGTCGCGATCCGACGCAGTTGGGAGCAAATTGTCCGACAGAAATTCAGCTAGGTCATAGCACGCCTCCCGCGCGGACACAGCGGCCTTCAAAAGATCGGCGCGCAACGATTGTGCGAGGGACTGTGGGGCAGATTCGACAAGGGTGGCAAAAACTCCACCCCGTCCGCCATTTCGTGAAAGCTGTTGCACTACTGCAATTATTTGCCTTTGCGGACTGATATCGCCACGATCGGAAGCTTCGTGGAGGGACCTGGCGTAGCCATGAAGGACTTCCGGCACTCGGGACATTCGTGTTGCGATGGCCGACCAGTCATCGGCGGACTGTTTGGGCATGAGGTCGAAGATTTCACGTACCTCTTGTACCGGCGACGCGATGTTGCGAAGCAACGAATCCTCGCGGCCCGCGGAGCGCAACTCCTCTGCGACAGAAAGTGATTCCCTGAGCGCTGCGATCGTGACTCGATCCACACTATCGGCACCTTCCGCTCCTTCGAGAGTAACAAGAGTTCGCCGGCGCAACGTTGACATCTCTGCAAGCCCATCCGGCGAGAGGTCGGGAAAACTGTTGTGGGTACCTTGGACGCCAAGATACGTCGCAGCAAGTGGATTCAGGAGCAAGTAACGGTCAAAATAGTCGTCCGCGATGGCGTCTACGACGGTCTGAGTTCGCAAGTACTGTTCACCTCTCAAGGTTTGATGGACATTCGTGGTAGTCAAGACGGCTTCCTTGTCGCGATACTCTTGAATGCCACCAGCGGAATCACCTAGCGCGCGTGGAACGGGCGGATCGACTTCGCGATCAGCTGTTGGCCACTCCGATGGTCTGCGCCCATGGGCGGTAGTAGCTGAACGCGTCGAAGTCGTTCAGGTTGTAGTTACCTCGGATGCCCGCTGTCGCATTGATCCACGCGATTGGCGCGACGGGCAGTTGCTCTTGGCCGATTCTCGTAATCTGCTGCAAAAGGTCGATGCGTTCCGGACCTCTTACACCACGTTGCTGCTGCAGAAGCAACTGAACCGTCGGATCCGCGAATCCAGAGGCGTTGAGATAGCCAACATCAGGATCAGAACTGAAGAACGGACTGAGCATATCGGTAGGGTCAGGATAGGTCGGTGCCGTGGAACTGAGCACAAGGCCTTGTTTCTTGCCCGGCGCGATGAGGTAATCCTGTTGGAGTTCGTTCAGCGAGATTACCTTTAGGTCGAGTTTGATTCCGATCATGGCGGCATTTGCTGCCAGCGATGAGGCCGACTTTATCGATAGGTCTGCATCAGTCGAGACATAGATCTCGGCGCTGAATCCACCGGATACCGTTGAGGCTGCGAGCGCACTCCTGGCCTGATCGAGGTCAAAGCTGAACGCCGGCAATGAATTCAGGAAGAGGTCAATCTCGCCATTCGAGAGCACTCCCTGCCAGTGCCCTCTAGTGGGCAGCCCGACTGCGGGCTCTCCTGCCCCGGCCAGGACTGACTTGACGATGCCTTCCCGATCAATACAGTGAGCAATCGCCTGCCGGACCTTGAGATCGTCAAAGGGCTTCACGGTCATGGGGAAACGCAGCAAAAGTGGGCTCAGGCCTGTTGCGGTTCCGACGCGCACGTTGGGAGTCTTGTTCCATTGTGACAGTTGCGCACCTGGTACGTCGAACATGCCATCGTTGGCTCCTTGCTGGGTAGCTACTCGAATCGTTTCCGAGTTCTCAACCACCTTCACAGCAATCTTCTGAATACTTGGAGCCACACCCCAGTAGTACGGGTTCAACTCGCCGGTAATACCGCCACCGGTTGTGTACTCCGTGAGGCGGTACTGACCGGTGCCGATAGGGATGGCAGTTGGCGATCCAAATGCAGACCCAGCTTCGATACCCTGTGCCTTTTTAAAGATCTGAATGATAGACGCCGCGTATTTGAATGTGGGATCCGGCGACGACAGGGTGATCATGACTTGGCTGTCACTGACGGCCTTGACAGACTCGACATTTCCCAGCAGTGATATGACGGCAGAGGACAATTCAGGATCGAGGTGGCGCGCGTAGGACCATACGACATCTTCAGCAGTGAGCCGCGTCCCATCCCAGAACTTCACGTCCTCGCGCAAGTCGAATCGGTACTCAACGAGAGAAGACTCGACCATGGCGGCTGTCCAGGGCGCGATCTGCAACTCGTGATCGAGAATCACCAGAGTGTCGTAGCCCAACGAACTCAGCACGCCAGTTTGCGAAGTAAAACTCTGAGCGATATCCAGACTGTCCGCACTCTTGGTAATCGACCAGTTGAGGCTAGAGATCGAATCGGAAGTCACAGGCCCACTCAGGTTTTCGCTGATCACCCCGGCGCTGGTCGACTCTCCTCCGCACCCTGCCAAGATCGACCCCCCTGCCGCTAGCAGGCCCGCCTGGCCCAACCTCTTCAAGAGTGTGCGCCGATTGATTTGGTATTGCAGTGCTGTTTGCACAATTTCTCCTTCGGGGTCCGCCACTGAGATTATTGAAACTCGTTGCAACAGTTAGTGGTTCACCGTGGCCACTCCGGCCATGGGGCCGTCGACATACGTCGGACCTCCTCGAAGGAGTTCTCTCGTGTACTCGTGCCGAGGGTCGTCGAATACCTGCTCGGTTGGACCATGCTCGACACAGTGGCCATGTCTGAGCACATAGAGGTAGTCCGTCATTTGACGAGCAACACCCAAGTCGTGTGTAACGAACACCATCGCGACGTCAAGCTCGTCACGAAGATCTCGAAGTAGGTTCAGGACTTGAGCTTGGACCATTACGTCAAGGGCGGACGTAGGCTCATCACATAGCAGCACTTGCGACTTAGGTCCCAGGGCTCTGGCGATCGCAACTCGTTGTCTCTGTCCACCCGACAGACTCGATGCTTTTCGATCCGCGAAAGACTCCGGCAGACCAACAAGGCTTAGTAGCGCGGCGGCGTCGCTGGGCCTGGAATCCATATTTCCGGCAGCAAGAGCGTTCCGCAGAATCTTTCCGACCGTCTGGGAGGGATTCAGGGTTCCGGACGGATCCTGGAAAACCATTTGGACAGGCTTCGCTCGACAGCGTTCCCTCATCTCGATCGCTGTCTCGACGACACCTTCGTCCGCGAACTCGAGGCCTGCGATAATTCTTGCGAGCGTGGTTTTGCCGCTACCTGATCCTCCAACGATTCCGACGATCTGCCCTCGTCTGGCCTCAATGGAGACGCCACGTAGCGCTTCGTGCTCTCCGAATCGCTTTTTGATGCGCGACGCGGACAACACAATTGGTCCACTATTTCTATCGCGTGCGCACTCCGATGCCCTGTGAGCGGGAAGGGTGAGATCAATGCTGCGGACACATGCCGTCCGGCGGTTGCCGACCTCGACCAGCAGGGGCCGCCCCTTTGCACAGTCTTCGATTGCGTAGTCACATCGCGATTTGAAAACGCATTCTGCTCGTCGATCCTCGGGCGTCGGAACACCGCCCGCGACGGACGCGAGACGCGCAACTTTTCTGTCGACGGGCGGATCGGCCATCAAGAGTGATTGCGTGTAAGGATGCAGGGGCCGGTTCGCAAGTTCACCTGGCGCGAATTCCTCAACCACGGTTCCGGCATACATCACATAGATGCGGTCAGCGACGGACAATGCCACCGGCAAATCATGTGTGATCAGGACGAGTGCGAGTCCCCGCGCGCGCTGAACTTCCCGCATCAGGCCAAGCACCTTGCGTTGCGATGTGACGTCGAGGGCTGTCGTCGGTTCGTCGGCGACAAGAATTCGAGGATCAGACGACAGCGCACACGCTATTCCAACTCGCTGCCGAATACCGCCTGAGAGCTGGAACGGATACTTGCGCGCTACGGACTCGTCGGTGATTCCTACTTCGTTGAGCCGCTTGACAAGCTCACGGTGGGGTAAGCGGGTGCCGGTTCCGTCAGAGATAGCACTCTTGACGTTTCGCAATGGGCTGAGCATGGTGAACGGATCTTGAGGCAGCCAGGTTATGGCCGATCCTCGTGCGGAACGCCAGGTCTTCTCGTCAGCGTTCTCGAACGACCTTCCATCGATTTGAATATGCCCCGTGGTGGACAGTCCTGCTGGAAGCAGACCTGTGATTGCCCGGGCTGTCACAGATTTCCCACTTCCCGACTCGCCGACGATAGCGATGGTCTCGCCGGCGCGGACGCGCAGTCCGACGTCGTCCACGATCACCGCGCCTGCATCCGTCTCGATAGTCAAGTGCTGCACATCCAAGGCCCAGTCTCGAGTCATTACGCAGTCCTGCCCTTTTCGTGTCGGTAATCCTGAACTGCGTCGGATAGCAGGGCCACTGACGTAGCAACAACGACGATGGCCAGTCCGGGAGCTAGCGCAATCCAAGGATTTGCACCGAGGTAGTCAATTGAGTTCGCAAGCATCAAACCCCAGTCAATTGAGTTGGCGGGAACCCCGATTCCCAAGAATGTAAGCGCAGACAATGTCACCAATGCGTAAGCAAAATTCACACATGCATTAGCGAGTTCGACCGACCTGATGTTCGGCCACAGCTCGAGAACCAGAAGTCGCCATCGCGGCGTTCCCATCAATCTGGCCGCATCCATATAGGGCTGCTCGAGTTCTACGAGGGCCGCGTTGCGGACGAGTCGAGCGTCGTATGGCGAGAACAACACCATCATCAGGCCGACGGCCATAAAATACCCACCACCGCTTATCCCCGCGAGTACCAGTGCCACCAATAGCGCGGGGAGCGCATAGATCGCATCGACGAATCGCATCAATCCCGCGCCCACCCAGCCACCGGCAAGGGCGGACATCAGCCCGACCGAACTTCCGATCACCAAGGCACCTGCAGCAATGAGGAACGCGCCGATTACCGGCGCGCGTCCGCCAGCGACGAGCTGGGCGAGGACATCTCGTCCCAGATCGTCAGTGCCAAGGAGATGTTCTCGCGTTGGGCCCTGAACTCCAATCAGCAGGTCTTGGACTTCAGCCTGACGCAGCATGAGCCAAGGGCCAATCAGCGCGATTAGCAACACTATTGCGACCAGACACGAAAGAAAATAGATTGTCTTGCTCGAACGGTGTCGACGTCGTCGACGAGCCGTCCTCGGAATCGTAGTCATATCTAAACCGCCTCACTCAGATCGACTCGCGGATCGAACGCGGTACTTGCAATATCGACGAGGAGATTGAGCACTAGAATGAAGGCAGCCAACACAATGGTCAGTGCCTGGACAACCGGTAGATCTCCAGCCGAAACGGATGCAATCAGCAAGCTGCCCGCTCCAGGAAGAGCGAAGATCTTCTCCACGAGGACGGTGCCAACGATGAGCGTGGTCAGCGTCAGCCCGGCCGCCGTTGTTATCGACGTCATGCTGTTGCGGAACCCGTAACTCAGCAGAACGCGACCCCCGCCCACTCCCCTAGATCGAGCGAACGTCACATAGTCCTGTGAAAGCGCACTACTCAGCGCGGACCTCGTGACTTTGACGACCAGACCGATCTGTCCAAGCGCCAGTGCTATCGCCGGCAACAGAAGATGGTGAAGTCTTCCGAGAAATCCTGCCCCAGGCCCGAATACGGGGAGAATGTCCCACTTCAGCCCGAAAAGGTACAAAAGCAACAGCGCCACCGCAAACGAGGGCACCGAAATCGCCAAGATCGCAGTACCGGACGCAAAACGATCCACGATGCGCCCCTTATGGATCGCAGCGATTGTCGCCATGGGGATCGCCACGATCATGGCGATCACGAAGGCAAGGATCGCCAGTTGCAGTGACAACAGGCCCTGATCAACAACCAACTTGTCGACTTGAACATTCTGTACGTAGGAGGTGCCGAAATCGCCGCCAAGCGCACGCCGCAGCCAAGCCCAGTACTGAACGAGGATCGGATCGTCGAGGTGATGCTGCCGGCGCAAATCATCCAGGACGGCTTGACTGACGGGGCGTCCGCCTGTCAGTGCGCCGACAACGCCACCGGGTGCCACGAACTGGAGAGCGAAAACTCCGAATGACATGGCCAATAGAAGAGTGAAGAGCGCCACTGTCCGCTTAGCGAGCGCCAGGGTAACGAGGACATGGGGACTGCGGTGTCCCTCCCGTCCAGTCTTGATAGGCATGTGGCGAATCTATCACCCAAATAGCCCAATGTCGCCGATATTCGCTAACAAAACACTTGAGATGTTTCGATCGAGCTGTTTGAGCCTTTCGAGACGCCTTAAACCGGCAGTGTTTGCGGTTCATTGATTGCGCGTCGGTTCGCCGGCAGGGGTACCGGAACCGTAAGGAACTGACACAGTCACCAGGACGAACAGAATTTGACACATCTGTTCACTGTCCGCGGGTCCGGGCCCACCATCGAACCAATACATCACCACAGAAGGCGCGGATGATCCGTGCGATCGCTGTACCACGACGTCGCGTCATACTGCTTGCAGCGTCAAAGGACCTCGCCCAATTCAGCAAGTGCCCAGCCTTGTTCGGGGTAGATCCAGAACTGAGAGTTGCAGAGCTCGTCAAATCCTGTGCCGATTCCGCTTCGATGATCGAAAGCCGCTGTGCACCAGGACTGAAAGTGTTGACGCAAATGCGAACTGGTCAATCGGCAGCGTGACCGATGATCCACCCGAGCATTCGAGAGGCTTCGATTCCGACCACTCGCGTCAGTTTGGGCGGTACCGAGCGGTCTGAAAGTTGCCCGTCTATTGACATTTCACGATTTGCCATGAAATACACAGGGGCGGTGAGCATGTGGACCAATTGCGAGTGCGGCCCTCCCGCGACGTGACCCCCGTCCAGCCCTTTTCGGCAAACACGCACTTGCGTTCATGTTTGCGTTCGGCGAACACAGACACGATCGAATTTCGCCGATGTCTGCGCGGGCACGTCGAACACTCGTCGGCACATCAGTCATACAGGCTGAAAGCCCGCGAAGAATCTTCCGCGGGGCGAGGCCAGAACCTCGTCGTAGACAACTTTCCGCAGGACCGGAACAGCAGAGGCGACGTGGACCGCTGAACTCACCAACCGGGCAGCCAGTACGATTGTCGCTCCCCACGCCGACAAGTCAACTTGCGTGCCGGCTCACGACCTCGCCTGAATCGGCCGGTATACACCGCCGAACTCGACGGTGAGACATTCTCATTCACTAGTTTGACGAAAGAAAGTGGTGGTGCAGCCATCGCCTGCACCACCACTTTTCGCTCAGCTCACGTCGGCATACTTCCTCGGATTTGCGTCGAACCGAGGACCACATCCCTTGCAGCAGAACCAGTACCGATTTCCTTCGAAGTCACGAAACAGGCCTTCCGCTTCGGCACGCACCTTCTCGATCACGCTGCCCGGCATGACCCGACATTCGACGAGTTCACTACTGCCAGCGGTGAGTAGGTCTTTCCCACCGGTCAGCATCGCCGAACCGACAGCGCCGACATCGCCTTTGGCGTCAGACTTCGGGGTGTTGCCACAGCCACAACTGCTCATTGGGATTCCTGTTCTTTTGCGGGACGG
>Ga0153995_1000239_pt1 | contig 11552 bp, 16 predicted proteins | sample TSNC079MetaG_FD_104678 | JGI IMG/M metagenome (GOLD analysis project Ga0153995, IMG submission 104678) | Attine ant fungus gardens microbial communities from North Carolina, USA - TSNC079 MetaG | ecosystem: Host-associated > Fungi > Mycelium > Unclassified | place: USA: North Carolina, Lumber... | reverse complement strand
TTGATATTCTGAGAATATGTTTCATTCCTCCCAGCACATCATGTCTTCTTAGAGAGACCATCTTTCTCGAAATATGCGCCTTGCTCATTTACTCCCAGTAATGCATTGTCCGCCTGCTACAAGACATGGAGATCAGTCTTGGAGTCGCATGATATTATTGATTCAGAAAGCACATAGCTGTCTGCCACTAGAGCTGCAATAGATTGACTTTGTTGGCAGGAAGAATGAGGGATGGACTTCATGAGGCCTGTGTTATCCTCTTGCAGTCGCAAGGAGAAGAACATATATCGAAGAATCTCGTTGTGCGGCAACTGTATCTGCATCCGATGTCCACATCAAAAGAAACTCTATAATATGACTAAGTCCTCATACCCCGCGACTGGCAAAACAAAACAGATCCAATAGTGTTGACTGTTGACTTGAGAGTTCAAAGATGCTCTAATGATTCAATCCACGTGCTGCCACGATTGGGCCTTTCAACTTATGATCACCACGTCGTACTTAGTACCATTCTTTCACCGGCACCTTCAACCATGTCAGAATCATCACGAGCACCGGAATCACCAACATCAAATAGCCACACAAACTTTGACGCAGAGCTCCTGATATCTCAACTCCGTGAAGAGCTGCGGAGAACACAAGAAGAGAAAGACTCTCTCGCTTCACAACACCAGACTCTATTGTCCAAAGTATCCAATATACGGAATACTTTAGGCGCCAAACTCAAACAAGATGCTGTACGCAACTATAAATCTAATTTACTTACCAATTCATTGATTTAAGATGCTCTTGACCCGTTTTCTCTGGCTACTGTGTGCAATAATGCTGTCGACACCAGGAAGAACTTGATCGTCAAGAGCAACTCATCAGTCAACTGACCTCCGAACGAGACGACCTCTCCTCCACCCTCGCCCTCCTGCAATCTGAACTGCAAACCTCCAACTCCGAGCTCGAGTCTGCTAATACTAAATATGATGCTCTTCGCTCTCGAATCCAGCTCTCAGCACAAGAAAATCTCCATCATGAACGTGAAGTCCGTGACCTCCAAAACCAATTGGAACAAACAAGACTGGATAGAGATGAATGGAAGAGGAGCTGTGAAAGGGAATCAGCTATTGTGGAGGAAGCCAGAGTTGAATGCGGGGAGGTAAGGAGGGAGTTGGAGGTAGTTAGAGGCGAGGGGGAAGGTGCTATTGAACAGTTGAAGAGGGAGAAGGAGAAAGCAAGGAACTTGCAATCTGTGTTGCAGGATTTTCAGGCTGGTGAGTGATATTGAAATATTTCACAATGGTTGTAGCTAATGAATATGGGTCATGGCTTGTAGCAAAAGACCATGAATTACAACAGGCTGTTAAAGATTACGAAACTCAACTAGGGCAGGTTACATTATCACTAGCAGAATTCAAATCCCGTGCACTCAGTGCAGAAGTATGTTTCTTCCGCGCTGTGAGACTGCCCTAACTTATCTACGATCTGAAAGCTGAAACTGGAAGAGTCTGAATCTACAAATTCCCGTACCCTCCAGTTAGAGAAAGAACTCAAAGAGAAGAATCTTCTGATGGGAAAGCTACGACACGAAGCAGTCATCATGAACGAGCATTTAATTGAGGCTCTCCGCCGTCTTCGTCGCTCTTCCACGGAAACCAAGTCTTCCGTCGATGTCCGATTGATTACAAATATTTTGTTACAGTTCTTGGCTACACCTCGGACGGATACTAAGAGATTCGAGATGTTGTCCTTGTTGGGTTCGATTCTAAATTGGGGTGAAGAAGAAAGAGAGAAGGCGGGACTGCAAAGAGCTGGATCTCATATGGCGAATCACCATAAGAGTGCAATTCGGACAGGTGGTAGGGGAGGAGACAGCCCAGAGTTGGAGAAGACTGATGAGACTGAGGTGAGTGTTCTACAATCAGTTCAAGTGTAGCTGAACACTGATGGTATCAGTCGTTCTCCCGTCTATGGGTTGAGTTCTTGTTGAAGGAGGCGAACGGTATAGATCTGACACCATCTACTACAACGTCATCGCTACCTGGAAGCCCAATACTGAGTCCCTCAACTGCTAGACCACCACAGACACGACGTTTGACGTCAATGGGATCAGCTGTATCAGCTACACTGAACAGTACACCGGATTCGATAGACGGGAAGGGCAAAGGGCGAGTGAGGGATTAGTTTGTAGGTATTGGCGTTGTGGGCTTGAGCTGTCTTGTTTATGTCAATTCACAGAAGATGGTTTGATAAATTATAGATAGATGCGGATAGAGATAGTCGAGATGCGTGCAGGAAGCGGAGCAATGAATCAGAGGCTTAATCATAATCCATGCCTGTGGAGAAAATGAGGACCTGAAGCACTCGAGAGGAGAATACTCGCCTCCTCCACCCTCATCGCCTCCCCCACCGTCACCGAGGTTATCAAAATCATCATTTTCGCCATTATCAAAATAGTTTTCTGCATAGTCATTATCATATTCTTCATCGACGTCATAATCTTCAACCTGCTCATCTGAAAGTTGAGAGCCACGGTCATTGTCAGATTTGTCCTTTATGCGTCGTGAGTATCAGCAGGAGAGGTAGAGAGGCCAACATACCGGGTCATTGTCCTCGTCATTAAATTTGTCCAGATTTATTGTGTGCTTGGACAATGCCGATTTGGCTTCAGCTGTTGGAGAATGAGCAGTCGATCAAAACGACGGTGGAGATGATCACATTTTCGCTTTTTGGGTGGATTGAAAAAATCATCAAAAACCTCGGCTGGAAAGAAATCAGAATTTAGATCGCGCCTTTTGAGGGTGGCTTGAGCTCCTTGAGAAGGACGATATTTGTCGGAATAGCGAGGAAGCTCGTTGTTCCGCGTGCGTTCAACGACATAATATGGCGAATTACGCAAGCGGTGAGAGAAGCCGAGTTGAAGCTGAACAATGCTCTGCTCATCCTTTCCTAAATCTGTAGATACAGGTAAATGCCTGGGCTACCTTTTGGTCAACAACATGCATAGTATGAATCGGGTACGCACTGGATAAAATTGAGTTGGATCCCGCGAAAGGTTTTGAATATCCGCAAAAGACAAACCCATAGGCGGCAGGGCTGTGGCTCCGCCAAAACCACCTCTTCCGCCTGCACGACCACCTCTACCTGTTCCGCGTCCGTGCGACATCCTGGATGATGAGCAGAGGTAAACTGAGCCAAACACAAAGACACGCTTTTCAAACTCCGCCAGCTCCTATTTTGAGCGCACAGCAGCCATCTCTTTCTTCCCTTCCACCACCACCTCCTTTTCTTAACGTGTTCCACGCCTCTGTATTTTTTCTCAAAAACTCACATTTTAGTTTGACAATGGACAAGTCGCTTGAAGAGGTTGGTTGGTTTTCACTGTGTCGCTGCAGCTTGTTCAATTTCTACTAGATCATCACCTCCAACAGGTCCAACAAACGCCGTGTCAACCCTCGTCGCAATACTGCGCGAACTCAGCTGCTTGGAAACGGCCCTGCGACCCGTGCTCGTGCCGCTGCTGCTGCTGCTGCTGCCATGCCAGTAAAAGTTGCTTTCGCCCAGACCGTGCCCACAAGCGCCGACAAGATCATTGTTTCTAATTTGCCTGCTGACGTGAGCGAAGGTCAAATCAAGGTTGGATTATATAACTTCGGGTTTTTCGTGAGGCTAATATGTCATAATACTAGGAATTGTTCACTTCAACCGTTGGCCCTACAAAGGAAGTCAACCTCAGTCATGATGCATCTGGCCGCTCCAAGGGTATCGCTGCAGTTACCTTTTCGAAGAAGGGTGATGCCAATAAAGCGTACTCGCAATACCACAATCGATTGATCGATGGAAGTTAGTGTCCCCTCCCACTTACCCCTTCTTGATCGCTCTTTTTCGACACCCTCTACTTTCCCCTTATCTTCTACGTGTTCCACTTAGCGCGTGAACCGTCGTGGCTCCCTGTCTCTGCTCATTCGTGTGAAGATGTGGCCAAATATGTTGCTGTGCAAGACTCACCACCCCCTAGTCTATGGATTATTTGCTGGATTTCTCGGTGTCCCTGTGGAGATGCTCTGTGTTGGTGTCCTTGCCTCATAGCTGGGTTTTATCACCCATTACGATTCAAGGCGGTCTCAAATTGGTCCCTTGTTTCGGGAGGGGTAATTTGGGATGGTTGCTTGATTGGTCAAACAGGCAGGCGTGATGACATGAGCATGTATGCGTCGACCTTTCGTCACTGCTTGCTGACGCACTTGTGTGTTGCTTGTTCGTTCATCGTTTTCTGTACAATCACATCGCATGCGACGTGGCGTTCAGCACATCACAGCCGTTGCAACTGTAGCAGTAGCACCTCCCCTTCCCGGCTGTCAACTGTACATTGGATTTGTTTCCCACAGTTGACATGACTTGAGGTTTCTCGAGTCTTAGCCGCCTGGATAGTTCGCCAATCATCACAGTAGGCGTTTTTGTATCTGACTCCGTATTTGCGGTTTTTCCCACTCGAATATGGTCATGACTGGGGCTCCATCGACATTTCGGGGTGGTGGTATTCATTCAACATTGCGCATAAGTCGATCAGGCAAGGCTCAAAATGATGACGGGTACTCAAGTGGTCGTATTCTCAAGGAATTCATATGATGCAGCACGTTTGGAAAGGGAGTATTCCACGAACAGAGACAAAGCCACGAATTTTGATTTTGGTAATGGCCCTTGATGTGTTTCACTTCTACGCCCTCTTTCACTCGCCTTTTGTATTCCTGGTTCGCGTCCCTTGTGTCAACCTGAAAGCTGATCGCTTGTGCTCTCTTCTCTTCCGCTGCGTTTATCTGAACAGAGCGACCGATGAAGATTGAAATTGTCGTCGATCCTTCGCGCCCCCCTCCCTTATCTGCAAGAGTTACACCTGCACCCGCAATGAACGGTGCTCAAACGAAGTACGATTGGTTTATTGCCTATCCTCAATCTCGATAGGGCTGATTATGTTGTGTGATAGGATGGCTGTTGCTGCTGGACGAACTAATAATCCAAGACGCCGACGGGCTAGGAAGGGTGACAGGCCACCAAAGTCAGCTGCCGATTTGGATGCTGAGATGGAGGTTCATCCCTTTCTTTTGTTTGAATGCATGATCTAGTGCTGACATCAGTCTTCTAGGATTATACTACCTCGAATGCTCCTGCTGCTGTCACCGCGGCACCCGCTTAATTCCACGTTACGTGGGCAATCAAGGACTGAATGGTAAAAGCGTTGGATTTTTATCTCGTTTTTTGTCACTTCTATGTCTTTTCCCCTCCTGTCCGTATTTCGTATATTGATATCGATTTTCGTGATTGTCACACCTTCCACCTGGCCGCCTTGTGTGTCCCCTGGCGTCCCTGATCTTTCACTTGAGTCATGGTTGTCTAGATATTCTAAATTAATTCATGGTTGTCGTTTTCTTTTCCTGGAAGCATATCAAGGGCAGTATCAAGCAAAAAAAACGGTGAAGGGGCTGTTGTGGAGCATCCCAGGGAGTTCTCCAGGGAGTATCATTCAAAATTATTTGATTAATAAGTAGGCGAACATGTTTATTTTCTATGGTACCATTAGGATTCTATGTACAATTCCAAGTATTGTTACAGCTCAGCCACTATCAACTGGACAAAGCGACCAGCCTGTTCTCTCCGGTCCCAGCTGACAGATTATTGTAGTCTGCCTTTGCCAAATCACACAAGTGCACAATCTCGGTGCGACAGCTTCTCTGTTTGCGGATCGTACCAGTATGCTTGGGCGTAAACTCGTTGTAAACTCGTTACCTGAGGAAGTACGAAATTGTGCGGTAAGAGAACTCTATCTAGTCCCACAGCAGCTCGTGAAGAAGCAGAAATTTTGCAAGTCATCTGTACGGTCCCTGAATGTATCTTGGAGGAAATGGGCACTTCATCGTCGGCTGTTATAGGACCACATTGCCTGAATTTAATTTCTCTGTGTATTCGATCAGGAACCTTATGACTTTTGGAGCTGAAAAATCAGGCTGATTAGATGACCACATGAAAATGAAAAATCTGTACAGAAAATCTGGCGCACCAAATCTGACAGAAATTTTTTCACTCAACCAGCGATAAATCCATAGTTTCAGTTGAAAGGCCGGAACTATGACATTCGATGTCAGTGACTGCATCACCTGTTTTCGGACACCTGGAATTGTGCCCACGCCATCTTTCAATTTTGGTGTGTACAAGGTGTTCAATATCTTGAACCGATTTTGTGGCCGACAATGCGACTCCAAACTTGTTGAACCAAGGCCGTCTCCCACTAGAAATAGATCATAACCGAACGATTATATGGGACAAGGAGAGACAAATGTTGATAACTCTCACAATTGGAATCGGATGAAATGTCGGATATGAGTCTGTACGCCCTTGAGGGAAGCGATCTCAGGATATTCATTGCAAAGAGCGAGGTATTCCATAGATATTTTGACTGAATCAGGTACAACCTCCGTGAAGATGCTGAGCAAAATTATCAGATAGTCGAAGTTTGACTGCAGTAGATAGGTATATTTACTAAGGATTTCCGAGTAGCGTCTCGCCGACCATCAGCCCGTCAGCGCCAGTCAAGGTCAGGTTGTGCCATAGATCAGCATGATTGCGAACATTGCCGTTGCTGATAACTGGAATAGATAATCCCTCTTTTAATCGTTTAACCATACTCAAATCTGCGGCTCCTTGTCGCCGCCTGCGAGCAGATACTGTCCGTGCGTGGAGTGTTATCCACGAAGCTCCACAGCCCTCCAGTCTTTGTGAAAGTTCCATAGTCTTCACATTAGGCTGACACAAACGCAATTTCACCGAGACAGGTACCACGAACGACCTTGACATAGAAGATACTGCGCAGGACGTCAGACCTTGATTTCCCAGAACCCTTACAGCTTCTCATACCTATCTTCTCAACTAGAGGCCAATCGCTCTGGCCCAACAAGTAAGCCCCAAAATGCCCATCCCGAGCGTGCTCTTGTGGACACCCAAGATTCAAATCTGGTTTCCATTGATTATGATTGAGTCGCTAAATATATTCAATGGTTCAACAACCACATATTACCTATCCCTTGACAGTGATTTTGCAGCATTCTACCTGCTTTAACAATAGATTCAGCATTATTTCCACACAACTGAACAACGACAGGTTGCTTTAGTCCGAGATCAGTTGAAGTCTTGAGGTCTTTGAGATGGTATTCGAGATATTCTTGCTCATTAAGCAACTTATCTGGCATCAACATCTGAGTGTAAGCGAGGGTTGCACCATGCCTGCGACATAGAACACGAAAAGGAAGGTCTGATTGACCAACCATTGGCGCTGTGATGTATCTCAGGTTGTTTTTGTCCATGGAGTGGCGACGATGGCTTTGAGGATAAGGCGGGAGGTCTCCCACGGAGGTCTTCTTGGAATTTCTCGCGCCACGAACACGAGCCGAAGATCACATAATACTCCAACACGGTGTGCTTCCGGTGTGCTTCCGCTGAAGGTGTTTTGTTCTGAGAGTCCCACACTGACCATTCATCAATCATTCAAACTATTGAATCCACGAAAATATTACTTTTTCTCATAAGACATTCGCAGAATGTTTCCTATGGGTTGTGCCACCACTGTTTGAGCATTATGGCAAAAAAAAACTTAGCAAGATGCTTCTATATCTCTGGATAGATGAGGGAAGTCATGCGGAAAATTCTGCTGGATATCTGTCACCCCAAAAGCTGGCCTCTTTATGGTTCACGGCGCATGCAGACTCAAGCCTTCTATTCTTCAGAATTACAAGCGAGGGACCCACTTGTTCTCTGCTTCCAGTGCTCGCCGTTTCTCTCACTAAAAAAGAACAAGTATGTGTTGACTTTCCCAGGTTCCAATATCATGGACCATGACAATACCTTCTCTGCACATATGCATGCAGGTAGCTACCTACAGTTCTAATGGCAAAAGAACACTCTTAAATTAGAAGATATTGTATATATACTTATGACACAGACCATGGTTGATCTCTGGTGACAGGTTGCATACGTCTTCTCCCCTTCAAAGGAAAACATCGGGCCGGAGGGAATCAACATGAAACCACATCGGTAGACACAAGAACATGCAGTTATGAGATCGATACTCGGAGCCACACAGCGTGGAATCATCAAATTAGACATTGGCTCGTAATTTGCAGTCATGCCTGGAAAACCCTAATTGGTATGCTAGTTCTTGTATCCGTCATAAATAGATCTCTATGCCGATCTCACGTCCGAGAAGAAGGAAAGGAGATGTATACTGTATACTATCCAGTCCTCCGCCGCCATTCCGCATATGTTCATGAAGTTCGGCCTCACTAATCCCGAAAGGAAAGGCTATTGTTATGCATGCATCCCTTGGATCTCATTCATCCTTGATGTCATTATGATGTATTCGAATAATCAGTCTTCTTCGAAGACTGACGTGTGACGGTTTTGTGCTTGGCGATCAGAAACCCAGGAGTGCACGGCACTAGCATCTTTTATCGCAGGCATCCACCAAAGGTGATTTTCCATTGGGACTATTACTGTGCATAGAAGCAAAAGTCACATGTAGACCTATCCTTGTCACTCAGCGATCTCAATCAAATTTTCTGTACTATTTAACTGTTATCCTCACGGGGACAGAGAGTTTGACGGCTCCGGATGTACAATTGGATTTTTAGCTTTGACTTTCGATTCCTGTGTTCGAATATGCACGTACGAGGCAATAAACGAATCAGAATTCTTCAGGCACTAGCCATCGGAATCAATTGATATATGCATATTTCTGTCGCACTACTATTAGATCTCTTGTTCATGGGGGTGAGACCCAAGGATTCAATGGATATCTATCGAGTATCTGGTTCTATTCAGTTATGTGGAGAAGGAATTCATTAATGCCAAGGCCAGATAATGGCATATTCGACCCAAGGAAAGCCTTTCCGCCGCAGAAACTACATGAACAGATGACACGGACACAAGGCAGACAACTACTTACGTATTATCCTCCAGATGAACGGTTTGACCAAGACGGCGCCTGCCATGGTACAAGTCGCTTATGCATAAGTACTCGAATGTGCATAAAGGCAGAGCGCTACATTCTAGTTCTATTTCCGAGATTTCTAGTTCTAGTTTGACATTTGATTCACCGGCTGCGTGCTATATGAAAGACGATCCTCAGAATGTCGGGCTTTGCGCGCCATCGAAAATCACACATTGATGTTTTTTAGGAGACCACTTCATTTCAAGGCATGCAGGGAATCTCGGTGGCCGTGACCCGCAGCCACTCACCAGCGGATCTTGTTTATCGATGATCTCCCTGCACTTTCAGTCCCTGTAGATTCGGTATGACATGGAGACTTCATTACATCCTCCAAATAGACCAAACCATTGTTGCTTCACATACCGTATCGAGTAGATATCTTGAATACCGGCCCGAACTATCAATCGTGGCATAGTCTATACTCATTTACAAAAAGGCTCAATTCATCATAATTCCTGATCCAGAACTGGTCAACTACAACTCGTAGTAATAGTGCATATAGTGGCAGTGGTGACACTGTGACAAGGGTTTTGGTGATGAAAGAATTCTCATACATGTTTCCATCAGGTGACATTTACGCTTTTCCAAAAGCCAACCCTATAATGAAGATAAATGCCTTGTCTACTGCATTATACTCATTAATCCCAGGGACACAGGTCATACTCTTGTGGTAGTATCCAAACTGAGAAATTGCGCGGATTTTTTCTCCATTGTTGAGTCAATTGAGGTTTGGATTGAGGTTTGCAGGTCGCGATTATCGGGTCGAAAAGGATGCCACATTTTTCCTTATGATCGTTGTCACAAGACTCGATCCAGGAAGTCGAATGACAGGACCATATAGCCACAGGTAGAAAAGAGATTTATTGTGCGATTCAGCAGAAGTATAAGTGTCAACTGTAAGGTGTGAACGAACACCAGAGAAGCTACTCAAATATACATTCACTAGAACATATATGAGAGTCTGAAGCTCTATCAAGATGAAAGCAAGATAGGGAATTAACATAAAATGCGATGCGAGGATGGATCCAAAGTTATCAATGATGGTCCGGACCGAAATTCATTCTTGATGCGTGCGGGGAAGCGTGGGAAAACACGAGGAAAATTTAGGCTTGGCAGAACTAACTTTGGCCCACCATGATCTTCAAAACCAGCTGGCCCCTTTCATCCACTCCCCGCTCAAGCATTTGAAAAGCTTTCTGGGTATCCTGAAGCCCGAACCGATGTGTTATCAACTTCTCGACATTTTCTAGTTGACCTGAATTGAGAAGGGCGAGAGCCGTTGGATAAGTGTTTGCGTAGCGGAAGGAGCCGTGAATATCAACTTCACGCAAAGCAGCTGCAGATAAGGGCATCATCACGTTTCTTGTACCCATCCCAATAAGCATGACTTTGCCGCCGGTCATGGCAGCCTAGGGAAAGAATATGTCAGATTGCTTCCTTCGGTGTCGATTCGAGGATGAATGAAAGTATCGAATCGAGAATGAGAAAGGTTCGTAGGACAACAGTGAACCGCACAGAAAAATCCAAGCAGATGCCGTGTGATGGTACTCAACGAGGTAGCATATTAACAGATAATACTCACATAGACAGACATTTGAATACACAATTCTGCACCAGAACACTCAAAGACTATGTCAAAGCCATCATCTTTGCCGAAAGCAGACAAAGCCATGGAGGCGTTCTCCTTTGCTTTGCGAAGTTGCTCTTCAGCCGTTCTTGGTTTATCGGTAGGAGGGAAACAGAAGACCTGTTGGGCAAAGCCATTTCTCCTGACGAAGTCCAGACGAGACTCATTGATATCGATAGCGGCAATGCGGGAAGCTCCCAGACCTTTTGCAAGACAACACGCAAGAGCACCAATAGCACCTGTGCCCAGGACAAGGACGGAATGACCCTTAGTAAGACCGGCCCGTCGTGAAGCATGAACAAGAACAGAGAGGGGCTCTGCTAGAGCAGCTTTTTCATATGAACAATTGGCAGGCAAGCTGAGAAATACTTATATTAGCTGATGAAGAAGAATTTTAACAAGAACATACGGATGTAGGACGTGGGCTGGGTGATTCATCCGGCTTTGGAGAGTACCGTCAACATGGGGAAAGGCAGAAGCGCTACTGCAAAAGCGCATGGACTTGCAGAGGTTATAGCGGCCGTCTCTACAGAACTTACAGGCACGGCACATAATACCGGCCTCTATGGCGACGCGTTGACCAACATATAAGTCAGTAACACCGGCGCCTACAGCGGTCACGATACCTGCAGCCTCATGACCAAGAACGAGAGGCTGGCGAACTGCAAAATCACCATTGCGACCATGTTTGTAATAATGTACTATGGATCTGTCAGAAGAGAAACCTGGATAAATCACAAAAACATACAATCACTTCCACAAAGACCGGTCGACTTGACCTCGACTTGAACGTAGCCGGGCTGGGGATGCCAGAGAGGACGTTGCTCAAGGCGAAGGTCCCTGGCTGAGTATAGAACAGCAGCATATTGTTGTGTGGGGAGTAAAGAAATAGACATGGTT
>Ga0153995_1000238_pt1 | contig 11565 bp, 17 predicted proteins | sample TSNC079MetaG_FD_104678 | JGI IMG/M metagenome (GOLD analysis project Ga0153995, IMG submission 104678) | Attine ant fungus gardens microbial communities from North Carolina, USA - TSNC079 MetaG | ecosystem: Host-associated > Fungi > Mycelium > Unclassified | place: USA: North Carolina, Lumber... | reverse complement strand
ATGACCTGCAGGCATGGATCGAATTACGAAGTGAGCCTGGTATTGTGAAAAAAGGAAAAGGGTCCACGTCAAAGCGCACGCCTGTTCTTTGTCCTTGAAAAGCTGCTTCTTGTTTGGTCGACGCACCTTTTTTCTTTATCCCTCTCCAGTCGCCTCTGTGCCTCTAGCAAGTCGCTGGCTACTGAAGCTGCTTTTGGACACGCTCAATTCATTTCGAGCGTGTGCACGGCCTTCCAAACTCCGTCGTGGTCTACCCAAGCAGCGACACTCTTGGAGCGGTTTCTAACTTTCTCTCACTACAGTCATTCTTTTTTGTTTCCTGTCATATTCCAGTCGTAATTCCACTACAATTTGTGATTGCCGACAACCTTAATATCTCTGGTATTTGTAGGCGACATTTTTTCTGACCCAGTGAGCGCCAACTGACGATTTCTGCTGTGTTGCACTGTCTCAGTTTCCAGCTTTCTTGACAATCATTCACATCGAACCCGTAAGCAGTCCTGTCAACTCCAGAACATGTGTTGACAAGCTTCACAGTCCCTGGTCTGCTGCTGTATCTAAAGGTAGGTTATATTTCTACTTTCTTGCCATTGCTCGGCCTGTGTCAGATAATGAGATCTACGTCATGGAACGAGCTCGTTGAAAAACGTGGGGTCGTGGGAACGATCAGATTAACACTGCCTGAGGCAGATCCTTCCCGATCTGGAGCCGTTCAAATCGTGTGGCAGTTTCATTCCTCTCCTGGCGCGATGGTCACCAGGTGGTGTTGATGATGGACAGCGTATCCAGTGTAGGCAGATAGAGAGTAATTACAGAAGGGGGCTCGAGCAGGGCATAAGATGAAATGGCGGACATGGGATGGAGATAGACCTTCCTATTCAGGAGCTGATAACCACCACTGATATTCTGGACCCGAAGTTGGCATCAATCTTGACTGGCATTTGCCAATCATTCTTTTATATTCTTCTGTTTTCCTTCTTGTCCTCTGCCGTTGTTGTGTCCGTCTCCCGGCGCACATACTTTCTCCCTCACCGCTCACGCTCACGACCTCCCCAGACCGCAGACCAGCAGCCGTCTTGTTCTTGTGCATGCTCACTGGCTTGCTTCATCTTCACCTCGTGAGTTTGTTTTCTCAAATTTATTTTCGGTCGATCGCAAGCCTCTGTTTGTTGTTTGGCCTGCTGGTTTCTTCTCCTTTGTCGTCGTCATTGTCCGCATCCTACGTGGCTAGTGACAGGGCGTCCCTCTTTTTCTCCGCCCATCAGACGCCGATGACCCCTTGTGACGCAGTTGATTCCAGCGATGCTGACCCGTCCCCCTCCAATAGGCTTGCTTCAGACTCAACTAGCACTGACATGAAGGATATCGCTTCCTCGAATCGCCAGTCCCGTAATTCCCTCATCTACCCCAAGAAGCGCCCTCCTCCCCACGGGGTCCAGAAAGCTTCCAAGTCTCCTTCGCTTCTTGCCTCATATGCCTGCCGTTCCCCCCGTTCAGCCAAATTCGCTCTCATCCAGCAGCAGCAGCGTCTTCGAGGGACGCAATTCTGCAGAAAAGAGTCTGTGTTACTCGAGGAGGAGTATCGCGACGAGATCCGCTATTATATGCACGACATGGAGGTCAGTTTTCCCCTCCCCACAATCACAGCTCGAAGAATGTCGTTGCTCAACCTCCTCCTAGCGTTTTACTATGTCGTCCACTCAGTCAATGGACCAGCAGCCTGAGATTCGGTGGCACATGCGTCCCTGTCTAGTGGATTTTCTTGTAGAAATCCACTTTACTTTCCGTCTGCGTCCGGAGACACTCTACCTCACTCTTAACATCGTAGATCGTTATGTTTCCCGTCGCATTGTCTATATCAAGCACTATCAGCTCGTTGGCTGCGCTGCTCTATGGATCGCTGCAAAATTCGAAGATGCAAAAGAAAGGGTTCCTACCGTGCAGGATCTTGCTCAGATCTGCCGCGAGATCTATGAGGAGTCAGCTTTCATCCAGATGGAGGGTCATGTTCTCTCCACCATCCAATGGACTCTTGGTCACCCAACTGCCGAGGCCTGGCTTAGGCTCATGTGCTGTGGTCCCAATGTCGAGGACACCAAAGTCCAACATGTTGCCCGCTTTTTGATGGAGATTACTCTCTTTTATCGCGAGTTCATCAAATACCCCCCCTCAACGATTGCATTGGCTTCATTGACTCTTGCTCGTTATCTATGTGACAAGCCCCGGCGCCTTTGGGAGGAAACAGACGAGTGTCTGGAGGTCATCGACTATCTCGATGCCCGACTATCTAAACACGTCAATGGCTTGTCGGAGACGCTCATCAAAAAGTACTCATATGCATTCTACTCCAAAGCAGCAACCTTTGTTGTCCAATATTATTTGCAAGGCGGCCGCTTCGTTCCTCAATCCCTAGCCGCCCTGGCTGCCCTGCCTGTCACTCCTAAGCGTACAACTGTATCCGCAGCTAGCACCCCTATGAGTTCGTCAGCATCACTGTCAGACGTGTCGGATGATATGCCTCTCACCCCGACTACGCCGACGTTCTCCGGTGATCCTTTCTCGGGATCTTATACACCAGATGACAAAGAAAACCAACCGTCGCACTTTGAGCCCATACTAAACAAGCATCGTACAGAAACCGTTCCAGAGCAATATCTCCCCCATGACTTCGTCACCTTTGGTCGATCTGCTCTTCACAATCTAAACATTTCGTCACCTCGAACAACGCTTGTTTCGTAATGGGTTCCTCTTGTATCCTCTGTCGCTTTTCCTCCTTTCTTTTGTCTAAAATGCAACACTCCGCAAAATGTATTATCAATACACTCGTCGCATCGACCAACCGCGCCGCACATTTCATCTTCGCAATCCATCCATCAGTTTTCTCTAATAATTGTCTCGATATCATCATCCGCACCCACTATTCTATTCTGGCAAAGCTCACAAACTATCTGAGGGTAAAAGATGGACATTGGGCAGTGAGATAGAGCACCATCGCCTCGTCAGAATTGGCACTTGTCGGAACTTCGAGGTCGTCGTCAAACAAATCATAGTATGTTTGCTTGTTGCCTGGGCTCTTTACTCCCTTTTCCATTCTTTCCCATGGCACTCTCTTTCCGGAGAAATAGTCTAGTATACGCGGTCTTTTTTCCACCTGCCTCAAATATTTCGACTAGCACATTCATTCTCCAATATGCATTCCACTCTTCAACCCACTCATTCTTGCAACTCAATCATCTACCCTCCATCCAAACTTCTTTTCACAAGATGGCAGTGTCTTCCTTCTTTCATTGTTCCATACCGTTTTCTTTCGTTTCAAGTATCTTATTCTTCACTTTATACACACCTTCCTCCTGGTTTCTCATCGCGTCTGGCGCGGATGCCAACTCTATTTTTGACCTTATCGTCTTGCACGATCACCATCATACCGCAATCTCATATTTCACTTCCAACCGAACTCGTCTGCATTCCCATTAATCTTTAGTTATACTCCATCAATCAATACCAGGCTTGCGCCACAAGGACTTTCTCAAATTTGTCTGCCCGTACGTCAACTACAATACAAATGGCTTGTTGGACATTGTTTTATAGCTTAGCCAGAGATTTTCGTCTTTCAAGTTGTCCCTAGTAACCAGCTCTAACTCCGAGCTGACACAGGGTGCCAATGTGTTTAATAATCTCGACGGGCTTCTATGCCAATTCCGCCTTGCGGCACCAGGAGTCACTGAATCAATCCTGAAATGATGTATATAGCTCTTGTCTATTAGTACAAGAATTCCAGGAAACCGGGAGATATACCAAGACTTGGCACTGAGGAGAACATAGATTTGACTACAGATACAAGTCAAAGCATAGACAGGATTTGTTGCCACATAATTATTCCAAAATCCACTGTTCACCACTCTTCTTGATGCTAACAGGCCTCTTCTCATCAAGACTGATACGACCAGCGTTGAGAATGGCAGTCGTCAAGATTGTGTTTCGAATCGTAGGAAGACCGTGCTCATCGAATTTTGAAGCTGTAACCTCACTGGTGTTCACGCTACGGGCGGCATCGATAAACTTCTCAATCGAGATATAGCCATATCCATGTTGGCCATCAAAATGACCTGTTTCTGATGGAGAGTATTTCATACTGGATACAATGAATTAGCAAGCACAAAAGATAATGTTGAATTAAAAAAAGACAAGAGGAAGATGTACTGAGTCAATTGGGTGCTCACTAGAACGGGTTATACCATGTCTTTCCTGCATCATCGACAGTGACATCGTATCCTCTGTGAGCTTGATCAACATTGATATCTCCCTGGGTGAGCCGGGTGATTTTAGGGTGATTTCAAATCGTAATTTGATTATGAGGACTCACCTTTTCAGCCATATAATACCAGTGTTGTCCACTATGGATGCCGGCTTTGAGCGGCGCCGTCCAACTCGCAGTGTATACACCCGTTCCTCTGTGTTTAGGACTCTTGATCGACTTCCAGTCTACAAGAAGGGTGATGGTATCCTCAGTTTCTGATACGCAATTGTAAGGATCACCCGTTGCGATACCCGTTGCGGCACTCGCAACCACTCGAGTTGGCACAGCAAGGTCCTGGAGGATCCAGCAGCAGATGTCGATGTGATGAGACGAAAGGTAGTAACTTTGTACCACAAACAGATTTTTTCCCGTTAGTCAAATTAAGTTTTTCATATTTTCCCGAAACCGACGCGGTGGCGATAGGAATAGGGCCATTAGACTTTCCCGACTTACCTGATGTCAGAATCTTTGCCTGCCCAGGCCCGGAAGGTCTCGAGCTGGCTCTTGGGCTGACTCATCCAGGCATTGAAGAAATTGAATTCGCCCAAAGTTTGAGCACGCGCTTTGGCATCGCTATACACAGGATCGAAGCTAACGGATGAGATTGGATTAAGAAAACCTATTTTGACTGACAGGGAAGAGATGTTTAGAGGAATGCCCACCGCTTGTGATGCTCGACGAAGCAGACGACTTTGTGCTTTTCCGCCGCGGCGATCAGCTCGTTGTGATGGGAGAGCAGCTGAGTTGCGGGCTTGGTAATGAGCACGTGAATCCCTCGTTGGATGGCGTAAATCGCGATGCTGTAGTGAGTGCCTGTTAATATTTCGATGGATAATTAGTGTGACGCAAACGAAGATGAAAGGCCTACTGTCTGGAGTGAAAATAACCACTGCATCGCCTGGTTTCAACTTGTCAATGGCCTCCTTGTCTGACGAATGACAGGCAGTGACAAGACAGAGCTAAAGTGTTGATACTTTCACTCACATGCGTCGGGGTCAACATTGCCATTCTTTGGAAACTCTTCAAATCTGGATGTACCGGTCAGAAGGCTAATTAGTGGGTAGCAAAAGCACTTGCTCGAGGTTCATATCTCTGTAGACTTGGCCAATGTTGTTCGCCAGATGCTGGCGAATGTCGGGAAACTTTTTACCATTCACACCTACCATACCGAGTTTATCGACCTAAATATAAGGTTAGGCCAAATGCCCTGCATCGTGCAGTGACACGATTACCTTGCCCAGTCGTCGAAGGTCAAAGAGCGTTAAAGCAACAACCTTGATAGGTTGAGCATGCGGGCTTCAGTAAAAAGTGGATAGAAAAACATACGCCGATCTAATTATCGCAGAGGTGAACTTGCTATTTGACAGGTTTTGTAACTGAAATCCTAACCTTTTTATCCGATTTTGATGCTCCATAACCAGTCCATCCTGTGGTGTACTCTCCCTTCACAAAGTAGGTATAATCATAATCAATCAGAACCAGTGCGATCACTCACAGTACCACCTGCCGGATAGATGTATTAGACAAGAGGATAAGTAATTGGACGACTTACACATCAAGACATTCAATTTGGGAGCTGTTGACATTGTAGACTTACGTACAAGAAGGTGGGGAAGAAGAGAGGTTGAGGCATGGCTGAGCTTGGCTCTTGAGAGAGAAACTGAAGGGGATTGCGGACCGCAAAGCTTTGACGGACCGTAATTCCGGGCACCTGCTCCCATCCACAACACTCACCGGCAGAGGGGCTCTGGGCAGGGTAGGGTTCATGTTTGCCGGACAACAAAGGTTTGACAACCTATTGAGGAGTATAGTATACTACATGATAAAGTATGTATGCCACAGAACAATCTAATGTATTCGTTCACGTGATTGAGCACGTGCAGCACCTTGAAATATGAGCGAAGGTGGACGGAGAAGGGCGGCGTATCACAAGAGGGCAAGAAGGTCGAGTATGACCGAACAGACCGCCAGAGCAGCGGCAGAGGTAAGGAATGCGAGCGGAAAAAAAAAAATAGGGAGGAGCCAGGGGCAGGCGAATATATATGGCAAGAGGACGAAGCTAGGGTTAGCCCGGATGTGCGCTGCACAGACGGACACAGAAATCAAGCACGGTATTTAGGCATCGTGGGTGCCGGGGACGGTGGGGACTGGGAGAGGAATGTAGGAGTGGAGGGGGAGGAGAATGCAGAGGGGCAGAGAGCGCGGTAAGTGAAGACAGGACTTGGGAGCTCGGACAAGCCACCTGGCCCTTTCTGTCCGCCCGCCATCACTCTTTCCTCCCACATTCTGTTTCTCCTTTTTACCACCTGCCTCGCCTCCGCCCCACCCATGCCCTTTTGTCGTCGCAAGCGCGTCGTCCTCATAGAGCCCTCCGACGACCTCGTCCATGCTCTCCAGACAGATCCTGAACGCCAAGTCTTCTACCTGCAGGAAACCGGCGAGATCTTTGACTCATACGAGTGCGTCTTTTTCTCATATCCCGCTCCCTTCTAGACTATCTTTTTTTTTCAGGGCCTTCGCTGCACGCATGTCCTTCTATCGCCTCAGGCAGTTCCAGTGTGAAGTCACCGGTAAAAGTGGTTTGGACTATTTCCAGGCAGTAGAAAGTGAGCGTCAGGAGGCTCGCACCCTGCACACCCGTTTTCCCGAGCCTCTCAAGTCCCGTGTCCTCAAGGCAGTCCAGTGGCGTATGGCCTCTCCCTTTTACTGCAGAACCATCTACTCATACTCCTTCTCAAGAGGTCATGGGCCGCCTTGATCACCTTGTCGAAGCCGTATACGACCGCTTCAAGGATCGCTATTTCAAAGATGAAAGTGCGTTTGCCGTTCATTATCGTGTCCTCATCGACTCATGCCCATCTCCAGAGGTCATTGTTGAGATTGAGGGTGTCAAGCAAGTTCCTCTGCAGCTAATGACTTTTATACTTACCCACGTGCCTCTCAGATACTATGGCCTCGTCATGAAGGTCTACCCTCCCCGTTTCAAATCGGACGAACAGAGGAAAGACACCTACGACGAATCGTCCCTCAACCATATGGATGAAGAAGCCCATGTCATCGGCAGTGATCTCGGTATCCCACTTCCAGACGCGAATCAGAGGGACGACCCAGAACTCTACTATTACTGGATATATATCCTTGAATTCGAGAAAGAAAAGGGTGAGAAGGGCAAAAAAGAGGTCATGCCACAAGTCATTGGTAGCACCATGGAGTGTCATTGTCGAATCATGAGGTATCTCTGTCAAAGTCCTTAACTCTTCTGCGACACTTACATTTGTCTAGCCGAGATCGCCTGTCTTTTTCAAAGTCCATTCTTCGTCGTTTTATTCGAGATTGTGTTGATCGTGATGCTGCCGTTGCCTCTCCATGGACCGTGAAACCCTTGATAGCCAAACATTACGGCGTGGACACCATCATGCCTGAGGCAACCCGCAAAGGTGTTGAAGACATCAAGAAGGGCGAGATTGATAAACGAAAGAAAGTATGGGAGGATAGAGAGGGACCGCCCACCAAAAAGCAGAAGAAGACGACTATAGCACAGGAGGAAAAGGGTATGCTATTTATTCTTGGGAATCACTTGTGAATCTGACGATGTACTCGTTCAGTTGGAAAGAAGGAGCGCGAGGCTCATGAAAAGGCTGAAAAGGAAAGACTGGAGAAGGCAGAAGCTGAGCGCCTTGCTGCAGAAAAAAAGAAGAAGAGACCTGTTCGTTATCCCACAGAAGATCTCGATATACGATTATCAGACAAGGACAGGAAGGCTGGAGTAAGTTTGCGACGTCCAATGGCCCAGCGCTCTGGACTCCCACTGAATGAAACACCAAATACTTTCGAGGCATTGCTGCTTTGTTGGAACTTCCTAAATGCCTATGGGTAATAGTTATTCACTCTTACATCCTTCCAATAAGACTCAACATTCTTGGCAGCGAGCCACTTCATATCTGGTTATTTACCTTGGATGATCTAGCAAGCGCCTTGCAGCATACAATCCCTGATTTACCCTGTCCTCTTCTCGCCGAGATACACTCAAACCTCATCTACAATCTTCGAACTGTGGCATGCACCCGTCACAGCGCCACACTTTCGCTGTTCAGGCTCAAGCAAACTCTTGGACCTAACCATCAAGTCTATGGCATCACCATCGAAGACCTATTAAACGCTATGGATGAAGTGGGCAATAATTGGGAGCGAGTGCCCTTGCGGCACGCCGAAGGTCGAGAAGGTTGGGAAGATGCATTGATTGGTTGCCTCAAAGACGTCAGTGTCTTCCTTACACTTGCTTTCTCCTTGCTCATGTCCATCATTAGCATGCCAATCTTGACAACTTTCCTCGACTAAGAGAAATTCTGACACTACTATTCTTTGCACCATCTGAAAATGCAGTGGAGTCAGATTCTCCTGAAAATAAGCTTCTTACGTCTCTTGCATCCCCCGCTGAACGCTACTATTCACTTTCTTCCGAAGACCGAATCGCGATACTCTCTTTCCTCTGTAACCAAGCTATCTCTAGCAAAACAGTTCGCGCTCACATGGAAGCCTGTGAAGAGGCCTTAACAGAATATCGCAAAACCAGAATTGACATTAATCGGCTCAAAAAGCAATAGTATGTAGTGTCATGTGATGTTGGCCTCCAATCATCTCAACAAACATCCTTTTCAGCTTACAAGAAATGAGTGCTCTTGCTGTTGAGGCAGAATTGACACCGAATGTAACAAACGGCACGGGTGAAGACGTGTCCATAAACGATGCCAGTGAGCTCTCGGACTCGTCTGCAACAGATAATATCTCGACAACAAAAAAGAAGGGCAGAAAACAAGACGCTCGCATCACCGCCAAGGCGCGAAATGCGGCACGTGCCAAGCAAGCACAACAAAAGCACGCACTTGCAGAGCATCGGCGGCTGGATGAAGAAGTCGGCAAACTTGAAAGGCGGCTTGAAAACATTGAACGCGAGTTCAGACAGCATGTTGGCGGTGTTCGTGCGAAGCCCCTTGGGAAGGATAGGTTTTACAACCGTATCTGGTGGTTTGATGGTCTTGGTTTGACAGCGACGAACAATCTGGCCCTCGGACACTATGGAACTGGTCGACTGTTCATCCAAGGTCCTAGTGAGTTTGATTTAGATATTCTCAAGAGAAGAGAGGAAGATATCGACGCAAGGCGAGTGGAAGAAGAAGGGACGGAAGGCGTACTTAGTCCTGGGGATTGGGCAGCCTATTCAACTGTCGAAGAAGTGAGGTTCATCCTGTGTCTGATTGCTGACCGCCTGATTGCACCATTTTGTTAGCTTGAAGAGTATGTGGCATGGTTAAATACGAAAGGGCATCGTGAACTCGCTCTCAAAACGGTGTTGAGCAAGTGGTGGAGTCTCCTTACAGCAGGGATGAAGAAACGAATCACCGTCAGTAACCGGCCACCACACTCTGCCCTTTCACTCTGACGCTCCCGACCATAGGACCTGAATACCAATTTCAAAGTCCCGGATGCCCGCCGTAGTTCTCGCAACAAGATAGGGTCAAGTTACGATGTTTCCCAGCAGTCATATATGCAATGGAAGAACAAAAGAGCTCTCACGCATACCCAGTAATGCCTCATGTCAAGATTCTTGTTTCTCTCAACAACCCTACCAAGGATGACTTGATGACTTGATCTGCTTTCTTTGAAGCTCTCATTTCGGTGTAGGACGGTCTGCTATGCTTTCTTAGATCTTTAGTGTATCTATTCTGCCAGGAGATTTCTAGTTTACATCCTCCGTCAAAGGCAGGTTGCATACCCCTGTACTGGTGTATGATTAGTTCAATAATGACTATATGCAAAACATCGGAATATTGGAGCCTGGTCAAAATATCCGAGTGGCGCTATCGGAGTTACATTCACCGGTCGCGAGCAACTCAGGCCATGATACTGACTGGTGGGTGTTTCTGTTGTTATCTTGACAGGAGAGCAGCTGCAAAATAACGGCCGGAAAAGACCCGAGTTCCTACCAAAAGGATATATTAGATCCGTCGCAAAAAATTCCGCCAAGTTCCCCTGTCTTCCCTACTATCCTCCCTCATGACCTCTCTACCGTTGTCTATGCCGTCCAAGGTGGACTCAACAATATCCGCAGCATCTGGCATTCGCGACGTCATTGCATCATGTACATCATTCCTCCTTTTGTCCATACCACAAACTCATTGACTTGGTAGATCGTCGTGCACAGTATCTTGTTGTTGATTCTACGCGTGTATCTACCAGGGCAGATGATGAAATTGTACTTTCTGATGAAGATGAAGAAGCCTTGGTCGGGCATTTCGATGAGCATGACCAAGAAGCTCAGTGCATACCGACTCGCGCGGGACCGCCTCAAGACGAATTCGTTGGCCAATTGGAGTGGGATGAGGATTCCATTGCGTCTAACTTACTGGATCCTGCTGCTGCCTCCCTTAGCTCGGAACAATCACCATTGGTTATATCGGAAAGTTTTCAGGTGCATCAAGCATCATCAAAATGTTTCCACAAATCGGCGTTACCCGGAATGTCACCGGCATCTTTGCCAAAATTAGGAGAGACGACGCCTTTGTTGGCGAACAACCCACATAAGCAAATTCCAAGAAAGGTGGCTACAGCAGAACATCATTATTCAAATGTGCCTTGTCATGTGGTGCGACGACTTTCGAATGGTTCGATACAGAGGAGTGTCAAATCAATAAGTACTCGACATGGTCAGAGTACCTTTGGTCAAACGGTTAGCTGGTCTAGGTGTGCATTGAATTTGACCTGAGGTCTCATGTGTTCGTGATTAGTTGTTTAACTCGATTGCTATTCTCCTCGGTGTTGGGATGCTCTCCGAGCCCCTGGCGTTTGCTTACTCGGGTTGGTTCGTGGGCACTATCCTCGTTTTGATGTATGGTGCCATGGCTTGCTATACGTAGGTTCAGATGGCACATTCCTTAATTCTACTACTCATACATCCTTGTCATTATAGAGCAAAGATCCTTGCCCGCATCATTTGCTCAGACTCACGCTTGAGGACGTATTCCGACATCGGTCGGAAGGCATTTGGTCCACGCGCGACGGTGTTCGTTAACTTTATGTTCTGCCTGGAATTGTTCGCTGTTAGGTGAGTTATAGGTTTCCCTGATTGCATCTTCAGTGCATCGAATCGACATGGTGCATTTGTAGTGTCATCTTGGTCACTTTGTATGCTGACTCGTTACACACGTTGATGCCAGCCTACTCGGCTGATGTGTATAAGCTCTGGGGTCTCCCATTGTAAGTGGCTGTAT
>Ga0153995_1000236_pt1 | contig 11590 bp, 15 predicted proteins | sample TSNC079MetaG_FD_104678 | JGI IMG/M metagenome (GOLD analysis project Ga0153995, IMG submission 104678) | Attine ant fungus gardens microbial communities from North Carolina, USA - TSNC079 MetaG | ecosystem: Host-associated > Fungi > Mycelium > Unclassified | place: USA: North Carolina, Lumber... | reverse complement strand
CCAGAGACCTGTTGAAAGGCAGACACTTGTGGCTACTAAATTACCTCTGGGCATTGGTACTTTTCTGTTCTATGGCTCTCCCGACGTTAAATTTAGTCCTCCTCTGCTTTTGTGGGCGGAATTAGCCTGAGGAAGCTCACACTTACTTCCAGTAAAGAAAATGACGTTAAGTTCTCCTGCAATATAAACCATTACCTAATGTGTACTACCGCCCACTGTTGGCAGTCCATCATGTCACTCAAACTTTGTCCAAGTACCAGATTCGGACATTCCTTTCATACCTTGTTTCCGAAATAGACTGAATGAGTCGTGTCGTGTATTCGTTATATTGGCCTAGAAATGTTGTCTCTCTCCGACCTACTTCGCTATAACGCGTTGATCGCTCTTGATATTCCCCTCACAGATTCGTATCCTGTTAGCCATGCAGCTTGTTTCGACGCATCAGACTCATTTTGTCTCCAACACTCAACATCATAACACCAAACTTATGATGACTCTTCCTCCCGAAATCCTTGGGGAAATATTCTCATTCTATATCTATTCTCCGTCTCCTGCCTCTTTTTGGGATGAGTCCTGTCTTCTCGCATCTGCAGGAGGTTCCTCTCCCTTCCCTCTTACCCACATTTGTTCATACTGGCGTAACGTAGTACTCAACACTCCAACACTCTGGTCGTCACTCTATATCGAGAACCCGACACCAGAGATGATCCCACAAGTGCAGATGTGGATAGAGAGGGCGGGTGATGTCGGCCTAAGGCTGACTCTCCGAGACTGGTTGGACAGTGAAATGAGGGGATGTGACGAGGGAACAAAAGAGGTTCTGAGAATATTCACTCGAAGGAGTAGCAGCTGGAGGAACATCAACTTTGTCCTCGAATTCAAGGATGAGACCATTTTCAACGAGCTGGACAAATTACCAAATTTGGAAGAAGTACAGTTGATCGCAAGGTATTGGAGCCAGGGGACACTGGAGGCTTTTTGGACCAAGGTGCATCAGAGCTCGAGTTTGAGGCAGATAAACTGGTGGAGGGCATTCAACTTTCAACAAGTTGGTTTGCCAAGGGATGTCCGGTGGAGGCAGCTTCACTCAATCACCGCCTCTTGCGTTATGTCAGATGAAGACGTCTTGTTTATTCTTCAGGCGTGCCCGGAACTTGTGCGCCTGAACATCCGATATTTGAGTTGGACCTCTACTCCTCTTTCTTCCGACAATCCAATAATCCAACATGATCAGTTAGAAAATATTTCACTCCATTACGTGGGCAACGCAACGTTACTGTTCAACCATGTTTCGCTCCCCGCGTTGCAGGGTTTATATCTCATCAACGAATGTGAATATGATTACTCATCTACTCCCTCTTCTTCTTGGTCTGTAGATGAAGCCATCGGAAAACCTGTCGAAGAATGCTTCAAGAGATCACCCCGATGCAGACTTCGGGAGCTCGTGATACAGATATATCCGTTTGAACATGGCATATTTGCACATGGTTTGGGTGAAACGATCCAGCGGTTACTAGACCTTCAAGCAACAAGGGACTTGGAGCTCTTCGATGTCTATCCTCTGCCATTCTTGTTCTCTTCGTGTTCGCATCCAACTGACCTGTTACGTCATTTGGCCAAACACCCTGCTCGGTGTGTCAGGGAGGTTATTTTGAATTTCGAGAAGGAACGATTTGAGATAGATCGACATATTTTTGTGAGGAGGCAACCAACGGTGATGTTGTACCAGGAAGCGGAAGAAGATGAGGTGGAAAATCATGAGGCTCTGGTAGATGTAGATATTGAGCTTACACTTGACTGTAGTGAATTTGAGGGACCCTCGTAGATTTGGATGACAACCACGCAGGTTGAATTATCTATCTAGATGATTGGATGGTATGATATGGACTACTTATTAGTATACGCAGATAGCGAGTGACATGCATTGTTCCGAAACCGATTTGAAAATTGCTTTACAGAGGAAAATTACAAGAGACAGGCTGTTGACACCTTACCTTGCTCAAATTTCTGCCACTATCCAAATAATGGTCTGATACCGGAAGTGATCCCAATCATTAGATAATTGAAGCATAAGTGAGTGTCAAAGGAGCAAAACAACAGGAGTGCAGAAGGGAATCAGAATGGAGTATTATTATTCTCACACTCGTACATCAACCTGAACACTGAGCAGATCAGATCAAGACGTAGAACGGATTGATATGCGTATCGAGTGAATATGATGCTGCTGGTCAACAAGTATAGAGAAACATGATGTCGTTAGGTAGATAGATAGGTAGAGTAGGTACGTATGTATCGGTTTACACACAGACATGTCAAAGCGGTGAGTCCATAAAGCGAGTGTGAAGCAAAACAAATCAAGCGGTAGAAAGTGTCATGCTATTGTAAAAGTTTTCAAGTTTCAAATCGAGAGAAGGAAGTAGCAGGAAAAGAAAGAGAAATGAATTCCAGATAAGCGCTCAAGATATGTGTTCAAATCAACCGAGCACCATGTCGTTTCCAGCGGCATCAGCACCGGTACTCCCAGTCATTCTGATATCACCAATACTGACACCGCTACCACTAACACCAGTAACATCCGCTCTTCTCTCGTACGAACCCTCAAGCGCCTGCCGGTGTTGTTCACTCTGCTGTTGAGCACGTACAAGGACAGCATTAGGGGGTTCACCGACTACACCAACATGTAGAGCTCTTCTCGTAGGTGTTACGGTGGTGGTCGCAGCTCGAGGCAATGTGATGGTTGTTGTCATGGCTGGCGTTGTAGCCAGGATCGCATCTGCTCCATCATCTCTTCTGTCCCTCTCCCTCTCTCGTCGATCTCTTCGTTCCCTTCTTGACCCACCACCGCCACCCCCCGTCCCTTGCGATTCCTCCTCCACGTCTCCATCCCTCTCATGTCCATCTCGATGGTGATCACGGTCGCGGTCATGATGCCTCTCACTCCTTTCGTGTCCATCTTCATCAACATCCTTTGCACTACACCAGAACCTATGACCTTCACTCCAAGCTGTACTCTGACATTCCTTCCCACAATATTTGGCTTTCCTACACCTTCTGCATTTTGCAAATTCGCGAGGGTAAGTTTCCCACCGACCGCAGAGCACTGAAAAAATACGGTTCAAAAGAAAGGGATAATATAGAAAAGAGAAGTGGTGATTCGTCAGTAGAAGATCTTAAGTGTGAGCAGGTTGACCTACTATTTGCACATTGCCTTACTCCGCCTCTCAAATCATCCTTTCTACATGCATTCCTCATAACCACACCAGCCCAATACTGTATCTCAGGCGGTAGCCTGGGCATTGCTCCCACACCCGTACTACCATTAGCCAGTTCGCTTGACGAAGGTTTAAACGTGAATCTCTCCACGAGACTAAATACATTTGTCTGCCTCACTCCTGAACTTGAGCTCAGAGTCGAGGTGCCAGGGCCAGTGGAATTGACATTATTATGAGAGGAGTTGGACGCAGAGATGGTAAGTGGGGTAGGATTCGGTAATGCCTTTTCTTTCCCATTCTTCAACCCTGACGTAGATGCCGATGCGCCCGACGTCGGTGGGCCCCCGATATTAGGACTCATCACACTACTCCCATTGAACGTCTTGAAGTAGCTCCTATCCTTTTGTACAGGTGGTGAAATCTGACTTTGTCCACAAATTCCCATGCCCATCACACCCTTGCCTTTGGCGCTCCCCCCTGCGGTTCCTCCAACAGCCACATTGCTAGAACTTCCTGCAACAAGAGTTGCAGTTGCAGGATGAAAACTCGGCCGGGTTTTATAAAACGCCTGTCTCACGTGTGGATATTTACTCAGATATGCGAGTAGTTGTAGCCCCAACAAAACGTCTTCATCGCGATATGGTCCCGGAAACTGCTGCGAGGCAATCGCGGAAGTGGGCGTCATACCAGATGCCGTTGCAGTAGACGGCGTATTCGTCGCACCGGTCCCAGTTCCAGATGTAAAGTTACCATTACTAATAGTGTTGTTGGCGGCTGCGGTAGCAGTGCTAGACGTACTAGCCGTCGATTGTATCCCAACAAGGCTTGCAGACTGTTGAGCAGGGTCGGTGGTAGGAACAAAAGTTGGAAAGGAAGTGATGGGCATCGAAGGACGAGCAGGCATGTATGAACTTACAACAACCGTGCTTGAAGGTGATACATCTCCCATCGCTGTCGGAGTTCCGCCTTCAGTTGACCCTCCCCCAGTTCCGTTCCTCGAGAATGATGAGGACGATGATCCAACGGCATGTCCATCAGCATTAATCAATGGCTCAGTGACAGACTCAGGTGCAGTCGGCGATCGCCCTCTTGCTCCCATACTAAAAGCTGTCAAAGGAGAAGGTAAGGTGTGATGATGGGTACCTGCTCGAGTACTCAGATTTGAATTGGATATTGACAATGGGCTATGATCGACAGAGGATGGTAATCCGATCACAGTAGCTCTAGGCGTCACATCTGGTTGCGATGTTTCTCTGTGATGCCGTTCGTTGTGCCGGTCATGATGACTATGATGATGTCGCGTGCCAGGCCTTCCAACACCCACAGTACCAACACTGAATGTTGGCGTAGTATCAATCGCGCCCGGTGCACCAGGCGGTGCACCCATCGCAAAATCCTCATTAGCTTGCTGGTCCAAGCTGACAATTCCGTCTTCCACACCAACCCCTCCAACGACACCCACGCCTACTCCTCCGGAATTCAATCCTAAGTCGCCTAGATCTTCGTTAATGATAATATGATGATGGGATGGCTGTGTGGTATGTGTGGGGACGGTTAACGGTGTGTCATTTGAGACAATACCTACCGCCGCTGCTGAGGCACCAGCACGGCGGGAGACCGAGCGTCGAGTGCGATGAGGCGCAGATGGGGATACATTTGCTGGCATTGGGATTGATTGGATGATAGCGGTGGACGTAGATGCTTCAGTGTCGACAGATGAGGTGATAGTAGATATAGGGTTCAACTGCGACGCATCCTCCATATCAACATCGCCCTCTGCATCCACATCAACATTTTCATCATCCTCTGTTTCAGTCTCAGGACGTGATGTATCTGTGGAATGAACTGGTGAATTATCAGCAGTCGCAGATGGCTGGATGGAATGGGAAGATGAAGGTCGTCCAGCATGTCTGTCCACAATCGTCGCATTGGACAAATTTGTGGATCGTTGGGCATGATGAAGCATTACAGGTGTGACAGTTTGGTCTTGCTGTCCATTGACATCCCAGAAATTTCGCGCAATGACCGTTCCACTGCGATCCCGATTAGCAGGAAGGGACAAGAACGTCGCCGTCGTCGTGGTAGTGGGGACACTGGTTCCTAAAGGAGTAACAGCGGCGGAATTGGAGGTAGAGATATCAGTATCACTGGCGGATGCAGAAACCGAGATTGGAGTAGATGTAGTCGAGGTAAGAGATGGACGAACGGGTGTAACAAGGAAAGAAGAGTTGGCCGTAGTAGCGGTAGTAGGAGGGAAAGTCCTATCATCTCGGCTAGGACTCGATGAGATATCCATCGGTTCATCCTGACAACTGAATCAATGTCTGGGAAGAACATAAACAAATGTACTGACCTCGTCGTCTTGTGCTGTAGTCTGGAGTTGATTTCTAGGGGGCCGTTGGGTGGCACTTTGCTCCATCTGCGTGCGTTGTAATGCCCTTGTTAGCGCAACTGCGTCTTCTTTCTGACGGTTCTCAATCGCGGCAAGCCTCCTCGCGTGTCGTTGCTCTCTCGTCTCCCGGGGCACACCACTAGCATTCGAACTAGGTCCTACAGAAAAACCCTTGCTTGCCAACCAAGCCTCAAGAATACACCCAACCACATCGAGTGTCCCTGCCTGTACGACCCTCCTCCGAATCTGTTCGCTTCCTCTAACACCAATATTCACTACACACTGGAAGGCTAGGGAAAAGCGATACGCAGCATGTTTATCAAACTGAGCGGGGTTGAGTGTGGGTATTTGTTTTGGAGGACGAGACGAGGGTGGAAGAAGGCCATAAATTGCCGACGGGTTTTCTGGAACCGGGGGCGAGTAGCAGAATTCCTGTAAGAGCTTGACGAGACATTCAAGACCGCCATCCATGGTCATAATTTCTCGGATACGAGGCGATGTTGAAGTCAGATATGTCAAATGAGTCAGCGAGTTGAACAGTGGTAATGGTGCAGTCGTGTCTAAGGCTGTAAGATGCCTTCAGAATTTGCAAGAAACTGATTTGAAAAAACGCTACTCACCGCGGCGGTCGTAAAGCTGAGAGGTAATACAGACACAGGCCTTGTTCTGGGCAGGAAATGCAAAGTTTGACTCCCGCATCGTGATTTGCGTACAATTAGGCTGTACAAAATGTGATTGTGCTGAGAAATACGGTGAAGGAGAAAAGTTGGTCACTGTGGCCGACGATGAACAAAGGCCTGAACCCTTAAGCCTCATTTTAATTGGACTTGTTTGGTTCCCTGACTCAGCCACCTATCTATCATACACTATCATGAATACGAAATATTTGCTGATTCACATTCAGATCATCAAGCGGTTCCAGAAATACCTGATAACAGTGTTACTTGTCCAGTAGATTAGTTTTTATGATACTCACCGACTTGTAACCCATTTCTCCCTCTTTTATCGTCCACGCGCCACTTCTCGTGTGAGTCAATATCCTCCATCCACTGCTACTACTCTTCTCAATACGGAATACACAATCCTCCGGCACAAAGTTCTCGCTTACTACCACTTCAGCTCGTCCATGAGGGTAGGCGTACGCATACAAATGCCCAGAGCTGGACCCGCTATGGGTGATTCGTAACAGGTACCCGTCGTTGAAGGGTTTGACTAACCACTATTGTGGCCATCCTTTGTCAGTGGATCTCTGGACATATACAGATTGCGCACATTTTGCTCGGGCGCTGGCCCGGGCTGATTATCGGCCACGATACGACCGATGAAAGGTGTAGGTACTTGGTGTAGGATCAACACCTTTAATGTACCCTCTGCACATGTCAGAATTTTGTATGGTCGTCCGACAAAATCTGGTTGTCCCTCGGCTTCTGACATAATGGCGTGAAGTACGGGCGATGAACTACACTTTTAACGGCGTCTCATTGGTGACAATCACAAGATAGGAGATTAGATAGACGCACAATCGTATCATGAATCGACGAGAGAACGTTGCTTTCAAAGTCAGTTTGGCACATCGCAATAATAAATGACAAGAGACTTATCTTTTTTTCCCCCATAGATTGCGACTTTGATATAATATAACGGATAATCATGTTGAAATCAAACCCAAATGCTACTGATGTATTGCGTTCAAAATGCTTGGAATGGGATTTCTACTCACCTCAGGTGATACTGGGATTTTCTGTCTTCGCCTTCAAAATCTCGTCTGGAGAGAAGATGAATCCTGAAACAGTCAAGCCATGAAAATCGGTAACTGACAGCTACTTTTTCGTAACGTAGCCTTCAAAAGATTGTCTTGATGCACAAATCAGCCAAAGGTCAAATAAAGGTCAAATAGTGTTAAGCAACAGAATCCTTGGATATGCATTCAGATTTGTGTGCTTAATATAGATTTTTCTTGTGACGCTCTCCATTTACACCTTTATTGAGAATGCTTGATCTGCCTCGAAGAAATGTATATTGTCCCGGCGTTACTCAATTTTACATTGTGGGCTAATAAACATATGATAATATGTTACCACTACCAACAGTGATCAAGATCATGGATTAGTTTATGCAGCCGCTATCATGGGTCCGAGAAATCTCTACTCTCAAACTATAGACAGTCTTGGTCACATTGTTGACCGCTGCCACCCAGGGAACTGACATGATCCTGGAGAACCATCTGCAAAGAGGAGGTGAAAAGGTTCTCTTCGCTGCCGTTATCATTGTCGTTGCCGTGGTCATGATTTCTGCAAATTTCTGTAATAAGATGAGTTCATTATTTATATTCAACGCCGATTGAGGTCAGACACGCCGCTCACCTTCACAGTAGTCTGCGTCAGCTCCTTCTTTGCCTGTACACTCTTCCCAGCAAGCGTTTTCGTCCTCTCCGGAGTCATTGACTTGATTGACATTCTGATAAGGATCAGATTTCCAAGGGATTTTTGTCAACATTCCAACATCGTTCCCATCATCGATTCTCCCATCGTGGTCATGGTTTCGACATATTTCTAGAGAGCAGAAATAGAAAATATAAGTCTTGGCCAACTTCATGCACAAAGATCAAATTCAGAGCTTACCCTCACAATATTCGGCATCCGCGCCTTCTTCACTCGTACAATCCTCCCAACAAGCATCTTCGCCATCTATAACCTGCAACTGCACAGTCTGTGACAAGATGCCAACACTTGCCTCCCCGTTGTCAACCTCATGATCATGATTGCGACAAATCTCTGATATACGAGAAGGGGGATAAAAAGTGGATTTCAATAGGTGACTCCAAGGACCTTACCTTCGCAATAGGCCGCATCTGCACCTTCTCTACCCGTGCATTCCACCCAACAAGCATTTTCATCGTTCCCATCGAATCCATCACGTTTTATCGGAAAGCCTTGCCTGGAGATGCTCTTGTCACCCTTCAACCAACATATTTCTAAGGGAAGGCCTTAGTCAAACCTGCATACTTACTCTCATACATTGACGAGAAGTCTTTACCTTCGCAATAATCAGAATCATTACCTTCACCTACACATTCCTCCCAGCACTGTTGATGACTTTCTACAGGGATGGGTGTCACAGACAAATCCTGGTCCTGATACAGGATAGCATCATCATGGACTGGAAATAAAATCACAGCAGCGTCGGTAGCTGGTAAGGGAGTCGAACACAACACTAGAAAGAAAAGGCTCAGTTGGAGGGAAAAGGTAGGGACTATCGTCAGCAGCATCAATAAGCATGCAGACGTTTTTTGCAGGAGAAAAGCCATTTCTCTATAGAGGGGTTCGACTTGAGTCTTCGAGAGTAATATACCCAGCGCTGAGGAAACTTCGCAACCGATAATGGCACGTGTATCCCATGTGTAGTACACGTTATGGCAGGGAATGATCAAGCACTAACAGCTGTATATTCATACGAATGTAAATGAGTGCAGATTCAATGAATGAATGAATGAAGGGCTTCCTACCGATTGATGACCCTGGACTCATCTTGAGATCATATTGATTTTCCACGTAATGACACCAGGATTTCCAGAGCGGTCAGCAAATTATGAGGTCGTCACGTACATACAACAGAAATCCTAAAAACAAATCATATGAGAAAGGCTACGAGGTGTGTCTTCACTCTCGATCCTGATAGATAAATGTGTAACACGTTCAGACGATTCGGAGACTATTGAGCACATATCTTCAAACATTCTGAGACACTTCAATAAACACACATTCATTTATTGTTCCTGCGATATGCACTCATCACTGCCAAAATTCTTAAAAAATACACTCAACATGTACTGTTCATCCTTCCATAACAACCTCTTTAACCGCATCGACAAAAATGTTCACACCCTTTTCAAGATCCACCTCACTGATATTCAACGGTGGAATGAACCTGATGACCTCATACACGCTCGTTGTCAGGATCAACATCCCCTTCTCAATACATTTCTTGGCCACCCTACTTGCCATCTTCTCCGGTGCACCTTGCACAACCCCAACATCTGTGGTAAATCCGGATATGGTTGACGTTGGCGATGCGAATTCTACGCCAACCATTAAACCTTTTCCGCGAATGTCGAGAATATAGGGAGAAATATCGGCTGAGGACTGAAGTCTGCGAAGGGAGGTAAGAAGTTGTTTCGACCTGCGATTATGTGATTATGTATGTGATCAATACGAAGAATGGAGAGGATGGGGACATACCGTTCGGCCACATTGTCTAGTATCTTTTCCTCGCGGAACACATCGAGGACTTCAGCGGCAGCAGCACAGCACACCGCATTACCTGCATACGTTCCTCCCTGTCATTGATGGTGAGCATATATCTCAGACAAGTTTGACACTACTCACCATGCTCCCAGGCTTTAACCTATCCGTCAGCTCTTTCCTGCTAATCACAGCACTAATCGGAAACCCATTCCCAAGCCCTTTAGCAATAAGCATGATGTCCGGCTTGACTCCGCTCTCTTCTATCGCAAACAATTCCTTCCCGCTACTCGCTCTACCAAATCCAGCTTGAATTTCATCAACAATGAGTAAAATTCCGTGTTTATCACAGACTTGACGTAATCCTTGAAGAAATTCTACTGGGGCAGGAATGTATCCCCCTTCTCCCAAGACAGATTCGAGAATAATAGCTGCAGTGTCTTTTGGCGCCGTCTGTTGCGCTAGTATGAGATCAAGTTGGTAAAGTGATTGTTGGACAAGCACGCTCTCGTGCGTGGATGGTGGTAAATTAAATTGATGCCAGTATGGGAAGGGGATAGCGTACGCCCCGGACTAATCATATTTCATCCAATTTGAATGATGATGATATCAAGAAAAAATGCTCACCATCGCAGACCCTGCGAACTCAGAATAAATCGTCTTACTCTTCGTCACGACCATGGCACCATACGTTCTGCCATGATATCCACCTTGCATGCAGATGACATTCGGTCTCCCTGTAAAATACCTAGCCATCTTAAGTGAAGCTTCAACAGCCTCGGTTCCCGAGTTCCAGAAGAAGAACGAGTTGAGGGAGGCATGAGGCATGACAGGGAGAAGGCGTTCAATAAGACGAAGATAAGGCTCATGCATGGAAATACTACATTGAGGATGAACAAGTTGCATGCATTGATTTGCTGCGGCACGACTGACTCGTTCATGAGCATGTCCTACAATGCGTCATAAGTAATTATTGAACCAAAGACAGTATACATACCAAGGTTGGTAACACCGATTCCGCACGTAAAGTCTAACATCTTCCTTCCATCATCGTAATATACATAACTTCCTTCTCCTTTCACCATGATCCCCTCCGTAACCCTTCCTAGTCCTTTTGTAATGTGCTTCGCACCCAATTCACGGAGTGCTTTGAAGTCCTCTATCCTGGAATTCATTGCTGGATGACTTGATCTCAATTTACTTCAACGTTGGATGGCGATAGTAGATCTGAGACTTGAAAAAGATAATCGCGACAATAAAAGCAAAATAGGTGGGAAATGGGATCCTAGAACCTCTTTTCCCTTTTCAACTGCCATGGATTTATCTAGCTCGCACGTTGACTCCTATGTTGATAACAATAGTGTGATTAGCTAATACGATGCGTCGATATCATTTCTTCTAGGTTTTCTTCTAGATCTGTCTTAACATAAGTGATCACAAAATACCCAAGGTGTGTTCCTTCATCAAACCAATTGGCCAGGAAATAGCGTTCGCTCCATTTGAAAAGCCTAATACATCTAGGCGTTTCGATAGAATCACATCGAGTTGAAACTTCAATGTTTCCATCACGTTCGCATCATCTTATAACAGTTACAATGCTGCACTTCCACACGAGAAATCTGGATCGTTTCTCACCTGGGGTATCGGATTTCTCACACACTCATTCTTGATCTCCGCCTGGGATAATCGAAAAAGAGGGTCTTCTCTGCCCCAACTTATTTATAGAATATCTCACATCTTCAAGT
>Ga0153995_1000235_pt1 | contig 11595 bp, 7 predicted proteins | sample TSNC079MetaG_FD_104678 | JGI IMG/M metagenome (GOLD analysis project Ga0153995, IMG submission 104678) | Attine ant fungus gardens microbial communities from North Carolina, USA - TSNC079 MetaG | ecosystem: Host-associated > Fungi > Mycelium > Unclassified | place: USA: North Carolina, Lumber... | reverse complement strand
CTTCCCGGAGATTGACGCACGGTTCGTGACCGAGGGTGCGCTGTCTCGCGCGGGGCCGGAGGGTCGAAACGCGCGGGGCCGGAGGGTCGAATCGCGCGTAGGAGGTCGAAACGCGCGTAGGAGGTCGGTTTTTCCGACCTCCTACGCGCGATCTGGCTTCCTATCGCAGGCGTTGTGGGCGAGTTCGCGCGTCAGATCGGGGTCGCGCCGCCCCGGACGGTGATGCCGCCGGACGCGGGGACGTCCACGTGGAGGATGCTCGGGCGACCGACGTGGCGGCCCTGCCGGATCACGACGTGGTCCCCGGCGCCGGCCTTGCCGATCGCGCGGAGGTAGGCGCCCGTCGACGCCGCAGCGGATCCCGTTGCGGGGTCCTCGGTGATGCGGCCGACCGGGAAGAGGTTCCGTGCCTCGTACTCCCCCGGGCCCGTCGGGTGCAGCACGGTGACCGTGCCCGCCCAGCCGCGCTCGCGCTTGAGGTCGGCGAGCGCCGCCGGGTCGAAGCGGAACTGGTGGAAGCGCTCCGCGTCGTCGAGCACCACGACGGGGTGCCAGTTGCCGGCGTAGGACTCGAGCAGCGGGTACCCGTCGGCGACGTCGTCCGCGGTCAGGCCGAGCAGCTCGAGGAGCGCAGTGGGATCGAAGTCCCGGGTGGCCGGTTCGACGCTCGTCATCGCGACCTGGACCGCCCCGTGCTCGTCCCGCGTCGCGTCGAGAGCGATGTCGCCGGCGATGGTGGTGAACGTCCGCGGGCCGGTACCGTGCCGTTCTGCGAGGGCCACCGCGAGCGCGACGGTCGCGTGGCCGCAGAACGGGACCTCGGCGCCCGGCGAGAAGTACCGCACGCGGAGGCTGTGTGCGGTCTCGCCCGTGACGAACGCGGTCTCGGGGTACCCGACTTCGGCAGCGATCGCGAGCATCTCCTCGGCGGACAACGCGCTGGCGTCGAGGACCAGTCCGGCGGGGTTGCCTCCCCCGGGTTCGGAAGCGAACGCGGTGTAGCGGAGGACGTCTGGCTGCATGCTCCCAGCGTGCCACGGACCGGTCGCTCGGGCTGGCTGGCCGAATCGCGCGTGGGAGGCGGAAACGCGCGTAGGTGGCCCGAACTTCCGACCTCCTACGCGCGTTTCGACTTGCCAGCGCGAGTGCCATGGGTCGAAACGCGCGTCCGCAGGACTGGAGGCACGGTGCCAGCTGGCACCGTGCCTCCAGTCCGCTGTCTGGCTACGCGAGGCTGGCGCGGCGGCGGCGCACGATCAGCACGCCGGCACCAGCCGCGAGCAGCAGCAGCGCCGCAGCGATGCCACCCGTCAGGTCGGCACCCGTGAACGCCAACGCACCCGTGACCGGATCGATCGTGATCGTCGTCCACCCGATCAGCGTCCCGTCAGCAGCCGTCACCACGATCCGGTGCGACCCCGCCGCCGCATCCGCCGGGATCGTCACCCGCACGCTCCCGTCAGCCGCGACCGTCACCGTGCCCAGCAGCGTGGGCGTGGAGAACATCCACACGCTCACCCGCTGCCCCGCGTACTGCACCCCCACACCGATCGTGATCGTCTCACCCGGACGCGCCGACGACGGCGCCGTGACCGTGCCACGGTTCGCATCCGTCAGCGACGACTCCGACGGAGCAACCGGCGTCGAACCAGCTCCAGGAGTCGGAACGGGGGTCGAGCCACCACCGGTGCCACCACCACCAGGCGTCGTGCCCGGGCCGGTCGGGTCCGTGCCCGGGCCGGTCGGGTCCGTGCCGGGGCCGGTCGGGTCCGTCGGGGTGGTGTCGCCGGTCAGGTCGAAGCCGACCAGGATCGGGTCGTGGTCGCTGGCCCGGTACACGTCGTCCGTGTACAGGTTCGTCGCGTTGTAGTTGTAGCGGCTGTACTCCAGCGCCACCGACTCGACCGAGTTGATGTTCCAGATGTCCACACCCGTCACCGTCGCGAGTGCCGCTGGCGAGGCGAGCACGTGGTCGAGCGACCCGCTCAGGCCGCTGTACACGTACGACCACTCCGACGAGTCGAGCGCCGGCCCGAGGTCCGTGTAGCCGGCATCGTCGAGGACGACCATCGGGTCCTCCTGGCTGTAGGCGTTGAAGTCGCCGAGCATGAACACCTTGTCGGTGCCGTACTGCGTCTGCATCTTCGTGGAGAACGCAGCGAGCGCCGTCGCCTGCTTCACACGGTCGGCGTTCGACGCCCCCTGGCCGTCACCCTGGTCGGCGTTCTCGCCGGTGCCGGACCCCTTCGACTTGAAGTGGTTCGCGATGACGAGGAACTCGTCGTCCGCCGTGCCCCCGACCGGACGGAACGCGTCCGCGACGGGCTGACGGGCGTTCGTGAACGCCGGATCGATGAGGATCGTCGACTCGCCCGTGGGTGCGACCCGGTCCTTCTTGTAGATCAGTGCCAAGCGGATGACGTCCTCGCTCGCGGGGAGCGTCTTCGGGGACGTGACGTACGCCCAGGTGTCGGCACCGGTCGCGGCGTTGAGCGCGCCGACGAGGGTAGCCACGGCGGCGTCGCGGTCCTGGCCGAACTCGGCGGAGTTCTCGATCTCCTCGAGCGAGACGACGTCGGCGCCGAGACCGTTGATCGCCTTGACGATCTTGACCTGCTGGCGCTCGAAGTCCTCCTGCTCGGCGGCGCCGCGGGCGTCACAGCCGGAGTTCACCGTGACGGGGTCGCCGTCGCGGTCCGTGTAGTACGAGCAGCCGGTGAGCTGGTCGCCGGTCGTCGGGAAGTAGTTGAGGACGTTGAAGCCGGCGAGCTTGAGGTCGCCGCCGACATCCTGGGGCTTCGCTGTGCGGACGTTCGAGAAGCTCGCGGGCAGATCGGTCTTCGCGGTCGCGCCGGTGATCGGCGACGTGGGCTGGAACTTCCACGAGTCGTTGCGGTAGTCGAGGACGACGGGCTTCGTGAAGGTCGCCGCTGCTCCGACGGTCACGGGCCCCTGCGTCAACCAGGACACCGGGATCGACTTGTTCGCCTGGGTCAGGAAGTTCGTGCTGCCGCCGTCGTCGAGCGTGACCTTGCGGGCGGCGTTGTCGGCCTCGACCGCCTTGGCCGCTGCACTGCCCGGACGGGCGACCTCGGTGGGCTGGATCAGCCGCTTCGTGCCCGACGCCAGGACGATCTCGCCGTACTGGTTCGTCGTGTAGTTGTCGGCGACGGTGTAGTCGCCCTGCGGTGCGACGAGCATGCTCTCGAGGGACTCGCGCTGTGCGTCCGAGGCCGGGAAGGCAACGGTGGCGGGCTGCGGAGCCGGCACGGTCTCGGTGAGCTTCGTCATGCCACCGGCGGCGACGTTCAGCTCGGTGAGGCCGTAGTACTCGCTCACCGAGCCGGTGAGTTCGACGTAGTCGCCCGCTGCGACCCGGGACGCGGTGGCCGAGGAGAACACGAAGACGCCGTCGGACGCGGTGTGCGTGCCGAGGTCGATCGCACCGCCGGTGCCCGGGGTCTGCACGGTGTAGCCGTTGAACCCACCGGTGGCGTACACGGCGGTGACGACGCCCTTCGTGACGACGGTCCTGCCGACGTACGGCGAGGTGGCCGTCGTGCCCTGCAGCTGCGCGATGGTGACGGCCTCGGCAGGAGCACCGGGGTTTGTCGGCTCAGTCGGGTCCGTCGGGTCCGTCGGCGTCGTCGGCGCGGTTTCGCCGGCTGCGTTCGTCGGCGTGAGCGTCGTCGTGACGGAGAAGTCCGCGGCGTTGTCGTCGCTGTCGACCGTGCCCTGGCGAACCAGGCCGTTCGGGACGGTGTTCCCACCGTCGACGGTGCGCACGTGCCCCTCGAAGGTGTTCGACGCACCGTAGCCGAGGAGGTCCACGACTCCGGCGGTGCCCGCCGCGATCGCGCCGGTCGGCAGGGTGAGCGCCTGGGACTGGTCGGACAGGACCAGCGTGCCCGAGGTGCCCGAGGTGTTCAGGGTCGCGGTGTCGTCCGCGGCAGGCAGCTCCGCACCCGTCGCGCCGTTGCCCGCCATCGTGACGAGGAACGTCCCGTTCGCGGGGACGGTGCCCGCGAGGCCGCTGGTGCTGAACGCGGCCGAGCCGGTCGCCGAGCGGTACTGCAGCGACCAGCCGTCGAGCGAGACCGGGGCGTCGGTCGGGTTCGCGATCTCGACGAACTTCTTGTTGAAGACGGCGTTCGCGCTGCCGCCCTTCAGGTAGGCCTCGGCGATGACGAGGCCCGTGCCTGCGGTGTTCGCACTGGCGACGGAGACGGAGGCGAGTGGCGCTGCGAGGAGTGTCGCGGCCACCGTGGCGCACAGCAGAGTGCGGCCGACGATCTTGGGCATGCTGACCTTCTGGTCGGAGACGTGGATGGTCAGACCGTACCGACCTGCAGAGTCCCTCAGGTTGCGCCCAGGTAAATGATTGCGATCGACAACATCACGACCCGACGGGTACCCACTCCCGCCCGACCCGGTGCACCGCCGGCCCGTGCCCCGGCAGCACGATCTCCGGGATCGGCAGCGCCCGGGCGGACTCGAGCGCCACTGCCTGGTCCGCCGTGAAGAACGGCGTGATCATCCGCGGCCTGGGCGTCCACGACGCCGGCTGCGTGTCGTGCCGCGAGACGACGGCGTCCCCGGTGACGATCGCGTCCGCGGCCGGCAGGAGGTACGCGGTGGACCCGTCGGTGTGCCCGGTCGCCGGGAACGGCGTGATCGCCCGGCCCTCGAAGTCCGCTCCGGTGAAGGCCCGGACGCTCGGCACCGTGGTCGGCCGGAGCGCGTCGGACCGGATCGCGCGGGCGAGCCACCTGAGCACCCGCGCCGACGCCAGCCGGCCGCCGATCTCCGCCGGCGTGACCTGCTGCCGCGAGGGTCCTCGAACGTTCGACAGCTCGTCCGCGTGCGCCAGGACCTCGACGTGCGGGTGCTGTTCGAGGATCCCGGGGATGCCACCGACGTGGTCGACGTGCCCGTGCGTGACGTAGATGCGGCGGAGGTCGTCGAGATCGTGTCCGGCGTAGCGCACGGTGTCCAGCACCAGGTCGGTGTCAGCGGGGTAGCCGGCGTCGATGAGGGCGACGCCGTCCTCTTCCGCGAGGACGACCCAGTTCGAGACGGGCCCCTCGACGAAGACCACCCCTGGTGCCACGGAGACGACGGACCGGGGTTCGCGGGAGCTCATCCCCCGACGCTATCCGAGGCGGACGGTGCGGAGCGCCGCGCCCGCGTCTGTGATGCGCGCGCGGCGAGCTCGTCGTCGGCCGGGTAGCCCACCTCGGTCAGGGTCAGACCGCGCGCCGGCGCGACCTTGAAAGCGCTGGTCCGCTCCCCCGCGACGCGCAACTCCTCGAGACGGTCCGGTCCGAAGCGACCCTCGCCGACGGCGATGGTCGCCCCCACCATCGCGCGCACCATGGAGTGGCAGAAGGCATCGGCCTGGAGGCTCGCCACCAGCACGCCGTCCGGCTCACGGTCCCAGCGGAACTCCTGCAGCGTCCTGATGGTCGTCGCGCCGTCGCGCGGCTTGCAGAACGCCGCGAAGTCGTGCAGCCCGAGCAGCGTCAGTGCACCGCGCTCCATCGCTCCCGGGTCGAGATGCCCCGGGTACCAGGTCGTGTGCCCCCGACGGAGTGGATCGCGGGGGGCGTCGAGGTCCGCGACGCGGTACGTGTAGCGGCGCCAGAGCGGGGAGAACCGGGCGTCGAACCCGTCGGGCGCGATCGAGACCCGGCTGACGACGACGTCCCCGAGCGGCCCCGCGAGCCCGTTCAGGCGCTTGACGAGCCCGTCCAGCGGCGAGCGCCCCGATCCCCGCTTCGTGCTGAGCGCACCCCACTGCTCGGCGGACAGGTCGAGGTGCGCGACCTGTCCGGTGGCGTGCACTCCGGCGTCGGTGCGTCCGGCGACGGTCAGCTGCGGCGCGCTGCCCCAGCGGCTGAAGACGGTGGCGAGCGCGTCCTCGAGCGCGCCCTGCACGGTCCGCAGTCCCGGCTGCTTGGCCCACCCGGAGAACGCGGCGCCGTCGTACGCGACGTCGAGCCGCAGCCGCACCCCGCTCTGCAGCCCGTCGCTCTCGCTCACACCCCAACGGTACCGATGTCAGCGCCGCGTCAGTGCCGTGTGAGCGCCCGGCGGCAGCATCGTCCTCGACATCGACGAAAGGAACTGCGATGACGACGACACCACTCGCGGTGGAGGCCACCGGCCTCGTCAAGACCTTCGGGCAGAACCGCGCCGTGGACGGAGTCGACCTCCGCGTCGAGGCCGGCACCGTGTACGGCGTGCTCGGCCCGAACGGCGCCGGCAAGACGACCACGATCAGCATGCTCGCGACCCTGCTCAAGGCGGACGCCGGCGAGGCCAGGATCTTCGGCCACGACGTCCGGCGGGAGCCCCAGGAGGTCCGCCGGCTCATCGGCGTGACCGGCCAGTACGCCAGCGTCGACGAGACGCTGAGCGCGACCGAGAACCTGGTCGTGTTCTCGCGGCTGCTCGGGCTGTCCCGGGCCGAGTCGAAGCGGAAGTCCGCCGAGCTCCTCGAGCGCTTCGGCCTGACCGAGGCGGCGAAGCGTCCGCTGAAGAACTTCTCCGGCGGCATGCGTCGTCGGCTCGACCTGGCGGCGAGCCTCATCGCGCAGCCGCCGCTCATCTTCCTCGACGAGCCGACGACGGGCCTCGACCCGCGGACCCGCGCGCAGATGTGGGACACGATCCGGGAGCTCGTCACGACCGGCTCGACCGTGCTCCTGACGACGCAGTACCTCGACGAGGCCGACCAGCTCGCCGACCGCATCGCCGTGATCGACCACGGCAGGGTCGTCGCAGAGGGCACCGGCGACGAGCTCAAGGCGTCGATCGGCACCGCGTCGCTGCAGCTCCGGCTCGCCGATGCGCTCCGACTCGACGCGGCGAGGACCATCGTGCGCCAGACGCTCGGCGTCGACGCCGTCGCGAGTCCGGAGGGCTCCCGGCTGACCGCGCCGATGGCCGAGCCGGACCGTGTCACCGACCTGCTCGTGTCGTTCCGCGACGCGGGCATCTCCCTCGCCGAGATGAGCGTGCAGAAGCCGACGCTCGACGAGGTCTTCCTGACCATCACGGGCAAGCCGACCACCGACGCGGCGGACGAGGACGCCCAGCGCGAGCTCGAAGGGAGCATCGCATGACCACGCTCACCCCGCAGGCTCCGACCACCCCACGCATCACCCCGCGACCCGGGGTCGGCGGCACGGGCATCGGTGCCACGATCCGGCAGTCGTTCACGATGGCGTACCGCGGCCTGATCAAGGTCCGTCGCACCCCGGAGCAGCTCTTCGACGTGACGCTCATGCCGATCGTCTTCACGGTGATGTTCACGTACATCTTCGGTGGCGCGATCTCCGGCAACGTGGCGTCGTACCTGCCGATCATCATCCCGGGCATCCTCGTGCAGACGAACATCACGTCGTCGATCGTCACCGGCGTCCAGCTCCGCGAGGACATGGACAAGGGCGTGTTCGACCGCTTCAAGTCGCTGCCCATCGCCCGCATCGCCCCGCTCGCCGGAGCGCTGCTCGCCGACACCGTCCGCTACGCCATCGCGACGACGATCACGTTCATCACCGGCTTCGCGATGGGACTCCGACCAGAGGGCGGCTTCGGCGCGGTGGTCCTCGCCGGTCTGCTGGTCATCGTCGTCGCGTGGGCGATCAGCTGGATCTTCGCCTACTTCGGCGTCGTCGCCCGCACCGCGTCGAGCGTCTCCGGCATCTCGAACCTCGTGCTGTTCCCGCTGACGTTCCTGTCCAACGCGTTCGTCCCCGCCGACACGCTGCCGGACTGGCTGCGCTGGTTCTCCGAGGTCAACCCGATCTCGCACCTCATCACCGCGGTCCGTGAGCTCGTGAACCACGGAGCCGTCGGCGGCGACCTGGTGTTCTCCCTCGTCGGCGCAGCGGTCGTCGTCGCGGTGTTCGCCCCGCTGACGGTCCGCGCCTACATGCGGAAGGCGTGACGCTCAGGCGCTGAAGCGCAGCTCCTCGAGCAGCACGCGAGTCCGCGAGACGGCCTCGGCCCGGTCCCATCCGGCCGAGGCCGTCTCGGCGTCCGCGAGGGGTCCGGCACCGACGACGGCGCCGAGGACCCCGCGCAACCGGTCGTGGGCGAGGACCGCGAAGTCCTGTCGCGAACCGAGCCGTCGTGCGAGGCCCCAGCACCGCGCCGCGTGGTCCGTCGCACCCTGCCGGGCGGCGGCGACCGCCAGCCCGAGCAGCGTGGTCCCGATGACGGGCAGGTCGATCCACCACGGGTGCAGTCGGAGCATCACGAGCGCGCCGACCCGCAGGCGACGCGACACGTCCGATCCGGACGGGAGGCCCGGTTCGGTTCCTGCGGGTCGGCTCGCCGCCGCCTCGTCCTCTGCCGCGATGCGTGCAGCGCCCGCCATCAGTGTCCAGTTCGGCGTCTGCTTGCGATGCGCGGTCACGGCGTCCCAGGCCCGCGCGTACTCGGCCGCCCCTGAGGCCACGTCGCCGTCGCTCCGTGCGCACTCGGCGGCGATCGCGATCGCGAGGACGGCCATCTGCACGGCTTCCCCGTCGGGACCACCGCGGTTCGCCACCGGCTGGTTCGCGAGGTCCGCTGCGACCTGCCGCGCGCGGACGACGTCGCCCGTCGCCGCCGCGCACAGCCCGACGGTCCACCCGATCTCGTAGAGGTCGTCCTCGGCGCCGAACACCTCGAGGCGGGTCCGCGCGACGTCGGCGACGACGAGCGCGTCGGCGTGCCGTCCGGTCTGCGCGAGCAACTGGGTCATCGTGACCGCACCCGATCCCAGTGCCCATGCGTCGTCGGTCCTGGTGGCGAGTGCCTCGGCGCGCTGGGCGTAGCGGAGCGCGTCGTCGAACTCCCCGTCGTTCTCCGCGAGCGGGGCGCTCAGCATGCACGCCAGGCAGGCCACGCCGTCGTCCGGGTCGTCACGGAGCGCGGCGAGCATCCGCAGCCCGTCGTCCGGGCGGCCGAGCGTGAGCAGCAGTGCCGCCTGCGCGTCGAGGACCGGGAAGCCGGTGGTCCCCTGCCGGACGACCCGGCGGAGCATCGCGATCGCGCGCACGGAGGTCCTGCGGTCCGAGAACGCCGTGGAACCGCCGATCAGGACGAGACCCAGCGTCGTGGCGGCTCGGTCGCCGGACGACGGCTCCGCGGTCCTGAGCAGCGCGACGACCTCAGCGGCGACCGCGACGACCTCGCCGTGGGCACCACGCAGGGTCCAGTACCCGCCGAGGGCCGCGAACACCTGCGCGAGCGCCGACCGGTCCTCGGCGACGAGGCTCCAGCGCAGCAGCGTCACGAGGTTGTCCGCCTCGCGGCCGATCTCGCGGAACCACCGTCGCTGCGGTTCCCCGGTCGCGGTGAAGACGTTGCGGGTGGCGGCGAAGTCCCGCCCCCAGCGGATCATCGCTGCGCGGACCTCGTCGGTCCGCCCGCGTTCGTCGAGGCGGGCGGCACCGAACTCGCGGACGGTCTCGAGCAGCCGGTACCTGATGTCGGCGCCCTCGTGCTCGACGAGCTGGACGAGGGACTGCTCGACGAGCTCGGCGAGGGCGTCCAGTGCGTCGTCCCGCTGCTCGGGTGCCGCGACGGCCTCGACCGCGTCGACCGCGAGGCCGTCCGGGAAGAGCGCCAGCCGGGTCAGCAGGTCCTGGGCGCCGTCGTCGAGGAGCCGCCAGCTCCACTCGATGACGGCGAGCAGGGTGCGGTGCCGCTCGGGTGCGCTCCGGTCGCCGCCACGGAGCAACGCGAAACGGTCGTCGAGCCGCCGTTCGATCTCCTCGACGCCCATCCCGCGGATCCGCGCGGCGGCGAGCTCGATCGCGAGCGGCGACCCGTCGAGCCGCGTGCAGATGCGCCGCACGGTGTCGAAGGGCAGGACGGCACCGGGGCGGGCGGCTCGTGCGCGGTCGGTGAACAGCCGGACCGCCGCGCCGTCCGCGTCGACGGGCAGCGGTGCGAGGGGCGCGACGACCTCGCCGGCGATGGCGAGCGGTGCACGCGACGTCGTGAGGATGCGGAGGGACGGGAGCTGGGCGAGCAGGTCGGCGGCGAACGCGGCGACGTCCTCGACGAGGTGCTCGCAGTTGTCGAGCACGAGCACGGTGGGTTCCTCACCGAGCGCACGGAACACACGGCCCCGCAGGTCGGCGACGACGGCGTCCCGCAGTGCCCGGGCGGACCGTACCTCGGCGATCCCGAGCAGCGCGCCGAGGGCGGGGACGACGTCGTCGCCGGCGGCCAGTGGTGCGAGCTCGAGCACGACGACGCTGCGGTCGGCCGGGAGCGCCGCCGCGACCGCCTGCGCGAGCCGGGTCTTCCCGAGCCCACCGGCACCGAGGACGGTCACCAGCCGTTCGCGGGACAGGAGGTCCGTGACGGCGGCGAGGTCGGCCTCCCGTCCGACCAACGCGTTCGGCGCGGCACGCAGGCCGATCCGTCGGACGCCCCCGGAGGCGGACGCCGTCCGGCGGAGCAGGTCGGCGTTCAGCCGCACCAGGTCGGCGGACGGGTCGGCACCGAGCCCGTCAGCCAGCCGCTCCCGGTGGGCCGCGAAGACCGCGAGCGCTTCGCTGGTCCGGCCGGCGGCGGCGAGCGCGCGCATCGATCCCGAGACCGCGACCTCGTCGAACGGGTCGGAGGCCGCTTCCTCGTGCCACAGCCCGACGGCCGCGTCGGCGTCACCGGCGTCGAGCATCGCCGTGCCGAGCGCCCGGCGGAGCGCACGTCGCGCCACCTCGGCTCGTTCGGCGAGCGCCGTCCCGAGGTCGCCGTCGACATCGGCGCCCGGATCACCCCGCCACAGGGCGAGCGCCGCCCGACTCGTGTCGTCGGACGTGTGCCGGGCCGCGGCGACGTGTTCGGCACGGACGAGGTCGACGTCGTCCGGCCGGACGTCGAGCGCGTACCCGGTGCTCGTCGACACCACGAGCCCCTCGGCCGTGCTCCGCCGGAGCCGGGACACCAGGGTCTGCAGTGCCGCCCGCGCGCCCTTCGGCGGTGCGTCGGCCCAGAGCTCGTCGATGAGCGCGTCCGTCGTCATCGCATGACCGCGGGCGAGCACGAGGGCCGTCAGGAACACCCGCGGGAGCGCCCCGGGGACGGGTACCGCCGCGCCGGACGGGTCCTCGACGAGGACCGGTCCGAGGACGGCGATGCGGGGCTGCTGCGGCACGCAGCGAGTCTACGGACGGTGTTGTGCGATCGTGATGCGCGCACCGATCGGCGGGCACCACGGCGTCCTAGCCTGTGCGTGTGCACATCTTCACGAGGGGGGTCGTGGCCGTGGCGCTCGCGACCACGGCGATCGTCACCGTCGCCGGTTGTTCCACCGCGTCGTCCGCAGGGCCGACACCGGCACCGTCACGCAGCGCCGCACCGTCGGCCACGCCGACCGAGACGACCTCCGGCGTCGACTTCGGTCCGTCGCCGGAGTCCGACGGCGTGCCGACCTGTGCGCAGCTGCTGCCGTCGGACCTCGTCACCCGAGCGGTCCCCGGCACCACCGTGCTCGACCCGATGACGACGCAGGACCACGTCCTCGGCGCCTGGACGACCGCGACGACCAGTGGCGGTACCGACTGTTGGAGCACCAACGGTGTCTCG
>Ga0153995_1000234_pt1 | contig 11601 bp, 15 predicted proteins | sample TSNC079MetaG_FD_104678 | JGI IMG/M metagenome (GOLD analysis project Ga0153995, IMG submission 104678) | Attine ant fungus gardens microbial communities from North Carolina, USA - TSNC079 MetaG | ecosystem: Host-associated > Fungi > Mycelium > Unclassified | place: USA: North Carolina, Lumber... | reverse complement strand
GCACCATCCGCCGTTTCGGTATGTAGAAGAACCCTAGAAAGGCCATTAGAGGGTATTGAATGGGGATACTTCTCAATTGACCCACCTACCGTCAAAGCTGTTTGTTTCAGCGATCACATCATCTCTGAGTCGCTCTTCGAGCGTCTCTAGTCTAGAGGAAGAGATACCACCATATTCTATGATTTATGGGTTCAGATGTTCCCCCACGATATATCTATAAACCTACCTTTCATATTTCTCAATGAAGATCCTTCCCTCCTCAGACAATACGGAGCACCATGAATATATACAACAGGCTCCTCACGCAAAGTTATCCATATAATTCTTAATGCATCTGGATGAGCATGCTTGATCCTAACAATGACATCATCTATAGCTTCAGCTGTAGGTTGGCCGAGCGCATAAATGTTTGAGTTGGGTATTTTTCGAAAATTGATAGCACCACGGATGGAATCTTCAATCTTTTGACGACTGACCCATTGATCGGATTTGAGGAGGGTGCTAGAGACAACCATGTTATTTGTCATCAACGTGAAGAAAAGAAATCAGGAGCCCACCTTTCGCGGAGAATGACACCGCAACGGTTCTGTCGACCACTAAATTTAGCGGTAATAGAGGAGTGAAATTGGCAGAGCTGACCTTGATGACATGATTTGTATATTCATCGCCCAAAATATGACCACCGGTAATTGCCGCATCATTTTGCTTTCCGGCAACGAGCGAACGGGTTTCAAAACTGGACTTGGACAGCGAAGACAGATCGTCGACAGGCGCGAAGACACTGAGCTTTGATCCGGAAGTTTTTCGAAGGAAGCGGACTTGACTAAGCAAGGACGACAAGACCTCAGATATAACCACAGGTTCTGAAAATTGATGAGGACACACTTTCCAATTTCTGTTCGTGCCTTTTGTATCTTCAGATTTGTATCATATTTTGTGTTAATGAGAGTCGATGACCTACTTTTATCCACTCGAAGAAACTTTGTGAAAAATCCTTGTCTGACGTATTGATGAAGCTCGCAAAAACGACCATGAAAAAACTGCCTGTTCAGCATCAAGCTGGAGAATAAAACTCAACGTGCGCTTACTATTTCTCCATAGCCTTGGTAGCCTTGTTCAAGAATTTTTCACCCTGTTCGTCTGCCATACTCATAAGTGTATACTTCAACCTAGACGTTAGAATTTCTTCTCGTAAATTTGTGACCTGATCAGCTATGACAGGCTAGAATTTTAGTCTTCTTTCATAGAATGGGAATACGGACTGGTGTCAATGACCTTATCCACCAGTTTCTTAGCCCTTAAACCATCATCCAAACATCCAAGCAAGCCAAGGATTAAACTGTAATTGCCTTGGTGTGCTTTCCGTAAGTTTTCTAATAATGTTGGCTGACTCATGAGTAGTTCGACCGCTGACTGGGAATTGGTATCCTTGAGGCCTATTACAATAGCATGAGAGGCGTGTGAATATGGAAGAAATGCTGAAGCACCGCACACCGTTGTAGGATATACGTTAATCGTAGGAGCGTTTTGTTATATTCCTGTTGGGTGTTTGCCTGCTCTAAGGCCTGGATAAGCTTTGATTCGGTTTGCTAAGAAATGTGTCATCAGATCCTGTTGATAACTAGAGGAGATTTGAAGTTCACCTTGGGAGGCTAAAGGGGCGAGAGTGAGCTAATAATATATAGAAAGTATAAAGTACATACTGTGCCGGGAGAAACAATTCCATTAGGTGATGTGGGCATGTCGTTGGCAACAGAAGGAGTGATGAAAGGAGTAGGACTGGTGGCAAAAGGATCGGGCAAACCTCTTTCCACTAGCTGTTTCCTTCTGATGATAAGGGCAGCCACCATTGCAAACGTGGTCCTCACAGCCCCCACGCCGCAGTTAAAAACTAGAGATGTCCGCAAGGGGTCGGTATCACGGATAACACGGAGGTATGCATCAAGATAGTTGTCCTATGTGATAATGAGAGATGACGAATAACTACGGGAATCAAAGCTCACTTCGATAGGATGGTTCGGAGATATGGGTATTCTGTCAAAGAGGTAGAGGAGATCTGCTTTTCACCCAGGGAGATGTTCGTACCGGTGGTACTTGATTTGACAAAGATTAGAAGCCGAGATGACATGGCCATCGAAGGAAGAAACTCACGTCGACGTTCCAGCCATCTTGTTTCATGTATTCCCAAAGCTCTCGACAGGTCTTGACATTATTGTTATCGACACTGGTCCAAGTTGGAAGGATGGCTCCTTGGCCACTTGTTGCGGTAGCTTGGATGACGTATTGATAAACTAGTGTAAGTTATTTTTGGACACGCACCAACTTCGTTATGCGTCAAGACCACGCCTCCAAACCTAAATTTGGGATATAAGTATAGGAGTCAAGACGGCAGCGGAAACATACCTGGATGCTTCCTGCAGAATATCAGTCTTGAGCCTGGCTTCAATGGCTTCAAGGTTCTCGGCACGGTCGGAGATACTCAGGGTGTGGCGTGGTTCAGCAGCGTCTCGTAAGACAAAGGGGCGTCCAGAGATGTATACTGTATATGGACTTATATATATAGCCGTGACTAGGAGAATGGACTTACTAATGGGTTCCTCTCTGGTGGAGAACCAGACAACATGAGAGGGGCTGGGTGTGTTTGGCCTGCATCTCAGGATAGAGAGAATAGCTCGCAGGCCTTGGGTGCGAGGCTGAGCTACCCCAAACACATTCAAACTGCCGTAGCGAGGAGCACGAAAGTTGGGAGCACCATGGACGTTGAGTTCGAGATCCTGGGCGCGGCCTAGGTCCAGATGAGAGTGTGTAGACGAACTGGGAGACAGGACAGATACCAGAGGGATGGTGGTCGGTCTTGAGGATGGAGCCACGGGAAAGGACGCTGCCTGTCCTGGTATTGACGACGGCAGGCTCTGAACGGAGGAGAAAGCTCATGAGGTCGAGGGCAGACATGGTAGTACGAGTCAACCTGGGTTAGGGTCAGGCTCGAATTATTACTATTACTATATTATTACTATCCGGTCCTTTACTTGTCTGCTCGTCACTGTCTGGCACAATGAAGCTGGCTTACTACTGTTCTGGCCACGGTCAGTCCCAGCATACGATCCTCTGTCGCTGTTAACACTACCCAGGGTATGGCCACGCCACACGTGTCTCTGCCTTTGCCAGGCATCTCCTCTCCCTTCCGCGTCTCTCCGTCTGCATCGTTTCATCCGCTCCCCGCCACGTCTTTGCTGATAGCATTGCTTGCGGTGCTCTCTACCGCTGTGCTCAAGTGGACCCCGTCATCGTTCAGCCCCTTGCGTAAGCACTTGGCTCGCCAGCCACCCCTACCTCTTCTCACCCCTCCCACAGCTACCACGTCGACCGGCAAAAGAGCGTCCAGGTCTTGCAAGATTTTCTACAGCAGAAGGATGCCCTGCTACACCGCGAATGCGCCTGGCTAATCGAAGCACAGGTTGACTGCGTCCTCAGCGATGCCGCCTTCCTCGGCTGGTGTGTTCTCTCAGAGTCTCTAGTCGAGTGTTGACCAAATTTTTCTCATAGTCTTGCAGCCAAGTCAGCGGGCATTCCGTCAGTCCTCATCACCAATTTTACTTTTGACGCTGTCTATAGTTATCTCGCGACGCCCCTCCTTGATGCACCCGCACAGCCACCCATCGGCACGCTATCTCCCTCACCTTCTGTTTCGTCGACAACATCAGACCAACTTCTCCCCGACAAACCTACTCCTGCTGACATCCTCGCCCCTCTTGTATCTCAATTGCATGATGGCTATCAGCATGCCGATCTCTTGTTACGCCTCCCCGCACATATCCCTATACCTTCGTTTCTCTCCCATCCATCTTTGCCCTCTCCCAATTGGGTTGACCCCGTCTCCAATAGATTCTACCCCTCAATTGAGTCCTATCAGCTCTCCCTTCTCAATTTAGACACTCCACTGCTACCCCCTAAACCATTCCCAAATAATCTCTCTATCCCTCGCTCAGTCCGCTCTGCGCCGCTTCTTGTCCGACCACCCTCAACGGATATTTATACTTCCCACGGTCGTACAGAATTTCTTCTCAGAACTGGACTTCCCAATTTTGAAGGAATGAAAATTCTCATTGTCTCTTTCGGCGGACAAGCGTTCAAACGCCCTGGCACCAGCAGGACAAACAGTCGTGTTCAGAGTCGATTCCCGAGTCAAGAAGCTTTGGCTCCAACTGCCGCTTCTGAAGCTCCCCTAGACAACAAGAAGCCATCTGGTAAACGTACTTCAAGAGACTGCTCCCGGACAATGTCCCCAAGCCTGGACAAATGGACGCTGAAGCCTAAAGATATGAATGTATCAGTACCTCTTGATCTCAATGCCGTTGATCGAGATCTAAGCGCGCACATCAAATCCAAATCTCTTGACCCAGCAAGGCGCTACCGTTCTGGGCCTCAGGATCATGCCGATGAGAACATGTCGGATCAGGCCTCCAGCGATGCTGACAATGGGAGTCCAAACAGCCGGTTGGAATCCGATCATGAACTGTCTGATTTAACTTTGCCCTCGGGCAACACCACTGTCGCCACCATGAAAGATCAGCGTGCCGTACCTATCATTGCCAATCAAACCAAGCGTCGGCATACACTCCCTCGGAGGCGACAGTACAACCATGACCTGAGTGTACGTGGGTGGCTCGCTACGTCCTCTCGCCTCTTGGTTCCAGGTGCACCACCGGCGACTAAGCCTACGCAAACGACTCTACGATCTGCTAGTCTAAAGAATTCCGGCGGAAAACACCCTAGTCTAGAAGTGGGTGAAGTGCCCGAGATGTGTGTCATACCACCGACTCCAAGACCCAATGGATCTGGCGATACAACAAGCGACAATGAAGATACACCATCAATCCTCACGTCCCCAACTTCCTCCTACAGCGATTCGGAAGTTTCTCAAACTGTTGCTTCCTCACCCACTTCAACCCACTCTAGCGACACAGCAAACACTGAGATCGAGGGACAAGATGGAGCCGGGTTATTGCCGGATAAGAACTGGATTGCAGTAATTTGTGGAGTGAGCAAGGAGCAGTGGAATGCGGAAAATGAGGATGGTGGTTTGCCTGAAGGATTTTATGTTGCCCCAAGAGATGTATACATGCCTGACCTAGTCGCCGTTGGTGACGTCGTACTCGGTAAACTGGTGTGTAACCCTTTTTTTCCACCCGAGTCCTGGTTTATCAGAACCGTTTTCAGGGCTATGGCATGACTTCGGAGTGTGTTGATGCTTGTACTCCCCTCGTTTATGGTATGTCTCTTTTCTGACCTCCATTTAAAATCTATCCGTCGAACATCCCTATTTGTAGTCTCCAGGCCCCTCTTCATTGAAGAACACGGACTTCGGATGTATCTCAATCAAGAAGGTGTGGGTGTTGAGCTGTCCAGGGCTGGTTATGAAGGTGGTGAGTGGGCTCAGTCAATTCAAGAAGCCTATTGCAAAGGACGGGAGATCAAAGCAGCCAAGAGGGAGAAGGAACATGAGTTTTGTATGTTGTTGAAGCAGCTCGACCAGGAAGGTGTGGAGAGTGATGATGACAGGAGGTTGAGTGAGAGGGAGAGGCAAGGACGGGATATGGCTAGAGGTGTCGTTGATTGGGTTGAGAACATGAGAATGTTGATGAATTGTTGAAAGGCGCATCTGTTATTAGACTCAGGAACAGGCAAAGGGTAAGACATTGCATTAGACATTTATCTACTTATTCTATTCACTCAATAGTTAGTTTCTTGAATCCTGTCCATTACTAGTAGATCCGTATAGAGCTAGGACTGATACGTGCCACACTATATTATCATATCTTAATTAGTCCTTAATGCTGGACTCCATATTCCTGTTTGAAAGGGATATGGGATATGCAAATGATGTGTTCTCTGTCTATGGCCAACGGTAACAGACCAGAAAAAAAAGCAACTTTCACAAAAGAATAATCACTCAAAGCAGTAACTCGCTAACGAGCAGTAATTCGAGCTGCTTGAGGGGTGAACGGAGTGGATGGTGGCTTTGCGTTCGCGGACGGTGCTCCAACCGGTAATGATGACCTCGTCCAATCAGGTAAGATAGTCCTCGCTAAACGGTTCGATGGCTCAGTAGAAGGTTCCATATCGTCGTCTTCTGCGTTTCGCACTTTCTCTACGGCTTCGTCCCATTTCTCTCTCGGTACCTCTACACCACCAGTCTTGAGAGCTCTAACATTATATCGAGTTGTATGGCTGATTAATAAGATAGCATATGCAACGTACCCTGCGAGGGATCCACCAATCCAAGCCATCAGAGAGGGTGCAAAAGCAGGCGCCTTGCCAGCATTGGCGGCTGCTCGACTTGAAGTAGATGGTGGTGGTGACGGGTTGTTCAAGATTGAAATATAAGGAACTAACGGTCTCAGAGAAGCGTATCGGTCGTAGGCAGGTGGTGATGGCTTTCTAGGGATGGCGAGATGTCTCTGTTTCCTTCGTCCGGCAGTCACAGGGGGCTGAATTGCACGCAAAATCTCCGCTTGTAGTCGTTGAATAAATCCAGGAAGCATCGCTGTACCACCCGTAACCAAAATAGAAGATGCAAGTGTTTTTCTAAGGTCAATAGGTGTTTTGAGTAGAACGTCAAGGATAAGTTCTGCGAGACTGCTTTCGTCGATATCACCACCTTCAAACAGTACTTCTGCTGCCCGTTCACGGACCCAGCCTGGAATTACCAATGTCCCTGGACCTGTGCTAGTTCGCTGATGTTGAGGAGGAGTGACACGCATATGAATCGGTGTTGCTCTCGAATGTCGTTTATAGAGGTTTGCAATGCCTTGAAGATGACTTTCACTGGACGAAAAACTAGGTGAGGTAGCACGAAAACGTTCAGGCTGGGAGGTTTCTGAAGCCTCTGATTGAGGGGCCTCTGTGGCACCAGACTCAGCAGTGGAAAACTCGGATTCGGAGGCAACAACTGAGTCACTGGCCGGTACTTCAAATCCTTCATTGTGATCTTCGTCCTCATCCATTGTACCCTCTCTTGTTCGTATTTCTGGTGGTACTATCTCTTCTTGATTGTCTGGAATAACGTCACTCACAAAACAGCAACGAGATTTGACTTCCTCGACCAGTTCATCCGTTAAGATTTCCTGAGGAACCCTCATAGCTCTTTCGGCGTCAGGTACGGTAGTAGTTGAGCCCAAAGTCGCCAAAGGCGGAAGGTAAGTTGCAAACATCAAAAGAAGAGCACGCAAATGTTGCGTGAGTTTTGCACCGGCCAAAGGGGTGGTTTGGAGTTGAGGAAAGAGTGGTCGAGATGCAAAAATCTGTATACATGATCAAATCAACTGTGTTGTTACGAATGCAGCCACGGAACCTACTGGCAAAGCTACTGATTCAAGATGACCAGAATCCACGACTAGACCAGTTATTCTTCCGACCGCCAGTAATGACAACAAATGACTTGAAGCAAATGAGACAGAAGGTACCTGGACCCTTCAGGATGCAGCTTAGCAATAACAAGTGGAAATGGCAAACCTGGTTGTCGAACAGAATCCTCGCAACGAGATCTTTAATGTACAGTGGTAGCAGAGGATGCTCGACTAAAATAACCTTTCTCGCTTTAGGATCTGTCATCAACGAGCTTGAAAGTTTCAACACCCTCCGAGGAAGAAGACAAATATACGCTCACTTGTGAAAAACAAATCGCAAGCATTTTTGCAGCCGTATCTCTAGCATCCTGTCCTCCTCCGCTCGTTCTTGTCCGCTCCTAGCCCTTGAAAGCTTCCAAAGCGTATCATTTGGTCCTACGGCGTAAAAAACGTCTCGGGGTCTCCCCTCACCACTGAATCCAACCTTCCATATACGTGAGCCAAGATCAATGATGACACGGTCCTCGACGCCATACAGTGAATGTCGACGGGTTGTTGTGTAATGGGGAGAAGATTGTATTATATGTGCAGCCGAAATGCGCGTTGCTACTGGTGTCCTTGGATTCGCTGTTGCTGTTGGAGTAGTAGGAGTAGACATGATGGAGAATGGAAAACAGCAGAATATGTCATGTTGATGGGATCATTGATACAGTTAACTAGCTACATAAATGTATTATGATTGCTTGGCAGAAAGTCGTGCAGCAAAGACCATGATGAGTAATGCCCAATGTTCAAACTGTTCCTTGGACATGAAAAGGACACCTTGGGATAGAACTGCTTTGATGATTTGCGCTTGCATTCCCTAATAATTGTGCCGATCAACCAGTCGCGGAACAATGAGGGCTCAAACTAACCTGGTACCAGCCGACAAAACCTTCCTTTTTCCAGACTCGCTTCAAAATCCCAATTGCTCCGACGTGTTTTCTATGTGAGTGGTGAGGAGCCTGCGATGGTGGTGGAAGTCCATTCTTTTCAATGGCATCATCAGCATCAGCACTCCGTGCCTGGATACGGACCTTTGCCATGATATAGGGATACGTGACCTATCAAAATGAGACTTATCAAAGCATACACTTAAAGGCGACATACTATAGTGGCAAGAGTCTTGCTCAGAGCGCCGACAAGAAAGTTAAGACCTGGGGACATTTTGGTCGAGTTTGTTTGTCGTGCAAGAAGCACTAGACTTTTTACACGCTCAAAGACACCATATGTGATAGCGGGATTGACAGTCAAGATCATACCAGGCTTTATACCAAGCCAAAGCCCAGTTACGCCCTCTTCTTGGACGATCTCGCGTGCAACAGCAAAGAAAGAGTCATCATCTTTGTCACTGGCTTTTGGAGGTGATGAACCTTTTCTGTCTATTCGGCCTATTTGCTGTCTTGTGGCAATCACGGCAACAGGAATGGTAAAAATCTGGGCAAGGGCACCTGCAACAGCCCCCAACATGAGCTCTGCAGCAGTCGAAAGGGGTGGTAATTTGGCCCCCGCCGGCAGTTTGCTTGTCAGGCGCTTGATATAAGCACCTCTGACGAAGGAATAGAAGAAAAAATAAGCATATTCTATTGGGAAGACTGAGACAACATTCCGACTCTCACAGAGGAAGACCTACGCATGGAGAAGGTATTCAACATGGTTGCACCAAACCCACGGAACAAACCAGCGAAACCCTCTTTTGAGTATATTCTGAGGATGACAGAGAGCATCGACCGCTCATTCTTTTTTCCTCCAGAAGAAGGAACTGCCTGGATCCTTGTCTTCGCGCTGAAAAAAAATAAGTGCTATTTTTTACACGGAGGAAGTGACGTACACATCTAAAGGATATACAACACTGAGATAATTAATGAGTACATGATGACGTCTGTAGTCAAGTGTAATAACCTACGCAGTGCTGAAACAGCCCCCCAAGGCACCAGCCAGCGCTGCACCAAACGGGCTGAGCGCCGGCCTTGACTGTACGGACATTGGAAAGAGTAGACAGGCAAGTCGAGCAATTGTAATAGCCGGTTATCATGTGATTACTAGCATGAACTTTCCGCACAACCTCCATATCACCCCTTCCGTCCACCCTGATCTGCAACTGACCGAAGATTTTGCAGAAGAGGCGCAGCGACAAACGATTCAGGATTATGGAATTGCTGGCCGTGTCTGGTATTCTTTTGTGCCATGTAACGTTGCGCAGTCACCTCAACAGCACCCCGACCTCCCAGGGAAGCCGCATACGCATTATTACTCTATATCAGATCTCCACCGGGATTTACTTTTGATCCTCCTTTTCTCGCTGCGACGTCTCCTCGAACCATACTCGAGCTTGGGTCCGGAACAGGCGTCGTGGCTGCCACACTTGCAAGTGTTGTCGATCAGCGTGAGGATCTGGTTATTGCAACGGATCTCCCAGAGGTATGTGCTTTATGCTTTATTCAGAGTCCGACAAAATCGTTCAGATGGGTCGTAGGTATGTCCTCTCCTCCACAAGAATATTAGGACGTCACCGAGCATATTGGTGCGGCCTCTCCCATGGGGAGACGAAAACTCTGAATGTGAACTTGCCTTCGAATTATCATCTGGATCGAATCCGAGGACCTTGACACATATTATTTGTAGCGATTTAGTGAGACCCAATTTGGTATTCATGCCCTCATCACAAACGCCTCGTTTTCCTTCAGGTTTACTTTCCTGAACTGTTCGCGCCACTCCTCCGCTCCTTGATCCAGCTGACGTCCTTCATGTTTGACCGTGACTTGACACACCCAAAAATCATCATATTCCATAAGGTCCGTAGCCTCGTAAAGGAAGCTCCTTTCTGGTCCGCTTTTGGTCTCTGGTTCGATTTTACTCCTATCCTGGTCAAAACAAATGACCAGGGAGTAGAAGAATGGCGGCGATTTGGCGAAGATATGGATGATATCTTGTTCGCTTTCGTCGCCCGCAGGCGCATCGAGTCATTTGGGTGGCAGGTGCCTGCGGACAATCAAGCCCTCTTGGCTGGTCTTGGTGCCTGGAATAATGACAAAGAGAAGGGGGATGAATCTTTTGAATCCTTGTTGCTCATGTCCTTTCCAGCTTCATGATGATCTAGGTGTTTTGGTACATAAATTTATATCCCATCTTGATGTCACAAAACTCTTTGAAGTGTTCTATCGGTGATTTTGTGCTTGACAAGTCTCTCAAAAAGCGCCACTAGATCTTTCACGTGGTAAGGAGTTCGATTTATCTTTTACATGGATAAGTTTTTTTCAGCTGGTTTGGATCTCTCACCTCGTTTTGAAATACTAACAGACTGACAACCGGGATGTTATTGACTAGCAAGAATATTGAAAGTATTCTCATCCTACAAGGAGTGGATTTATTTTGCTCTTTGGGCCTTCTTTGATACGGAATCCACTTAAATTAAAAAAGTCAACCACACCCCTGTATCATCCTAGTCGCTTCGTCAGGTGATGCATGTTGCTATCGGATTTGAACAGATAGCCATGGTCGATTCTTCGGGTCCGAGACTAAAATCGGCTGCCCACTAGACTATTGAAAGCATATAGATGTCTCATAGAACAAGTGACACTTTAGAAGTCCGAATGGTAGTGCAACAGTGCTTCGGGAGAAGAATACTCACCTGTTCTTCACTGGTCCATTGAAAGTGCATGTGAGCATTCGTGAAATTTCGTGTCACCGGTGGCGGCTGAATTGATAAAGGAGTGACTCTTATTGTCCCTGTGTTTCGGCTCCCGCTGTGATGGCAGAATTCTGCAGTGTTCTCAGCAATACAAAGACACCAACACATGAATGTTTTTATAGTAGGGAAGAGATATGGCAGTATACAACAGTTCACAGGTATCGAGATGTGCATCCAAGAATTATTAAATGAAGAAAAAAACTCACATAAAAAACAAATTATCCTACTGAACTGGCTTCAACCTGACTTCTGTATGTAGCTGGGTAGGGCGGGGACTGGTCCACTAACTTGAATATTTTAGACCCCTGACGAAGTATGACATCATCTGAGTTATTCATCTTGTCATCATTCTGCTCACTGCTCTTAGCTCTGCTTATCACTGTTATTCCTTTAGCGACGCATAGGCTCCAGAATTGCTCCTCCACTGGGTAGATACTGATACATGATTTTCACATATAAAGTACCTACCTGTAAACCTAAATAATAGTCCAGTCTAGTCAAGTCAAGTCGTTCTGTTGGCTT
>Ga0153995_1000233_pt1 | contig 11608 bp, 17 predicted proteins | sample TSNC079MetaG_FD_104678 | JGI IMG/M metagenome (GOLD analysis project Ga0153995, IMG submission 104678) | Attine ant fungus gardens microbial communities from North Carolina, USA - TSNC079 MetaG | ecosystem: Host-associated > Fungi > Mycelium > Unclassified | place: USA: North Carolina, Lumber... | reverse complement strand
TGATACCTCTGTTCTGACGAATTGCAGCCGCCGGACTTTCTGGTATTGCTATGATGTTTGGTGTTTGTGGTTCCGCCTCCCGCACACGGGTTGGTACCGTCTTCATGACTCTTGTTGCTGGCCTTGCTGCTCTGACTGCCCTTGTCGCTTGGGTGATTGATATGGTACTCTTTGGTATTGCGCGGAATCACTTTAGGGAACTTGGCATACCAGCACAATATGGTAATGCCAATTGGCTCACGCTTGGTGCACTCGTAGCTCTATTGTTAGGGTTCTGTGCATCAGCATGTGGAGTTTTTGGCAGATATGGAAAACGGAGATGATCTGTTTCCTAGATGCTTTCACTTTTGAGAGATTTCATAATTTTGTCTACGACATAACCCTACCTGTATCTGCGGATTGCTGATATATGAACGCTGTATCTTGAATTTTTGTAGTAGTACTATGATGTTGTATAGTATCCTGTACCCTGCCGATACGTCTATAATACTTACGTGATTCCAAGTCTCCCCCCAATGTCAGCATTACTATAGAGGTCTTACAATGGACGCCGTCCACGACCAGGATTTGCAGGGGTTTTTCGTTTCTTGAACAGGCTTGACGGTTGTTCAAGAGTGCTAGACTCATTAACTTCAGCCTTGACTGTCAATGGGGGATTTTCCTCGGATTTGATCACGGCCTCCTTGTCCGTGAGGCCCGAGATTGGTGCATTTTGTGAAGGTTGTTCGGCTGGAGCAATGGTAGTATCCTCTTCCTTGATGGACCGGGTCCACACGACTTTCGCCCAACGTGAAGCCTGTGGCTGCGCCTCCTCAATCGTGGACTGGGAAGACTGACCATCGATTCCTTCTGTTTTGATGGAAGATGAAGATACGGATGAGTTTTTTCCTTTGAGAGAGATTGCAGTCCATTTAGGAAGATCAGTGCTAGAAGAGCTGGGGATTGGAGTCGTGAGTAAGGGCACTTCAGCTACAGTAGTTTCTTCTTTTTTCTTCGATTTTATCGGTATAACGCCTGGGTCATAGATGTCTCCTAGTCCCACGGCTGTTGTTTTCTTGCGAAGTTTGAATGCACGACTGTCATCGTCAGGATGCGATTCTGCAGCCCGTTTAGAGGTGGATTCCGTCAAAGAGACAGTATCTGTGCCGTGGGCGCAGTCGGCAGGTTTGACGTCCTTTTCTTCGTCACCAATCCGTGGTTGGGTGTGCATGGGTTCGACTACCTGCCATTCTCCGACAAGACCCTGAGACTTCCGGATTTGCATTTTCTCCACATCCGGATCTGTATATCCTAGTTGAGCTGCTGTCGAATAATTTGACAATGGATTGGAAGGTTTGGTAGCAGCCTTGCGTGGGGCAGTGGAGGTGGAAGAGGAAGCAACGGGTGTACTACTGGCTTTTGCATGGCCTAGACTAAGATCCTGAGCAAATGCTGCATGGGCTGCCTGGTAATGAGTGAATATTCAAGAGACATATTGAGTAGATGGACGCTGTACCTGCTCTACGCGGGCCATCTCCCGTTTCTCCTCTTCCTGGTCCTTCTTCCTTTTCTCCCCTGTTTTGTAAATTCCTCGTATAAATCGTTCGACATTACCCTTATGCCGAAGACCGTTTTCGTGATGTTGCCTAGAAGGTACATCGTCTGCGATGTAGATTTCGCAGTATTTGCAGAAGTATCTCTTCTTAGAGACCCAATACTCGCTCATAGATAGTGACTTGATATGTTGTCACTCCATTAACAACGCCCCATGTAACACGTGCAACCCAAGTTCTTGCTGAACACATACACTGAAATCATCTTTCCATCATGACCACATCTTCTCAGAGTAGTAAAAAGCCACAGCGACGTTATTCGTCCGGCAGCCAGGACGCAGTCCTCGCATCTCTCACGAACCGTCAGGATTGGAAGAAAATGAATGAAGATAATCTCTATCCATTTCCTTCAGCGCCGCTCTGCAAACGAGTTGACCAGAATTCTTCACTCGTTGTGTCGGAATCACGGCCTCTGCATATATATGACCGGATTTATCTCAGAGATGGATTAGAATTAGGTGCAGATGCTCACTGGAGGAAAGAATCGGTTCGTAGGAGTCGTTCAACTTCAGTTCCAGATGCACCAACAACTGGCGATATTCCAGACCACCTGAGACTCCGAGCAGCATATCATAGTCCTCCAACTGCATATGCATCTTTGCCAGTAACGCCTACGGAATCGTATGGTAGTAATAATATATCTGTCTACCCAACCGCCCCGCCCACACCTTTACTTGAACCTCTATCTCCGCCTCCACGACGACGGCATGTATCAGGGGGCAGCAATTTATATGAACCACCATCACCTTTTTCGCTATGGGACTATCTCAGAGAGGAAATTCTGGCAACAGACTTTGACTCTCACCAGGAATTGAAGTGGGAACGTGTCAGTAATTTTTTAAACATACCTTTGGCTATAGAAAAGGTATGCCCCTTCGTGCATATGGCTCGCCATGCATGCTCACGGATAATCCCTTAGATCATTGGCTTTGGGTTCGTCCTATGTTTGGATAGCTTTCTTTACACTTTTACCATACTACCCATTCGCTTCTGTCTCGCAATCATTCGCCTTCTAGCTAATCTATTTCGACGATCAGCGCCCCCTCTCCCTCCATCTCAGAAGGCTGATATTCTTCGAGCACTTCTACTTGTCACATCACTGTTTATTTTGAATCCTTTAACGGATGCAAGCAAAATTTATCATACGGTTCGAGGGCAAGACACGATAAAATTATATGTGATCTTCAATGCTCTCGAGGTACGGAGCTTGAGTCTGTGCGGTAGAATTTATCGACTAACCCCAGGCTTCTAGATTGCAGACAGACTTTGTGCTTCCATAGGACAGGATATCCTCGACTGCTTATTCTCCCGCTCAACACTCGAACCTTTATCTCACAGAGTTCCAGTTACTGCCATCACACTTAGACCTTTCTTATATTTTCTCCTTGCTATTATGTATACTGGTATGCCGCCATGGTTATCCACTTCTTCATCTCAGCTGAAGTTCTCCAAGTTGCACATGCTCTAGTCATGGTCTACCAACTTATTTCCCTCAATGTCGCTGTTAATTCCTACGACCACGCTCTCTTGACGCTTCTGGTATCCAATCAGTTTGTTGAAATCAAGGGGAGCGTTTTCAAAAAGTTTGAAAAAGACAACCTCTTCCAAATAACTTGCGCAGGTAGGGACATAGTCGTGTATCGCTTGGAAATCCTCCTGATCTAGTATCATGTGTCTAGACATTGTTGAACGCTTTACCCTTGCGTTAATGCTCGGAGTTGTTGCTTTTCGGAACCTCATCGAATTAAGCGGATCAGAGTTCGACTTTTCCAGCGGCTTCGTCTTGCCAAAAAGCTTTGGTTGGTTTAGAGGAAACAACGTTCTTTGGACAATTTCTTATGTGTGTCTGAAACTTCATTTATGACTCACTCTGACGACCCCTTGTTCATAGCCTGTACTCACAGTGATGTTCTCGGAAATGCTCGTTGACTGGCTAAAGCACGCATTCATCACGAAGTTCAATCATATCAGGCCTTCAGTATATGAACGCTACACAGATGTCTTGTGTCGTGATCTGGCTAGTGGTAGCGCTGTCGGTAGAAGAGGCGCCAGAAAGGTAGACTATGATCCAGCCCTTTTTTTATTTTCTGCTCATTGCATAAATAGCATTCGTATGTTGATCAGTCGCCCCTCGTCGCTCGTCGGTTAGGGTTTGCCTCACTACCCCTAGCAGTCTTGGTTATTCTCGTCGGATCCCAGTCTATAAGCCTCATGTTTTCGGACAAAGAGACTCTCTCATTCTCGTTCTGGCGCCTCCTTTCCATATACAATCTTGACTTCAACACGCTCTCCTTGTCTTTTCAGAGCGCTAACGCTGTTGAATATGCTACATTGGGGATCATGGCTATTTTGTTTTGGCTCTGGTATGCTCATCCTCATTAATACACTGTTATAGTCCTCACGATTACCCAATCAGCTTTGTGGTCATTAAGACCATACTCGGTGTGAACCTGATTACCTATGCAACACGGCGACAGGCAGGCATGGAAGAACGAAGAGCTGCGGACGCTGTGAACGACTTTGGTAGAGACCCCATTGGGGAAGGAGGCGATGAAAGGGTATATACCATATCTGCCCGTCTGGTATTCTTTGCTGAAGTTTCAGTAGATATACAACAAGAATCTGAGGAAATATGTTGATGATAGTTTGGACGATGCTCCTCGACTTTCAGACATGGGAGAGAACAAGCCAGGACAAGGGTTGAACAAGAAGGAGAGATTGAGGTTGGAGGATCTGACGAGGTATACGATGGTGAAGCGGATTTGGTAAATCATTGTGGAGTAAATTTGGTGTGTCGCGATGAAATATCCAGTCGTGATACAGCTCAACTTTTAAGCTGGTTTCCTTGCAAAGGGACGGGCGATAATGTCACATACTATAGTTGAAGGCTCTCCAGGCCCTCCATATGTCAAGTTAAAAAACCTTAGGCTTCAGATATTTAGATACCCACACCCCTTTATATCTAAGTCACCACATTGTTCTGCAGAGTCACAAGCATCGTTCATATACCCAGCTACAGCCGGACTACAGCCGGATCAGTCTGATTCTGTATATTTGCTTCACAGTGTTAGTGGACACAAATGTGCGTGTGTTATTGCCTCTGACATAAACCCTTGAGGTGGTGTGATCAGCAAGACTCGGGAATAGATCATACCACTCACGTTGCGGCCCGCGTCTCCCTGGGTTTGGATGTTCCTGTATAAACTCGGAAAGGAACTTATGGCATAACTCAACGGCTGATTCCTGGACCTATGGTACATCAATTTTTACTTCCGCTGGGAGATTTTTTGCGCCTTGAGCACGGAAACTGAGCAAAGCATTGACTATTTGTAGTACTCATGAGCCGCCGCAATAGCACAACTTACAACCTTGTGGTTGTTGAAGATAACGTGTGTATACTTAACTATAGCGCACTAGATCACTTTGTCTCCGCCCTATCATTCCTACTGTATAAAAGGACTCAATCTCTCAAACGATGTACCCTCCTCTCATAGTGGTTTCAATCATCAACCCGATCACACTTCGTAAGTGTGAAAACGGACCCACCTTAAATTAAAAAAATGTGTCGAGTGAACTGATCTAACCCATTTGATCCCCTCGGAATCGTGTTCGATGTGCAGCTGGTGATGATGGCGGTATATTTGCAGGGGCTAGTGCTATAGTAATGCCAGAACTGTATGGAATCATAATCATAACGGAAGGGTCGGCGGCATCAAAAGCGAGAAATGTTACTGTCAGTAACCTAGTGTCATCGAGCGCCCGAGTACATATAAACCTCTACTGATACGTCCAAGATACGTCCAAATTCTCAACGAAATGCCAGTTTCTCAACGGCCGACTCGTTTTATTAGGTGCCTTGCAGTACTCCTCCTCGAAATATTCAGAAATCGTCGCAAGCATCGAAAACCTTCCAGAAATGCTACCAAGGCAAGTACTGCAATGCCAAACAGCTCAAGTAGATGTGCACCTGGCTCATGATCAACCTCGTGTGGCCCGTCAGGACTCGAACGCTTCATCGGATGTCGATATCAGGAATCCAGTTGGCTCAGTTGAAGTTATATTATGCGACAAAACGAAGATTCAGCTATCGGACGTGGGTTCTCTGAGAGCTCAAAACGCGGAGCAACAAATATCACAGCTCCCCGATGAACTTCTACGTCAAATTTTTATGATGGGTGTCCTTCCACCTCATGCAGCAACCTATCCTGCACTCCTCAGGAAATTCTGTGATACAAAAAGATACTTGGGTCAAGTCTGTTACCGATGGCGAGCGGTTGCGCTCAATTGTCCGGACATGTGGTGCAATGCCGTGGATCTATCTACGGGAATTTGGTGGATCGAAGAGGTCCTGAAGCGCAGTCAGGGTCGACCCCTTACTGTTTTCATGCCACGAGGGACGAAGGAAGAGAACTTTGCCCTTGTTGCACAAACGAACCGAATCCAACGTTTTTTTGCGAATGGGCAACAGCCATACCTTGCGAGTCAGGTCTTGGGCCATCTACGTGACCTTCGTGGTTTAGAGGAACTGCAGCTTGTCACATGCAGCTGCTCTCGTTCCCGTTTGAAAGAGAGCCTCAGAGGCTGGTCGAAAGACACTTCTATGCCCGGATGTCTATCATCGCTTCGTTCTTTGTATCTGACAGGGCCCCCTATCCCTCTTCCGGCACACTTGATGTTAACATTGACTTCCCTGTATGTTGGGCATTCGTGGGGATCTAGAACCTCTTCCGAATGGCTATCCTCCCTATCCAACTTCCCTAATCTCGAGGAGCTTTCTTTGATCAATTGCATTAGACGGGATAATCCCCTATTCCCGTCGTCTGATGTCAAAGATTACGGCACTTATCTTTCGTCTCACCTCACTCATTTACCACGACTTCGAGAGCTTGAGCTTAATGGTAGTTATTTTTCATGTGGGGATGTGTTTCAGGGTCTTGTCATCCCTCCAACATGTGTCCTACGGATGGCAACCTACGACACCAGAGTCGGACCTTGCCTTGATGCTGTGGTTGGGTTCCTCAAAGCCGGCTCGTCGCAATACAGAAAGCAATCTCCTTTTTATAACCGGTTGCTTTCTTTTAAAGCTACTTCCACTCAGCTCTATCTGCAGGTTTCCGAGGAAGGCGTGATTAGACTGGATATCCATCTGAAATTTGATGATAGTTATTACAAGGAGCTCGATACAGCGGTACTCACAGTGAAAGAGCTTTTGTCAGCTACTGTTCTTCGGTTTCAGTCTCAGGGTGGATTCTCATCTTTAATCTTTTCTCTGGCAAAGTTATTAACGTCGAGCCCGCGATTCAATCATTGGCTTCATCTAGTCAAAATCCCGCTATCTCTACCACAAGAAATCTATGCTCTGCGACTGCAAGAGGCCACGACGATACACGAGTTCTTGAAGTTGACGACTGATTCATATTGTGTGGGAAAGGGGATGGTTCTCGATAAGGAGGCCATGGACCCCACTTTATTATCTTATCCCCGGCTTCAACAAGTAGCCTTCACTCACATTGATTTCGATGAGCAAGCAGGTCCAGCTATTTTACAACAGATCGTCTCGTTTATCCTTAGACACCCCAAGATAAACCTTGTTCGATTAATTCAATGCAAGCATGTAGGTGCACTACAGGAGAAAGTCAGTAATTTGGGCGTAGAAGTGACCGTAGATTGATTGTTGGTAAGTGTAATCATCTCCTAAGAACATCTTTGTTCGGCAATACAAAAGGCTCATAATACATCACGTAGTAGCAGACCGATTCTTCTACTGACTGAATCCAGTGATACCATTGAAGTTGGTGATTTTGCCTTATAGTATCATTATCAAGAGAGCACTTGGAAAAATATTGGTGTATCTTACCTGCAGATCCACCAGATACTTGGAGATTGGACCAGTTCCATGTCCCTGATTGAGTATAATGAAATCAGAAAGTTCGCCTTGACTGGGAAATCTGGCTCCATACCTGTGCAAGAGCCGACGCCACAATTAACGGCCACTCTCTCAGCACCACTGTTGACTGTAATTGAAGTTTCAGGCGACACAAAGTTGACGGCCTGTGGATAGGAAGACGAAGACATTTGAACAAAGCTGTTTGAGTGAGATAGAAGCAACCTACAGAAAGAGCCACGCCATTTCCGGGAGTGCCAATAGTAGAGGGATAGCTCTGCCGCCGGATTTATGAAATGCGGGTAGAGTGAAAATTTTGAAAAATTCGAACCTGGTCAATGATGACACCGAATCGTTTACAACCGGTAGCAGTGTTACCCTACATTTCGTTGAAGTCAGATTGTGAAGCACAGACTGAACAGTTGACTGAGGGCTCACAGAATATGTAATGTTTGTGACAGTACTTCCAGTAGCAGCTGCATCAGTCTTTATGCGCAGAGCTTGGTCACTGAAGGTATGGTCAATCAATGCCATGCAAAGTGATGTGAATCTATATTACTTGTTCGTGATTGTATTGCCAGTGATAGTGATTCCATTAACGGTCACACCAGAGTTAATGGATCCCTGAGTAATATTGTTATTAAGGGTACCTTCCAGAAAGGAAAAAGAAATTACGACAGAAATTCCATGACCACCAGAACAGTGATTGTTCTTGAAAACAATGTTAGTACCACGGTTGATGGCGAGGCAGTCATCCTATATCTAGTTAGCCAACATTTCATGCTTCAGAAAAGTTGATCCTGGACCTGGTTCATAATAACACTGTTTTGAATGGTGAGGTTTTCGGTGCTTGCATCAAAGCCATCAGTGTTGTGACCTGCGGCAAGTCCGTTACTGTTGGAATTTGGCTGGTCACCGAGAGCTACGAAGTGGTCTATCAACGAGAGTGGCCAACAAATTTATGATTTAAACGTACAATTATCAATGGTTAGTCCGTCCATAACGAGAGGAGCAGGATTAGAAACAGAGTAGGTCCTGGCAGGCGAGTTGAGCACTTTGACATTCTAATTTGTATAATGAGTGCTAGATATGGTTTACGGGATGAGAGCCTACGGAGAACGTTCCAGACATCGAGATCCTGGAAAATCAAGTTATCATCAGACTTGAGCTTGAAGTGAACAATACAAACTTCATCATTGGAGCTGGTTTAGTGACGCCACCGTTGCCTCCTAGACCATCCTTGTAAAGCAAGTCGTCAAGCGAGGACTATCACAGCTCTGGAAGAGTGTTTCTTACCCAGTACAGAGGTCCATTTCCATCGAATGTGTGACCGTTTCCGTTGACTATTACCAATCAGATCTTGAACTATGGGTAGCCTACGACGAACTCACACGTAATTGATTTGCCACTGTGCAATCCCCTCAGTAACGGTCTATGAACATTAAGAGGTGCCTTACCTGACTTGGAAAAGAGGGCCTGCCCAATTCTGATGTGCGAAAGTGAGGTCTCCCTCTGATGTCGAATAAGTATTGTGATTGGGAAAATGAGTTGAAAGACCATACGCATGTTGACTACGGTGTTGTCAGAAAGTTTCAGCAACAAAGTTTCGCCAGCTGGGACTGTGAAGCTGTTGATGTTAACAGTCGTACAGGCTACAGCAGCTGTGACGTCTGGGGTAAGATGTAATGAGAATGCAGTCATTCAAGAGAGGCTCAAATGGTCCATACCAGACATCGAACTAATGGTTCCAGTGCAGTCACTGGAGGCATATCCAGAAACAGCAAGTACAAGAAGACTAAGGAGTGCTGTCCACATCGTAAGTGAGAATGGAGCGTTGCGCAGCCTCAAAGTCCTAGATATCCGTACTTATGAGATTGGGTGGCGGCCCCGCGTAGGTTTACTTCACATGACACCGTATCAGGTGCGACATTCCTCGCTGGAGAGATTGATGAGTGGGAGTCATGACTGTCCTTAAATTTTCCAAAAAAAGCACCGTTGCCATTGTCGGTGAGAATGTCACTCTAGAAGCAGTTCTTGTAGTCCAATAGTCAATGCTGACATTCTGTTCTGATCAATACGGTGGCCGAAATCCCATATTTTGACCGAAGATCAAGCGTGAACGTTTGAGCCTTTGTGAATAAATCGCTTCTGGCGGACCGCTTGGCATCCGGATGGTGAAATAATACACAAAGAAGAGCATGTTATTCATAGAGCATACTTCATAAGGACTTCATAAATAGTACTCGAGAGAACAAGGTTGAACAGATATCGGAAAATTCAGAATTCTGGCGTTCCAATGGGCACATGACTGCGACTGCGGGAATGTTTCAATCTACGAATAACCCTATATTCTAAACCTGGCTGATGACCTGCAAATGAAGAAGGGGAAGATGGTGAGAGGGTCCTCGTGTGATATTTGTTAGATGAGTTAGACTTGAGATCTTGTAGTGAAAAACTGGAGGAAAGCCGTCGTGATGAGAATTTTCTGTGGTAGGTTTGAGGCCCAGATAGGAGCTTGTGGCTACGAGAACGTGCAAGAGGAGATGATGGTGATGGCTGCCAGGTTACCAAACTTGCCGAAGATGAAGAAAACAAATTTTTATGACTAGAAGCGGTTGAGCATTGAACAAGAACGTCAATGGAATGATCCGGCGCAGTTGGATTACAGGTTGAATCATGCGGATCGGAGTTCGAGATGCTTTCACGTGAACAGCTTTTAGAAAGTGTTGAGGTGGAGTTTGAGCCGAATTGGGTTGGTAGTGCTTGTGATCGAAGAGGAATTGGACGATTAGGAGCAAAGTCAAGAGCCTGGCCTAGTTCCATAGGTGATGGACCAAAAGGGTCTCCCCCATTCAAGGGGTCCCACTGCTCTAGATTTGAAAAGTCCGATCCCATGGGTGAACAAAGTTCAGATGGCATTGGACTCGAGAATGAAATCTCATCCACGGACGTCGTACTCATAGATGAGGCTTTGGCTTTGAATTTCTGGATAGATCGGGCCAGAAGGGACTTTGAACGCTGCAAATAGGCAGGGACTGGTTTCTTGGAAGTAGGAGACGAAATGAATGTTTTGGCAGAACTTGAACGCGGACCGAGGACACTGAGAAGTGTTAAAAGAAGGGCCAACATTGAGCGAACAAACCCACCGATTTATGACATTGGGGAACTTGAATTCTGGATTGCCCATTGGGATGGTCGGAAGAGTGGGGCGAGTATTGTTAGAGACCAGAGCAGAAGATTTTATAGGGGGAGGAATGGTGTTCGTGTATTAGAGCCCAGATGTGTGGTGACATGAAAAAACGTAGAACAAGACCACTGGTAAATGATGTGGACCTACCACCATCGATATTGAGATATCGTAAATCTGTAGCCACACTTCCAAATCGGGATGTGTTCAGTTCTATCCACCGACCGACCATGTCAGAACAAAAAATTACTATTAGGAAACGACCCCAGTCGGAGGCTGTCGTCACACAGCGCAAGTTCTTCAAGAAAACAGCGCGAGGAAAGGTGATCAAAGGTGAGAACGGCGCTTCACATCCAGTGTTTTTCCTCATCTTTTGTTAGTCCTCCGCGAACGGTATCTTCGAGATGACGTTTCCTGCGGCATTCAAAACTGTGTAGCATGTCATTCTTTATTGGAGAGTGCTCTTCCCATGGCAGGCGCCCTACATCCACTGTTTCCTGCTGGACATTTTATCCTACCCGATACAAATGTATTCCTGTCACAAGTACGTACTGTGAAGGATATACTCTTTCACATCCCTGAATAGAATACTGCAGATGGACCTGATCGAGTCAACATTGTTTACGCCCCCGATTATCCTACTACAAACTGTGATGGAGGAAGTCCGACATCGGTCATTACCACTATACAATCGTTTGAAGGCGCTCTCCAAAACGGAGGAAAAGAAAATATGTATATTTTACAACGAGTATAGATCGTACGTTTCTGTCTTGGGTCGTGAGGCCAACTTCTCACTTGTCTCAGTGAAACTGCAATCATACACGAGGAAAATGAAACACCAAATGATCGGAACGACAGAGGTTTGCATCGTTGAGCTTTGCCAAACTTAAATCTAACCTCAGGTCCAGGCATAAGAAAAGCTACAGAGTGGTACAACAGTCATCT
>Ga0153995_1000231_pt1 | contig 11638 bp, 10 predicted proteins | sample TSNC079MetaG_FD_104678 | JGI IMG/M metagenome (GOLD analysis project Ga0153995, IMG submission 104678) | Attine ant fungus gardens microbial communities from North Carolina, USA - TSNC079 MetaG | ecosystem: Host-associated > Fungi > Mycelium > Unclassified | place: USA: North Carolina, Lumber... | reverse complement strand
ATTGACTGAGAAAGCTGTCACAGAAACAAACAACTAAATTTGACTATACAATGGAACAAAAAGGCGGAAGAGGACTACGGTATCGAACTGAGAATATTACACTGTGAGTACGAATGAGATTGCAGCAAAGAGAAAATGATAGATATGAAAGAAGATCGAAATTCCGGCCAAAATGGTAAATAATATTGTCAAGATAGTCCAGAGACAGGTAACAACCCGCACGAAGCAGAAAAACAGAAATCTGCAGTGTCGTCTGGTAATATAGGTTTATAAATTAGCGTGAAATCGGGATATATGAAATGGGGAATTGATTGATTGATTCAATTCTCTCTTTGTCGACCATCGTCGGTTGCGTGGTTCTGATAGCCATCATACAAGTCGCATTTCTCGAAGACCATTTTTGATGACTATATCTCGGACTGTAAAATGACAAAATATGTTACACCCTATGTCAACTTATGACGAACCAGGCGTACCAGAAGATATGATAGTTGTCGTCCTTCGCGTATCAGTGACTGCAGTGAGGTGTACTACAGGGATGGGTGAGTCATGAGCACTTGATTAAGCGGCTGCGAACACTGACTGTATAACTCTCTATCTTTGTCTCGTGAAAATGCCATGTGCAAAGCTCCAAACTTGTTGTGGAAGTCTGCACATGGTTTCAGCAGAAGATGAGGGTGACGCAAGTAGAAACTAACATTTGGACACAGATTCGTAATCATTAGGTCGATCACCATACGAGTGCATATAATGACTCAAACGCACACCGGCTTCTAGCTTATCCTGAGTGATTGAAACATAAAATGAAGATTGGATAGACGCCGTTAACGAAAACATAACTCACCTGAAGCAAGTCACATTTATTCAGAAAAAGTACAACGTTCACTTTACTAAGCAACGGTTGTGACACAAGTGACTTCCACAGCAACAGAGAATCTTCGAGTCGATTGATGTGAGGATCCTGGAAAAGCCAATTGGATGTCAATCCGCCTGAAAATCAGCTACGCCATACGTACCTCTGCAAGTACCTGAATAAGCAAAGATGGTCCGGTGGATAAGCTGCCAAGTATAGCAAATGTGGGATGGAAATTTACCTGATCGAATGCCGATATGGGCGCAAGGAAGATAATAGCGTTGACTATGGAAGCCCCATCAGCGGATAACCCACATTATTTGTAACAAAGCTTACCATCATCGAAGTAAGGGGCCCAAGCTTGGCGTTGGCCTCTCGCCCCTCCCACGTCATAGATACGCCAGGGGACGCCTTTGTAAGAACCAGAATTGATGAAAAACGTATGTTCTGCGACACCGGTAGTCTTTAATCGCGCTTTCAGAACATCCGCTGGGACATGCCACGGGTATAATGGGTAAAAGTATCTGGACTGAACCTTGACGCGAACATACCATCAGTTGGGATGTATTTTTTGGCTGCAATCCGATCAATGTCATTGAGGTAGCTGGTTTGGAGGAGTCAGCCAATGAGAGAACATAAAATATCAAAACAATGCACAAGCCACTGCTTTCCTCCAATCGCAAATGTTTCTCTTGTAATCTCCTCTTGACTTGGGGATCTGCCCAAAGAGCCTGCATAGTTTTGGCACAAGAATGGAGGGTATGTACTGGGTCGTTTGGGTCTTCCCACCAACCTTCAATTTCTCCCGACCTAGGTGACTTAGGACATTTGGACTTGTACCCAAGCCGAAGTTGGAATGCGCGCTTCCAGTGTTGCGATCGAACGGCCACCTCTTTCGCCCGTGAATCATGGCCTGATTTCGTGAGGAAAGGCTGCGGCTTGGCTATTGTGGTAGCAGGATCAGCGAACTCATTGGGCAGGTTGTCATCGAAGTGATTTCCAGTTGCATCATGATGAGGATGGGGTGATACGAGATGGGTAGGTTCGTCTTCGCCGGGAGCCGCAAGAAGACGGGTCAAACGATTTTCTAATTCCATCAGGGGTGCAAGACGCCTCCGATATTCTTCGTAATTGGCAATGCGCGTGTCGAGGATGGCTGAAGGAGGCCGGCCATTGGATGATATAATGATGTCGGTGACTGATTCGTCAGAGTCTAAATCGTCGTGTTCATCAAGTTGATCTAGCTCAGGGGCCAGAGCTTCTAGAATTCTGTGAAGCAGCGTTTATGAGAAGACCAATCGAGAAAACAGAAAGAACAATATACTTTCTTATAGACTTGACTAGATTTAGATATATTACTGCCCGCCAGGCAATTCGCTCCGAGTAGAAGGTTTCACGAGAGTACAATAATTGGAACTCTGTGAATCAGATATCAGGTAAGAATTATAGAAGGTTCAGAACAAGGGGCGGCTGAAGGGTGACATAAGTCGACCCGCTGAATAAAGCGGGTGCAAGCTGTGCTTGAGGGTGGCTGGAGACGATGAACGAGCTGACTCACGCTTGAGGGTGGTGCTCTTGCCCGACTCTGACTGGCCGAGAAGAAGAACACTCACTTCTGAGCGGACCCTTTTACGCTCGCTACGCTCCTTGTGCAGTTGGTCATCTATGAGTTCGCTGATGCGCTTGGCGTCAAGTTCGTCTTGAATGCGCTTGTCGCGGTCCTCGGGGGACTCGTTGGGCGGGGGCTGGAGCGCAGCTGTAAGGGGATCTGGGGAGATACGGGAGTAAGGCTTGTGCTGGGACTTGGGCATGATGGTAGAATGGGTCAGGAGGGATTTAGACTGACATTCAATAGTGTCCCTGTGAGTAGATAAGCATCCACGTGTCTTTGTTCACAGATCGGCAGATCTCCTCCGCCGGTTCTTCGAACAATTCATTGTCTTCGTGCCTTCTCACGGACTCACACTCCTGCCGACAGGCTCTGCCCTGATACATCATTCCTGATTCATCCAAACCTAGGGTTCCACAGAAATCATGCATAGTTTAACATCAGTTTATTCTTGTCCGTGCGGCCTTGAATTGAATACAGTCATTTCATTTCGTTTGATTCTTTAATGATAACCCAGCTGCTTTTACGATGAACAACATATTGTAGTTTGAGTTCCTTTGACTTGGAACTAACTGTAAGTGATTCTTGGGTTTTGTAGTTGTAGTCCGCAGTGCACATTGTGTGCTGCTACAAACTGTATCCAAGTACTGTGTAATGAACCTGGGATTTAAAAAAATCAACATGACAGTAACTAATGTAAGCACAGAACGTAGGCTCAGTGTCATATACCGGACTCTGGGATAACTGTTTTATTATTTATTTTATCATATTTTATTATTTAACCATTGATTCTCCTTTTCTTGTAGAATCTTGTAGAATTTTATGTTGTAGTTATACCAAAAACAGCTATTTCATCATCAGAAGACAAATCTTAACTTACTTTTATTGTAGCACTCAACATCACCTTGGTGGGACCTCATTCAGATATATTGTGGCAATCATTTTTCCACGGTACAATCATTTTGATCATCAGAGTTGCAAAAGAATGCGATAGACAAAGTTCTTTGTTCTCTCCCAGTACGTTCATCTCTGAAGGTCTCCTGCAATGGGATGATCATAAACATCATGAGTTACACAAGAAGGGAGAGTGCAGAAGTAAATATCATTCCAGATTTCTCGGCCGGTGGTAGTCGGTACTCTAATCTTAGGATAGTCGGTATCTTATGGTCGAATCAAACAGGCAGTGTCATTTGAAACCATTCAGCTGCGTCAAAATGACAAATTCTTCTTGCCTAAATCCCACTCCCTGACTGATCCGCGCTTCTTATACTCAATATCCAAGAGATTTGCACTCTCAAAGATATTTTTTGCTTTATCTTTCCCTTTTCCCTTCTTATCTTTCTTGTCCAACAACCCCAAGCGTTCCAATCTCTTTCTTTCTTCTTTATCCTGTCTACGAAGCTTGATCAATTCAAGCATAGCATCCCATCCCTCAAACTCAACATCATTAATGAGGCCAGTTGCAGGGATATTGGGCACTGTGTTCAGGGGTGCAGTATCCAATCGAGGGTCGTAGCTATCTTTGAAATATTTGTCCATTTTGGACGGCAAATTAGGAGGTGGAGAAGGACCAGGCGAAAGTGAAGAGGAATTTGAGGAAAAGGACATGCTTCGTGTACGCAAGGAGCTACGTGAACATGATTCTGACCTGGATTTTGATTTCGGAGCAGATGGAAAATTACGAGGACCAGCACTAAGTCCAGTGTGATTGTGATGCAAGTCGGAATTATGAACACAGCTCGAGGAATCAATGGGAGGTGGAGGTATATTGGAAGATGATGGCACCGGGTCATCGTGTAGGGAGTCAGAAACATCGAAACAACGACGAGTGTTATCATTACTGTCCTCGGAAGAGTAAAGGTCATCCAGAGCATGTCTACGATCCTTGCCAGATGACCGCCTCATCGAAGGAGATCTAAGGCGAGAAGTGGATCTCTTCCGTTTAGGTCGGTCTTCTGTATTTCGCCGTGGTGACGCAGTCCTACTTCTGTTTCGCGTCGTTCGACCTCCGTTATCACTGGTATCATTTATCTTCCTTCGACTTCGTCTTCGTCTGCGGTTTTTACCCCTTCCATCTCTCCTTGTACTTTCATGTTGTTCCTTCCCTTTTGCTTCTTCTCTCTTTCTTCCCTTCCATTCCTTGCTTTCACCAGGTTTCTCTTCTCCTCCATCCCATGTCTCCCAATTGACATTGCGGACTCGCCCCTCCCTCTCCCTATTCGCAGTTCGACCGTCCCACCGGTCCCACCCCTCTCGATCTCCTCTCGATGAATATCGTGATGACATATGGTAATGAGAACCTGATGAGCGAATGTGTTTACGTCTCCCTCTCGAAAGTCGTGCACGAACTGCTTCCTCGGCACGCTCTCTCCTTTCTCTTTTCTCTTGTTCCCGTCTCCCACGCTTGATTTCTTCTGCAGCAACAGCTTGAGCTTTCAATACAGCCTTGTTATGATCGTCCGTGCTTCGGATTATAGACGTCAGAAACCGCTTATTTGCTCGAGGTGCATTAGAGTCCTGCCTGGATACGACAAGTTAAATCGCCTGAACTGTCGACTGTGGCAACTCACAAATTACTCGCAATATAGGCCCTGATTCCTTGCTGACTGTACTTTTCTGCCTTCTTTTTGGCCTCCTTTAGTATTAGTTCTGCTACATGGCGATCAAGGTCTTCATCTGTCACAGTGGGCAGCAGTGAGGTGCCCATCTGCGCTCGTACGATATTAGAGACTACATGAGAAAGGGTGTTGGGCTTGTCATTCGTAGTGTTCGAGGATACCATTGCGCCAATTATTATAAACGGACTGACGAATTGATGACCAGGCTTTGTGAATTAAAAAGAAGCTGTTATTGATTGCAGCCTGTTACAGAGAGAATTAGGACTTGTAGTGACTTGTAGTATGCGCCGTCACCATTGGTCACCGTTGGTAAGATTACATAGATATTTGTATATGTTTGGAACTGTGGAGAGTCTTCCAATCATTTTGGTGTTGCATCTATTTTTTGTTTTCGACTGTAAAACGAGAACGTCTCTTCTATAACCTGCTGAGAAATATGGCCGGGCTTCGCGGTGTGTACTATGAATATTGAGCCAATAATGGATGTGGGCATGAGGAATAAGAGTGACCAGAGCTTCCATTTTCTCGGAATCCTCCGCCTAGTTCCGAAAACAGGACTTCGACTCTTTTGTTCTCCTTTGTCGTTCTCTTGAAGTGTCTAGAATGGAACTCCGGCAGACGGGCACAGTCTCATCCGAAGATCTAGAGGAGTCCACTGTCTTGTCAAACTGGTATGGAAATTGGTTCTCTGCCCCTGCAGAGTCAACTACATTTATCGGCCTTCTTCTGCATTTCTCCCTTTAACTCAAAGCCACTCTTCTCCTGACTCGTTCTATCTAGAAATATCCTGTCGACATGCCAATGATTTAATACACTATTTATTAATATTATTATGACTCGATTCTTGATTGAAGTAACCAGCTTCTCAACAACCGTTGTAATTCAACGTTCATTGACGACTTGGCGCTCTCTTCTAGCAAATGAAAGCCTCTTCGAGGGGACCACATTTGGTTATTTTTTTCAGAGCTCAAGAAGGTAGTTCTCGTTACCCCTAAAAGTTTTAAAGTATCCGGCTCTTCCAACACTTCCTTTCTCTAAGCCCTGCCACTTCTTGTTACAAATTATTTTGGACTATTGTATCTCATACTTGGTTCGTTATCACGTAAGGATAAGCATTGTGGTCATCTGGGAAGAGTAGAATGCACCCTTTGTTGAGGCAATCTCGTCGTTCCTTAAGGCCTGCTTGAGCAAATCAATAGCCCGGTGGTTCAAACTAGCTTATCCGTGCTCGTGAAGGGTTTGTGTAGTTCCTTGGTTAGTTCCTCGGTACGGCTTGATCATTTGCCGATATTTGGTCAATGGATAACGTACATTTATGATTGGTGACTATCCGCTTTAATCAACCTCGGCCGTGGGAGCAATCACACTGGACAAAACGCATAGGGCAAGGCTCAGACGATCTCGAGTACACTGTGGTGCCCTGGCCCTTTACAGCAAATTCTGTGACGCTTTGAACTCTGACTAGACGTGGTGTCACACCTGACAACTTCCCAAAATAACGCAACAAAGTAACCTGAGGATTTTGGACGGGATACGCCCTGCAGCATGCCCGATTCATTTTCACGTAAAACATCGAGCGCAGATTGTATAGCTCCCGGAACATTATATGATGCAGACGTTCTACTCCATCCAAATGATGCTGTTTCCCTTTGTTCAACCTCTACGTTTGTTGTTGATGGACTTGCGTCACACGGACAAATCTGAGATCGTGTTGCTGCGTTTAGAAAGGAACATTGATTCCACATTGATGGCATGGTAAGCTGCATAGGAAAGCGAGGCAAAGTGATAGAATTTTGTCCAAGCACTTGTGGTGTATCGTGAATTGTGGCGGGCCGCGTTCAGCAAGTGGATATCCGAGGGAGCTGGGGAATGGACTGTGTCCGAGTCGAGGAATATTACCGCCCGACCGGTTTGATTTGGATTGACTACACTCGTCTGTTTCAATTGAGTCTGATGGTATAAATACAGACTACTACACTGTGTCCTCCCCCTCCCTCCCTCATGGCTCCTATTACTGCACTCCCTGCAGAAATCATCCATAACATTCTCCAAGCAGACTACCTGGGTGCTGACGGCGAGCCAGACCGTCGACTCCTCTGCGCATCTAGCCTCGTCTGTAATGCCTGGTCTAGTCATGCTCAGCACCTTCTCTTTTCTAATGTTGTTCTTCGTTCTGAACGTGACTTTGACTCCTTCCGCATTGCTCTTTCCTCCCAGCCTTCCCTCGCAACTGCAGTCAGATCATTGCGTGTCGTCATTGACCATAACCAGCCTCATGGCCTCTGTCAGCACCACCTTGCCGCAGTTATTGTGCTCTGTCCCCGACTCAATGATCTGAATCTTGCGCTTTTCGGCAATGACAGCCTCAGCGGCTCCCTTGAAGGCAACAATGAAACCGACACTGGTGCTCAGCCTGGTATGAACACCCCAACCACCCGGCGTCCAGGTAAAATAAGCTTAGCGCTCGCAGAAGCACTAGCCAAGTCACCGATCAGATCATTTCACCTCAGTAATTGGTCCCCAAATTCGCTGTTCCTCCACGACATCCTTCAATTTCTTCCCTCCCTTAAAAGTCTATCAATCACCGGCACTCCCCCTTCTGTTCCCAGCACTTTACCAGTTTACCCCTGCAGCCTGAGTTTGAGCCATCTACGTGTCAACTTTCAAGCATCCCCTTCTGTTGACTTTCTCCAATGGCTCCTTGAAAACTCCAAGGCTACTTTAGTAGCGCTTGATCTCGAACGTGTGTCTGATTTGGACGTATCGATTGGGTTGCTCGACTATTTTGCAACAACGCAAGGACATGCTCTCGAATCACTGATTCTTCCTTCTTGCGCCAATCCGACAGAGCTCAAGCATTTCCAAAGATGTACCAATCTGCGCGCTGTTGCCTTCCGTACGCCAAACGTATCCTCGGCGTTCTTCAAGCACCTCCTTGCAGCAGCAGACTCAACACATTTGGAGGAGATGCATATCTGTATGGACAAGAACACCTCTCTTTCCCCTTTGATCGAGTTGGTGAGGCAAAAGGAGTCGCTGAAGTCGTTGGTTGTGTGTTTGTGGGAGCCGCATGTGAGGAAATCGTTGAGACTCTGGGGTTCTTTGAGGATGTCGTGCGCCGTTAGTGGCGTTGAGCTGAAGGTTGTTGAGAGTTTAAGTGAATATAAGGCTTTGATTGTGAGTTTGATTTCTTCCTTTGTACATGAAATTTCCATTTGCTGACATTCTCACTAAGAAGTCTAACATGAAGGCCTAAGATCCTTCCCCTTGCTGCGGATTTTGCTTTTCATTTATTTCGATGATGTGCTACTACTCATGGCAATAACGAAATACCACGATATTTTGCACTTCAATGATTCTTTACTTTCAATGCTTGCATTGCTCATGCCTATCATTTTGTATTCTTCGACATTCCCTTGATGATGATAATTTTACACGAAAAGAAATTCTGCATACTATATCTAATAGACAGCTTCGTCCTTTGACAGTAATTCAAATAGTTTATGTAGTTTCAAACTCTAATGTTACGCACACATTGTGGTAGGGCCGTCAATGTTCCCTGCCTTTGTCCACTCCTTTGAAAACAATGTCTGATACTGGATAAGGTTATAGCTGGAAGGTCTTTTTCCATTGATGGAAAGACAAAAGAGTTCTATGATTAGTATTTCCCTAGACGCCCATTTCAATCTATGGGAAAGAATTTTCGACGTGTGAATGCGCTTCTCCTAAGGGTGTGACGACGAGGCTGTGTTGTTCTATCCAACCTGCCAAGTATCAGCTCGATATTGATATTTGTTCCAGTAGCTCGCTTAAGCAAGTCCACAGAGAAATTTTCAAATTCCATAAGAGACTCTCTTGTTAACAATACGCATGGGTGTGAAAGTCTTTATACGTTTAGCGGTATTGTAAAATTCTTATTGTTTGTCTGTTGTAAATAGATTTGACGGCCGGTCCGATAACAACAATAACAAAGTGGTCATTCCTGGTTCCGAGTAGTCAGATAAAATAAGTCAATCTTTACTACATGACTTTTGGATCTCAACTAGCTCCAACAAGTCAATTTGTCGCCAAGAGAAGGTGCCAACTTTCATCATTGTTTTGACCCCTGTTTTAACTATCACAGAAAGACGTCATTTGTCTGATAAATCATGTCAAGTTCAAAACACACCACGCACTGTGATAAATTGATAAAGATACCCTGCTATCAATGATCGTAACATGGGTGTCAGACATACCGATGACTAGTTCTTAATATTCCTCCTCCTCTTCCTCCTTCTCGCCAGACAACTCCATGACAATAGTTTCAAACAGTTTTTTATTTTCCACCCAAGACTTACTAATTTCGCCCTTCCCCTCTTGTATTACATCCTCCAACTGAAAACCATACACTCCCTCAACCAACGCCCTTCTCACAAATGCCACAAATACTTCAAAGAACGCTCTTCCCACTGCTATAACCAGTCCTCGTTCATTCTCTTTTGCCTTTTCCTCCTCATCACTGATATCATTACCATCCTCCCGCAGCCATTTGACAACAAATTGTAAATAATTTAGTAATCCTGTTGAGCATTGAGATAATATAATGTTGTCAAGCAGCTCCAAGAGCTTATAAATGCCTTCCACGGATAGTGGTGAGTCGCCATTACCTCGAGGAACGACAAGTCGAAGCCCATTGAAGACAGCCAGTACTGCATTGGTAAGTTGAGCTACTGGTGGGTATGAAGCGAGAAGCTGGGGAGGTATGTGTGCTGGCCCAATTTCTTCGGATTTTTGCTTCAATGGAGGCAGGGGGGGAGTGTCCACAGCGGGTGGCGATACAAGCCAATTTGAAGGTAACTTCGCGAGTCCAATCGTTCTCCTGCTTGTAGATGCAGATGCATTCCGACTGCTGCTACTCATAGACGCCCCATAAGCGCTTCCAAGTCTACCCTCCCACTTTTTCGCCACAGCCTTGAAATCTCGGCTAACGATTGATAGGATCGCAGTGGAAAATAAACCGCCGCCACCCACGAGAAAACATCGAAAGTCGAGGCCGAGTCGAGAAAATGCAGTAGAGCAGTAGTTGAGTTGTGTGAGAAGGGAAGGTAAGTGAGAAAGAGTCAAGAGAAAAAGGGAAGGTTTGAGTATGGCAAAAAGATGCATGGAGAGTGCGCGCGTGGAATATGTTCGAAGAAGGGTACGTAGCCGAAATATCAAGATATCATCCTTTTCTGGGTCGATGGTCGTGTCCATGCGGGTTGGAGAGCGCTCGAGAAAGATCGTCATATATTGGGTCATGATGTTGTAAACGCTTTCCCTCCAGGCGTCGATGTATTTCTTAAGATACCGAGCAAGATCTTCTACATTGTTGTCCGATTCCTTTTCGCTTACTTGTTTAACAAGACGCTGGATATCACGTCCAGTAGTCTCAAGGGTTGCTTTTAAACATGACTCCCGGCCAATGAGGAATGAAAGGGCAAGATACTCTTCACTTGATGGTTCTAATCGCTGGGATTTGGTGAAAGCGTCTTGTTGAGAAGATAATGATGATCTAGGACGAAGGAGTGTCAAAGGTGATGGTGTAGAATCAACTACAAAGGCGTCCATTTTGCGGAGAAAACTGACTGCCTTCCATAAAGCAGGTAGCTTCTTATTAGGCTCGTAGAGTATTGAGAGCAATAACAAGTGCATCTGGGTCATAGAATGTTGCACCTCCACCAAAACGGAAGTCAGGATCGCAGGGGGTGGGTTGTCTTTGGCTCTATGGATAAGTGAGGCTACGTGACCTGCAAGAGAAAGGGCCTCCCCGAAGTGACCATTGCGTACACATGTATCAATGAGGACGGGTATATCAAGAAGATCCCTGATCTTTTCGTGTTGTTCGAGGACCACGCGCGCTTTGTTGCGTTCGAGTAAAATGGCTTCGAGACGATCTTTCCATACATCTGTGCTGTCTTCCAGCACTGGCAAACTTGTATTGAGAAGGATATTCAGAGAAGAAGACAACGATTCGATGGAACTTGCGAAGGAAGTAATGTTTTTGTGAAGGGAGATAAATGTTGGGTAAGACGCATGTGTAAAGGAAGTCAAACTGGAAGTCAAGTGATGAGACTGTGTTTGTAAAGTAAGTGGTTCTTGCGATAGCTCTGTCAGTGGGAGGGTGGCAAGATGAGATATATAGCCCTTTGAGCCAGGGGTATTGAGGAGTTCAGAATTTGAGGACTCGGCCACGCTGAGGACATCAACTACAGGCCCTACATCCACCAGCGGAGAGGCAGTTACTGGATAGACTGTGTCCATGTCTATTCACGATATAACATAAGAGGCTGTAGACAAATTGTATCTTGGGTATTGTAACTCATCTCTAGTGAGCGAACCACCTTGGGTTACAATGTGTTATGTAATCAGAATGATGGTGAAGGCTCTTATACCTTGGTCCTTGGTCTCACTCTAGATCATTGTCACTCATTACACAAATTATTACTTTTCTTTTGTCGTTCTGGAGACACTTAATAACTGGGATCATAGAATCACTGGCGCAGTGTACCTTATCCATTGGTAGTATACAACTGTGACTGT
>Ga0153995_1000230_pt1 | contig 11694 bp, 14 predicted proteins | sample TSNC079MetaG_FD_104678 | JGI IMG/M metagenome (GOLD analysis project Ga0153995, IMG submission 104678) | Attine ant fungus gardens microbial communities from North Carolina, USA - TSNC079 MetaG | ecosystem: Host-associated > Fungi > Mycelium > Unclassified | place: USA: North Carolina, Lumber... | reverse complement strand
CCACATACATCAATAAAACCAAATATAAGTCAGTTATTTACAAATTCTCTGTGATAAAGCACACAAAACACCCACTTTGACTCCGTTACTACAGAATATAATTTAGCGAACATGCACCTATCTGGTCATTGACAATACTGAATCGAACGTACGGGCGAACGACTCCTAGATTTTCCCTCATTCATGAATTGACGGGCATCCTAAGTCCTTCATTGGGTATAATATCGTCTGTTTGTTGTTCACGGAGACCGTTCTGAAAAAAACAAAAGATGTCGAACAAGACCAGAGAACCTACGCTTCGGTGGCGACCGATCTAATTCCCTCTGGAGTATACCGTCTGGTGGAGGTCTTCTTCATAGGATCTTTTCAACAGTCGCAGTCACTGCATTCAGAGCCGACATATAGATAAATCATCAAGGACCCAATACAGGGGCGTCGTCACCATCAAGTTTGCCACCTAGTTGAGAACAAGATCTGACAAAACTCATCAGCTGATCGAAAGCAAAGCCGTGACATTGCCATGTCGCATCTTCATCGATTTCCTTTGTTTTCCTTTTACAGTGAGGTCACAATTCTTTTTCACATAGTGCGCCACGAAAATTCATCCTGCAGACACTTTATGTACTAAAATTGGAGTATGACGATGCAGTCTTGACCCAAGTCCACTCGCAGGAAGCGCAAGAACACTCAACATGAGGGGCACACAATGAGCACTCATAGAACACCATTGCGTAGAGTCTTTTGTACCACCACTTCGGTGTGCGTGATACGGTAAGCATGCATCTCGTTTACGTCATTGTCAGCTGGGTTTTGTCACAATGCACTGTCACAATGCCAACATCATTCACCTTCCGTATCAGACTTGGTGGAGACCCAATTGAAATAGGTTCCCACTTGACTAAAAATTGTTCGCGCTGTAGCATGGAGACGTCTGCGCTCCCCATGTCTCTCCAACAGCTGGACTCAAATTGTTGAAAGGCACATTTCATGTGTCACAGAAGTCGGCAAGTGCCGTGTGATGCGCAAACATATCACGATGCATCAGCGTGACGTCGTATCCCTCACTACTGCTTGTTTGTGTAATTCTGACTGAGTGTCCTGCATTATACATCTATCTGCAGCTTCCCCCTGCAATTCTGCTCTTGTAGCGCACCTCTTTCCAACCCAAATGTACAATAAATGGCCATATACACTGTAGCTCTGGTCGCAACCTCCGTCCAAGTTCACGAATGATTATCACTGCGCCCAACCCCTGTCGTGTACAGTTCACGCGAGCTCTCTGGGTCAGTGTGACTAATTATGACCTGCTCAGTGGTTATGTGTCGAGCCTGGAGTTTGACTTCCTAGTAAGATCCCACAGCCGGAGTGACTGCTTTACGCAATGTACGACTGATAACAGCCTAACATTCTATTATCTTTGTCTTGTCTCTCAAACCATGGCCAACGAGGAACAGTCAACTCTCTTAATTGATATGCCTCAGTCATGGCCTAGAATCAAGAGTACACCATATATTATATAACAGTCAAGTAATCTACTTCAAATCCAAAATTCAGGTTTGATAGCATTTTTCAAACTGGTAGAAGCATGAGTGTTTGGTTGTTTGACAGATCTCATCACTAACAACCATTAACAATCCTCCTCATGATCTCCTGAGCCTTCCGTACCTTTCAGGTTGTGAATTTTTGGTAATCTCTCATCATCTATACCACTATTTACGTGTGATAAGTTAATAGGTTTCCCTTATCTTGTCCTTTGTAGCTAGCAAGTAGGTTTTTAGGTTCCTCTCAATTTTGTTGTAGTATCCTGGGCCTTTCAAAACTGGCAAGGAAATAGTATCGGGAGATAGTAAATTTCTTGATCCAACAATCAAAGGTTGGCTCTTTTGGAGTTCTTCTCCCTCCCAGAAGCTATGACAGATTTTTTAGTAAAAATCACTACTCACTAACTCTTTCATAGCCCTGAGCTATCAGATTAGACCTATTTTCAATTTTAACAGCTATCGGTCAGGATAGAGGCAACTAACCATCGATCGTTGATTGACTATTTGATGGATTGGTATACAATTGATGTCACAAGGCCCTTAGATGGCTATCCCTTGAAACTGACTAACATTTAGGAGATATTACGGCATTATTGAGGTCACTGACCAAAAACATGGCGTCTATGCACTGTCCCCTCCACTTCGCCTGAGCGATGAGCGCAAAATCAGTTGCTCAATGATAGGCGCTGCACACTAGCATCAAGCATTGTTTCCAGGGTGTAAGTCTCTTTATCTGAGGATGGCAAATTTGTAAGCCACTTCTGGAAATCAACTTTGGTCGGACGTGATCAAAACCTAGAATTGGGGCTCATTATATACCACTCTCAACTAACGACATTCTCTGTTAGTATATCGGTCAGTACACGCGCCTGTCACGCGCGAAAGCGGGGTTCGATTCCCCGACAGAGAGTTTTCTTTTAGCAACTAAAGATTATTTTGTCTGTGTGAAGCACGAACATGAAGTGAAATGATTTTGATCTTCTTAGACGTTTTTTTTTTCTTGGAAGATCTGTATTTCATTGGGACCTGAACTACAGAAAGTCAGCCACTGCTTCTTCGATTATAAGGGTAAGACCTTCTATTTCATATCTGAACTTGATGTCTTTTATTCTCACATCTTATCTGTCTACTATATACGCATTCTTCTGGGACATGCTGTATTCTTTCTGGATACACGAGGGAACAGTGACTTCTACTACCGAGCCTTACATTATCAGTACTAATAGCGGGATTGCGGCTGTTGAGGATATCGAAGGTATTGTAAAAGAAATTTCTCTAACCGTTTACGATCCATTGAAGTCGTGACTTCATAGCCCAGCTTGTCCTCAGGAACGTTGGTGGATCGTTCAACATTACTGACTTTTCTGCCTGTGTTCCAGGTCCGGAAATCAATCGTGGCCCTTGTACGATATTCCTCCTCAGTGAATCTGGCTTCATTATTGACTTTTTGCTAGGGTACACGGAAGGAGAAGAATTGGCTTTTATGCCTCCCAAGCTCATCGAGGCGACGGTCCACTATGGTAATCATTCGAATTCTGACTACGATTCGGACAGGCAGTCGATCCTTTCGGCGGAGACTACAATAACGGAAGAGAGCGAATGTTTCAGTGAAAGAGAGTCCATGTCGTCGTCAGTCACGTCCGTTGACGATGTTGAGAGTGAGGATGGGGTTCAGAAAATGGAGAAAGAGTGCGAAGAGGTTGGACTCATGATGGGGGTCTCGAATGAGTCGGATGACGAGGATATATTGTTTGGGAGTAGGTTCTAAGTTGGTGAAGGAGTGACATTGATCTAAAACATTCTTTTTCAGTGCTTGAGTATTACTTCTCCAGGGAAGATGATGGAAATATTGCCAACATACGACCTGAAGAGGTTGAGGTTGACTCAGAAAATGGAATCATTGAGGAGGTTCGTCGTGTAGATGACAACTTGGGGCAGGTAGCCAACAACTATCAAGAACCAGAGGGTGCCGAGCTGCTCGAAGTTCAGCGGATTCCCGCCCTCGACGGGCCAAATACTCGTGAGGACGAGGAATCATCCGAACTTTTGTGTTCCTTTCCTAATGATGAAACGAAGTCGAGCTCCATCAACGTTCCCTGGCCATTTCGTCCTGTTCGAGGGCCGGAGGAGGACCTGTCTGAGTTGTTCGACTTCATGCAAAGATGTGATTTCGTTCATCCAGATGATGACTTCTTGAGGGAATTTGGTGGGTATAGTATGATACTTGAAAATACCAATGCTGATACTGGTCAAAGCGGACGTTTCTAATAACATTATGAGCCTATGTCTTGAAGGGGATGCATTTACCCCTAGAATAGGTCAGTTCAAGGTGATTACCTGTTGTGGACGGGAATTATTCATCATGGCCACTTCATTATAGTTGTTCAGAGTCCTTCGTCTGAGGTATTTCCTCCATGTCCTGTTCGGCCTCGTCGTGATCAAGAGGGTGATTGGACTAAGGTTTTGGAATTCATGGACGAATGTGACTCAGAATTTCCAGTGTGGTTTGTTGAGGATGATGAAGGTTATGAAGGAAATTGTGATTGCTCTCTTGGTGAGAATGAGTGTTTCATCGTGGGGTGGTTTACAGATTCTATGTAAGGTTATGGTTCCGATGTTGTGCAAGGGGTTGATACGGAGTGGAATAAGTTACGCCCGAAGATAGGTCAGTGGTTATCCTCGTACCTTGAGCGAATGGTGAGTTTCTTACATCTAGCTTGAATGGACAGTGGTACATGGTCGTGGGGAATACCGAGGCGGAGGAGACAATCGCGACGGTTCACGGTTCATTTTGAATTGCCATGCTAACGACTTCGGCGTCAACTTTCCACAGGAAACGGATGATTTCCTGAACGTGAAGAACGACGACAATAAAAACCGCGTTGCCTTTGCAGAAGGCCATGAAGATGAGTTTGATGCGATATTTGACATTATCGATAATTTTGGTATCTCGATTGAGGAAGGATTGGTATTTTTCGAGAAGGCTTCGGAGTGGTTAGCAACAAGAGCAAGAGATGAAGCAAGAAGGATGTTATTGACAAGACCTCGGAAGGATGAAGAACGGAGTGTTAACGTGCACAAATCATTATCGGAGGGCAATTTACTACCAGTGGATCCAGCTCTGAGGGCTGGAACGCCACTTAAAGAACATTCAATGCCGTCTGCCATTAGGGATCGGATAGCAGTCGCACCAGGAGACTATTTGCAAGGTGAATTTTATGTTGATGTGCGAAGGGCGTACTGACGATGCTTGATAAGTTCCGAAGCGTAACTGTAGGAGGTATTGACAACTTGCAGTTGTTTGGGTTTTCGATTGTCTTTTTCTTCTTCTTCTCTCCTTCTTTGTTTCTTTTGGTTTCTGTTTCTGCATCTTTCTGTAGCTCCGTCTTTAGCTCTCTGCTTCTGCCTTTGTCTGTCGTCATCTATCTGCCCCTGTCTATCCTTTCATTTCACCCTTTTTTTGATAGAAAACTATCTATGGAGGATTGGGTACTTTTGTCTTTGGCTTCTGGTATCATAGCTTGCAGTGTGTAGTGAACGATATACCATTGATCAGCAATAAAAAAAACCATACAGACCACTAGGACAATCACAAGGACCGCTGCCTCTTCTGCTTTGGTGCTTCTTGCTCCTCAGCATCTTCCTCTTCAAACTTCGACTTCAAACCTTTCATTTTTCTCGTCTGCAACCTTGACAAATCTTGTTTAGCAACATGAACACGACCCCTCAAATCGCCCATCTCATCAACCTGCATATTTTTCTTCTTCTTCCCGAGTCCCTTCTCGACATCTTGCTTTTTGAGTTTCGGTCTCTTGAGCGCTTGCTTGAGAAGTTCTGGATCAGGTGGTGTGTATCGTCGGAGGGAGAGATCGAGGAAAGGTCCCATGGGATTGAGTTCCACCACGGGTATCCGGGTGCCTGAGGCTTTTAGTTTGATGGTGTAGGAACGGATATGGACTTTGGGGAGTGATGAGGGGTTTTCGGGAGTTGTATAAGGGAGGTCGGTAGAAGCGGTGGTGAGAGTTTGGGGGGTAGGTCCAAGTGAGATACTGATGACATGTTCGATTCCCGGTAAGCAGATGGATTCAATTGTCTCGCCGTTGAAAAAGGATATAAGCATGGATTTGAGTTGGGAAAAGCAGGGGTGGGTTTCAAAGAGGTCTGAGGCAAAGTGAAGAAGGGGTTTGTTTCCCGGTGTTGATTTTGGAGTCTGAACAGAAACATGATGAGAAGGACATAGGAGGGATGCAGATATGTACCTTGAAGTTGGTCATGCTAACAAAGTTGTCGACACCGACTTCAATCATGTCGAGGACACGACTGTCGAACATGCGGACAAAGGTGAGACCATTTGGTCTCTTCTTGGTAGATTGTCCAATGAGGAAGAGGGATGCATCGTTTTTATTGGACCAGAACTCGAGAGACGATTGGGAGTCCGATGAGGAATCAAATGGGTGGATCTCATTTTTCTTATTAAATGCAATCGCATTTGGACGTTTCAAGATCATCTAGGGGGAAGCATTCAGATAAATCAGCGAGACATATGTAAGAATAACGCACGAGCTCCTTCATGGCATAGTTTACTATTTCACCAGTATGGGTTCCCTTGACGAAAACACAAGTGCGAGAGTCCTCTACCTCTTTTGGCAAACGGGCCTCCAAAGCCCGCTTTGAACGCGCATTTCGTGGTTTCCTAGACAATGTTCAGGCATTGGGCTTTGGCTCAGACAGCGTACTTACACTGTTCGCAACATAGCCTACGGAAAATAAAAATCATAAAAATCGCCAACCAAAAAAACGCACGTGACCGAACATTGATCATAGCCATATTGAGCAGAGAACACCTCTATCTCCACCATGTCTGTATCGGATAATTCAATTTCTTCAGTCGCTACTGTCGTTCCTTTGCCTCATAGGCAGGGTACTTCTCCCAGCTCGAGGGTCCCAGTATGGCCGATAGACCGTGCAGAATCGGGTGTAGTGACGCCTTTACTTGCCAGGTGCTCTCGACATTCCCGCGCAGACGGTATCTGTTGCAAGGAGCTCAGGAAAGAAGAGCGTACCCTTATAGACCCCGATGTTGTCAGAGATGTGTGAGTTACAATAATATTGGTGTTCTTATAACACATCTTCTGATCTGGGTATAGCATCATAGGTCTTTCAGATGGACTGACAGTGCCGTTTGCTCTTACTGCTGGTCTTTCTTCTCTAGGCAACTCAAAACTTGTAGTTCTTGGTGGTATCGCTGAACTCATTGCTGGTGCCATTTCCATGGGTATTGGTGGTTTCCTTGCTTCTCAGGCTGAACGTGATCATTACCGGTACTCTCAGTCCCAAACTGCATTGCGTGTCAAACGTAGCTGCGCCGGAGAAATGGAGCGCGAAGTTGCCGAGATCCTAGGGCCTGTCGGTGTTGATGATAAAGCATGCCATGCGGTAGCGCAATGTTTACGTGAGGTCGAGGTAAACGATAATGGGGAAGAGTTTACAACGACTGCGACGAGTAGCCACGATGCTGAACATCAAGGGCTGAAATGGAGTAAAGAAGTCGGTTTGACTGCTTTTTTGCTGAGATTTGGACAAGGTTTGGGTATGTCTTTGATGTCATCGTTGATATCGGTAATTTTGACCGACGGTGTTCAGAGGAAGTCCCAGCTCTTCGTCTTTATGTATCGGCGTTTACTATCGGGATGGGATACCTTATCGGTGGTCTTATTCCCCTGATGCCGTACTTCTTCATCCCGGAAGCCCATATCGCACTCATCTATTCGTGTCTGGTCACTGGTATTGTACTACTTGTTTTTGGAGCGATCAAGGCGCGGGTGACCGGAGCGGGTGTCGGTGCTAAAGCTTATATCTGGGGTGCATTTAGCACTCTCATGGTAGGTGGCATAGCTGCAGGTAGTGCTTTTGGGATCGTTAGGATGTTGGAGACCGATGGCGATTGATTATTTTTTGATTGATCTATAACACCAAGTATTTCACATTTAGATTAGATCTCGTTAGTCGTCATTGAACTAGTATCAATACTATGAGGATAAATATATTGGAATAATTAATGTGAATAAGACTACAACTTGCTTCTCGCTTTTTCCTGCTCTTCTCTTGTCTTGCGTGCACGAAGTGCTCTGCCCACTCGGCTCACACTTTCTCGTCCAAGCTTTTCGCTGATCCACCATCCAATGTCGACCATCTGATTCAAGTCGATTGTACCATTGGCTGTCCCGCCGACCGAGTATGGTGAGTTTTGGAGGGCGTAGAGGACGTCTTCTGTTGCGACGTTTCCTGTTGCACCTGGAGAGTATGGGCATCCGCCAAGTCCACCAACTGAGGTGTCGATGGTGCGGATACCAGAGTCAAGCGAAGCAACTACATTGCTCACTGCTGTACCGAACGTGTCGTGGAACTAGGCGCGAATGAGATTCGGAAAATAAAGCTGGATATTTGAGCTCACATGTCCCTAGGAAGGGTTCAGACTTTATATTACAGGTGAAGATCGTAGACACTCACTGCGAGTTTCGAAACGGGGACATCTTTCGTGACTTCCTCAATCATCTCCTGCACCTCGAAAGGTGTACCCTGGCCTACAGTATCACCAAGACTAACCTCGTAACAACCCATCTCTATCAGCTGCTTTGATATCTCCCTTACCCTTTTGTAGTCGACTTTACCAGTATAAGGACAGGCAATTGCAACACTAACGTACCCTCGGACACGAAGGTTACTGTTGAGAGCAGTTTGGGCGACGGGAGAGAGACGAGTGAGAGACTCAGAGATAGTACAATTGAGATTGGCACGGGCAAAAGCGTCTGTTGCAGCTGTGAAAATGGAGATCTCGTCTGTGAGAGGTGGAGAGGGTTGAGAAGAGAGGAGGGAGACGAGATCATCCAAACCTCGCTGGTTTGGAACGAGAACAGCGTAATGAACCCCAGGAATAGTGGTTTTTTGCTTCAAAACGTCGGCGGTTCCAGCCATCTAATGAATGAATTGGATAATCAGAGTGTATTTAGTAGCATTCAGAGTCGCTTACCTGGGGAACCCACTTGGGACTGACGAAGCTGCCTGCTTCGACATTTGTGACGCCAGCTCGGACCAGTCGGTCCACGAGTTCGGCTTTCACTTGCACAGGGATAACACTGCCTTTCTCGTTCTGAAGTCCGTCCCGTGGACCGACTTCAACAATATTGACAACATTGTTGGGAACTGCAGTAGCTAGCGTTCGACTAGCAGTAGACCTGAGAGAACGACAGGCAAGACGGAACATGAGAATAAGGATAAAAGCAAGTTGTAGTACAGAAGTACAAGATTTAGGCCTGTATCACAAATTAATGATATTTCGGCCGAATCGACCATCTTGGGTTATCAGCAAGTTCTCAGATGTACATAGTAAAATACGCCATGATGAAACCAAAAATGAGAATAGATACACAAGTCCGATTCAATTTTCAAAACTACTCTTTGACTTTGGTCTGTTCAAAACGCTTGACCAATTCATCATGAGCTATCGATTCCCCTTCTTCCTGGTGTTGGTGCGTAATTGAAGCATCTTCCAGTGCCTCCTATAAAGTCCGTAGGGCATCAGCAACTGTTCAGAATGACGAAACATCTACGTACCTTCTCGGATTCCTCTTTGTATTGGTCAAGTTCGGCACGAAGTCGCGCATGATTGTTGCCGTTGGATTGTTGTGCAAGAGTCGTCATACGTCTAACAGCAGTGATGCTGAAAGCAGCTTTGCGCCAAGCTTGTTTGGCATTGAACGCTTTCTTGACGTGAGGCAGGAGATCGGCAGGTTGTCCATCAAGAGTGACAAAGTGAGGTTTCTCATCGGCCAGCCACTATGATCCAGTTATTCTTAATGCACCGGAAAAGAGAGGAAAGAGTGTAACCTTGTGATCCAAAGCCTGAACAGTTGTTGGACGATCAGCCGGGCTGATAGTGAGACAGAATTTGACAAAATCCTTGGCGGTTTGCGAAACATTCGCCCAATATTCTGCAGGTTCGAATTTATAATCGCCTTCAATAATGGCCTCCATTTCTTGTTGTTGAGTGTCGCGGTCGAAAGGAGTGTAACCTGCGAGGAGGAAGTAGGTGATGACTCCCATCGCCCATACATCAACAGGCTTTCCGTGACCGGCTGTTCAAAATCGTTGAGCTGCATGCACTAGAGATTGAATGCCAAACCGTACTCCGTTTGAAAATCTCTGGAGCCATGTACTAAATTAAGGATACTCTGAGTTTGAGGGTGCTGTGAAATAGGGGGACAGAACGTACACCTGGAGTACCACAAATCTCAGTCAACTGGGTAAGCTTATGATCATCCATAACTCTGCTCAGGCCGAAATCAGCAATCATGATGTCAGCGTCTTCGGCTGGTGTTCGGAAAAGCAAGTTTTCAGGCTTGAGGTCTAGAAAATCCAATGTTGAGGATTGGGAACGTTGATAGACGGATGGAAAGTAGTGCGAACCGCGATGAACGACACCAGAGTCATGGATGTATTTTACAGCTTTGAATATGGTTCGCACAAGGTCCGCAGCGTCACTAGGAAGGTGAGAAATTTTTCAGGACAGAATCCATAACAGATAGACTGACGCTTCGTAGTAGTTGCCTTTGGCACATATCCGATCGAACAGTTCACCTCCGGTACAGAGATCAAAACACAGGTAAAGGTTGTGGGTGGTCTAATTGTGCTCCATAAGTAAGGGAAAGTGAGATTTGGAAAGTGATTGCATACTTCAAAGTAGTCACGTAGAGTTACGATGTTGGAATGACCACTCGAGATTTTCTTCAGTACAGCGATCTCATTACGGACCTAGAGATGGAGATTTGAATCCTGCAAAAGTCGAGAGAGACACAGAGACACGAGTACCATGTATTCCCGACCTTCCATAAGTTTTTTGTTGATGACTTTGCAGGCATAGTATTTGCCCGTATCGATGTGGATAGCCTCCTTGACAATAGCATAGGTTCCGCTGCCGAGCGTCCGTCCGGTTCGATACTATTTGTAAGTGGTTTGTATAGTGAATGGATGAATGGTGGATAGGCGCACAGAGCATGGAACTGTTACTGGAGACATGGGTGACACACTTTGCTGGACAGCAGGAGCAGGAACCTGAGGGTGGGAGAATGTGATTAATTTGGATAGTATTTGGGCAACACCACTACACTTACTGGCGCTGCTGTTGAAACTGCTCCTCCGCCCAGTGTGCCCTGAGAAAGACCTCCATTCGCAGGCGTCACTGCTGGCGTTGATGTGCCTTTGCTGCTGCTGCTGCTGCTGCTGCCCTCGGACTCGTTCGTCTCGGGATTTTTTGATGATTTGAACAACTTGTCAAGGCCTGAGTGTCGCCTTAGATGGCGCGTAAATCTGTGAGTATGAGTCCCGGTAGCTGACGAGGAACTTGAGCGGCTTTGTTGGGCACCCATGAGAGTGATAATGATGTGGAAGCAGGAAGCGAGAAACGCGGATGCTGCACTCTCCTTTATGTATGGCACCGCCACGCGTACATATCATTCAATTCTGTATCATATATATTCCGGGGCACTAGCCTGAAACCTCGAACAAGTAATGTATGACTACAAGCTGCCATTGATTTTTGGGCTCTACTCTTTCTTGGGATCCCCAGAAATTCGTGCCATGCCCCGACAACTCAACTTGTCGCGTATCAAACAAAGCATGTCTTTTCATGTTTGAACATTTGACGGATGAACAGTTGGTGATCAATCTCAATTCTTCTCAGTCTCCATTGTTTTAGACATCTCATGACTTGATATGATGGTCAGTGATGGTCAATTTTATTTCTGAGCGCTCCTCCCCTATTTGTAGTATGTTTGCGTGGGAAGCTCGTCGAACACAACACCTCGGGGAACTGTGCAGACGGAATGAGAGCACTGTATAACAGCAAGACTACAATTCGGTATCATGTGCTTGTCCAGAATTGCTTATTTATTGAAATATCGATGACTCTCGAGGAATGGCTTCTGAGCATGAAAGCAGCCAAGTTCACCTTTGCAAGCCATATATCATATTTTGGTACACATAAGTTTCCAGGAAATCACGTTAATGCAGTATAATCCATGGATCGCCATTGTCCTGGTAGCAATGCTATATAATCCCAAATGCTGATTTTCCAATCTGTGACAAGCTGAGACTG
>Ga0153995_1000229_pt1 | contig 11739 bp, 13 predicted proteins | sample TSNC079MetaG_FD_104678 | JGI IMG/M metagenome (GOLD analysis project Ga0153995, IMG submission 104678) | Attine ant fungus gardens microbial communities from North Carolina, USA - TSNC079 MetaG | ecosystem: Host-associated > Fungi > Mycelium > Unclassified | place: USA: North Carolina, Lumber... | reverse complement strand
CTTACGGAGCATCTGAGTCGTATCGACGTAAAGCTGATAGGCAACTACCCCAGCCAAAGCTGAAAGTAAAAACCAAAGGACGTAGAGATTGCGACTGAAAAAGGCATAGGTGCGGATGAGAAGTACAGCTGAGACAGATATTTAATATAAATATAAATATAAAGATGATAAGAGGTTTAACACACATTCAGATCCCACTTGATTCCACATGGCAAGTGCCACTGGAATCTATGACATGTATGAGTATATGCGCCAGAAAAAGATCGAGGACGAACTTTGTAGATTCTCTCGCAGGTTGTCTTTGGGTGATCGGCAACGAAGCAGTACAGAATGTATGGGATTACTGTAATGACCCAATATCTGTCGACTTGTCGGGAAAAACGCGTTACACAGGGACCGTATTGACTCACCTGCAAAAGAGGTAAGCCACTTTGACAGGAGTCCAGCGTGTCTTCCATATCTGCGCGCATTCGTGGTGAGAAAATTTTGATTTTCCAATACAACGCATAAACTCACGAAACGATATTCCCTGGGAAGACTGATGAGCCAGTCCCAGAGGACTACAGCATCTAGAAAGCTGTTAGCACTAGAGGAACAGAAAGGCGAGATGCCTTACACATTGCTGGTAAGAAAGAATCACTGGTAAGGTTAATCTGACCAGAAAATTTATTTATCAGTACTCACCACAAAAGTAGACTTGAGTAACATAGATAAAGTGGTCTGCAGTTACACTTACAGCATCCATGGGAGAGGCAAGAGAGCGGGAGGGGATGATGGAAAACACAAGAAGAGGAGGGAAGGAAAGGGAAAGAGAGTTGTTATTAAGAAGCAAGTAACGTCAATTGGGTGGGTGATACAAACAGACGTTTCCCCTCCTCTGAAAGAAGCAGTCCTACTTCCTAATCAAGTAGACGGTCGCAAAAAAAGTCCTTTTCTACGTCAGATTCTTCTTTCCCCGCTAGTTCATCCACTCCCGGCTCTTCGCCGCATGTATCCGAGCATCCAGCCTCGATCCCACCGTAACTTCTCCTCGTCTTTTAAGATCTCATACACCAATGGCTATCTGGCGTTTTAAGCTCGTTTGCGCGAGCAAGCATACTCACCTGCATTCTCCTTAATCGGTCGGTTTCTTCTGATAGGCCCAGTGAGGTCATAGCAGCCTGGCTGGCTTATGCAGCCTAGTCTTTCAAGACTGGGAACCACTGAGTGTAAATGTACCTGAGATCTGCACGTTTCTGGGATGCCATCTCGGCATATTCCAGGATTTCTGATTTCCGTCATTAGGCGGCTTAACTTGCTTATGTAACTAACCTTCCGCATTTGTGCCGGGTGAGCATTGCGGTGAGATTTGCATACTCTCTCCAAAGGTTTCCCAAACCTTTGAAATGGCATCCAACTTCCAAACACTGCGCTTTCGTCACTCTGAATCCAAACGAGAGCCACGACATACAGGAATCCTCCAGGATCGACTTCGTAGGTGCGTAACCTCGGGACTCACCGAGGTGCATGTTTGAACTCGTTCCAGGGCACAGCGTCGGCCATGGACTCCGAGCTTCTCCGTTGCCATTCGTATCATGCTTCTAGTACGTGTTTTGGGGGCGATGTATTCCAATATCGACGATTGCGATGAAGGTCATGTCATATTCCTCTGGAGCCTCAACTAACTTTCAGCTGACTTTCCCCATAGTCTACAACTTTTGGGAGCCTCTTCATTTTCTTCATCGCGGATACGGATTCCAGACCTGGGAGGTTACTCCTCAGTATGGCATCAGAAGCTGGGCCTATATCCTCTTCCATCTCTTACCTGCAAAATTCGCCAGCTTACTTTTGGGCCCCAACAAGGTATGATCAAATATCCCGGGATCCATCCATTTTGAGCTCATAGTACATAATACTATTAGAGACCTGTATTTTTTGCTGTTCGCTGGTTCCTTGCGGGAATCTCTACCGTCGCCGAATGCACATTCTACCGCACGGTAGTATCCAAAATCAACGAGCGAGTTGGCCGTTATCTTTTCTTCATGATGCTTCCAAGCGCTGGGATGTGGAATGCATCTACATGTAAAATTCTACAATTCAGTTTCTGCATATTGCTGACAGGGCTCTTCAGCTTTCTTGCCTTCTTCGTTTGCAATGTACACGACGGCCTTCGCATTTTCTTATGCTCTAGAGCCAGCAACACTGAGTAATCGAAGACGTACCCTCGGAGCCATTCTGTTTTTCGCCCTTGGTGCCATCGTTGGGTGGCCATTTGCCTTGGCTATCTCTATACCTTTTGTGTTTGAAGAGCTCTTTTTGCACGGCGGTGATAGAGTAGCGCCACAAGCTAGGGGCTCATGGCTGACACAACGATGGGCAAGATTTCTAACATTTGCAGCAGCCGCAAGTTTGATCTTCGTATGTGTTTGACCACCGCTATCTCTCAAACTTACCTCTGACTTGTTGTAAGGTGCCCGTAATTGGCATTGACTCTGTGGCTTATGGTAAACTGACAATCGTACCCTGGAATATTGTCAAGTATAATGTTTTTGGCGGTGTAGGACGAGGTCCCAATCTTTATGGAATGTCCCCTTGGCACTTTTACATCAGCAACCTGCTTCTCAACTTCAATTATCTACTCCCGCTCGCCCTGCTCTCGGTACCTGCATTGTCCATCACTTATATTATTGATCGCAAGCGCCTGGGTTTCGCTAACGCAACTGCTGAACAAAGCTCACCTTTCACCCTCCTCACTCTCCGTCTTGCACCTTTCTATCTATGGTTAGCCATCCTGACCACACAAGCTCACAAGGAAGAGCGGTTCATGTTCCCAGCTTACCCTCTCCTTTGCTTTAATGCGGCTGTGACGTTATATCTTATGCGGGGTTGGATGGAAGTTGTATTCATCAAAGCTACCAAGTCTCCTTATCAGGTGAGTGAAGCTAATCCATTAGATCCATCTATTGACCCTTCTTAGGCATCACGAACTTTAATATTCCGTAACTTCACCCTATCTCTCATTGTAGGAGCAGCGTTCTTATCGTTATGCCGTATTCGTGCACAGTGGGTATACTATCATGCTCCACTCTCAGTATTGTCCAAATTCGGAGGGATTGAGTTACCCCAGCTTCTGAACAGTACAGGCCTTCTTCCCGTTTTCCCACCCGAAACTCAAGAAGATGACAAGCCACCCATAGACCTCACTCCTATAAAGCATTTCAACCTCATTCTCTGTCTTGGGAAAGAGTGGCATCGCTTCACCGGCCATTATCTGGTACCCACAGGGATTCGAGTTGAGTTCATCAAGAGTGATTTCCGCGGGCAATTGCCTCGGCATTTCAACGAGGCCGCTAATTCCAATGCATTCAATGCTTCTTGGTGGCCCAGACCGGAGACCAGTTATGTTCCAGCGGATGTTAATGACCTAAACAAAGAAGATGCCTCTCGTTATGTGCGTAACTTCAGGCTATATGCGTATATTACATTTAACGTTGCACCGTACACAGGTCCAACCCGAAACTTGTGACTATCTGATCGACCTCGACTACCCCCTACATCCTGTTGAATCGTCCTTGGAGCCTCGATTTGTAGCTGACTCCGGAATCTGGGAGCGGGCGATATGTGAACCATTCTTGGATCCGAGGTTCTCTTCCCGCCTGACCCGAACACTCTGGCTACCAGGGGAAACCTGGCAACTTCAAAATGAGTTTGGCGACTACTGTGTGTTGAAGAATAGGGCCCTTCTAAAAAGCAAGCAGCAGAAAGTAAAACAACTCGTCCTCGCCGGCGAGATTGAGCTCTAACCTGATATTCGCATGCATTTAGACTACGACTGTAGCTGAGTTATTTATAAGCATCGTGCCGTTGTTTTTCCCTTTCCATCCGCTGTCATCCAAGGTTTCCTCTCTTCTGCGATACCAGGTTAGCTGTACAAATAAGCATAGTAATGGCAACAAGGCTCAGCCAATCTATTCGCCCACCCCCGTCATCTCCCAGTCTCATCGCTCTTCTTGAGCTTATACCTCCTTCTCCAATTTTGTCTCCTTCCGACTTATCTACATCCATTACATCCGGAGAAATTCCTATTTTACTAGTCGATAATTCTTTCCCAACAGCGGTACCTTTTGACGAACAACATGACTCACATGACTCACATCTTATGCCCCCCCATTCTAGCCCACACAGCTGGGAGTTTGACCTTTCTAAACCAACTTTACTCATTTCTGCCCATGCTCTGGACGGACGTGGACTTTCATTCAAAGTCTCTCGTGAAGACTTGGATCACACGCTGGATACTTTCGAGTGTTCTGTACGTGGAAGCGATAAGCAGACTTTCACTATGCTGGTCTTCGAATACCGCCGTTGGGGGTTTTGTTCGAGATGCACTTGCGTGTAACGGAGATTCGTGGATAGGCGCATCTCAATGGGACCACCCTTTAATTTCATCCGCATTGACAAAAGATAGGGTCGAAGCTTCCGTTCCGTTGGAACAAAGTTCTGATGATCTTACCGGCTTCAGAGGTACATCTCCACAAGATCCCGCTGGGGTTGGTGTGCTGTCACAAAACTTGAGCTTGTCGACTACCGCAGGTTCGGTCTCGAGCTTCTCAAAAGGGGATAGTTCATTGTCCGCCACACAAGGTCCAGATCTTGTTTCGCCCTTGTTGGACTATGAGTAGCGTTGCCACTGACCTGCAGCATTTTCACAGACGGGACTTGTTCAGAAGAGATGAATTCCATAGAACTCTGCGTGAGAGAGAATTCAAGTACTTTGGGTGTCTCGACACTGGCTTCGACTTCATCTCTTTCACGGAGGCCTGCGATATACCGCACTTGTGGGTCGCCGAAATACAGAAAAGAATCCCCTGCTTTCAATGCTGTCGGAGATACGGCGATGATTCAGACTCTTACTATGACTCGACAACGGGATGGAGTTGCAACCGAGTGTGGAATAATAGGCTCAACAGTTAGCATTTCTCCCGACAGCCAAGTTTCGGCGGCGGTGGCGGCACAAAAGCTCCTGTATGGGTCTCCTCCGTTCACGTCGTACGTCTCCCCTTCATGTACAATCGCCTCACGAGGTTACCTACAACACTATTCTTGGCTTGAAAACGTGACTTTGTCTCTGTTGATTGATCAAGAGGGATTTCGAACGGTGCAACCTCTGTTTAAGCCTACGAAACTCACGAGATGTCACCTCGCAGAAATTGGAACTATCAAGGTGGATTTGATCACGTTTGTACCCGCTACCAGAGAGGTCTTTCGGTTTCACTATGCACCACTTGACGGGCTGCCTATTTTAAGGCGACTGATTATCAACGGAGACGAGAGTCGCGATTTCCTTTCTCGTCAGGCCTACCTCAGTCTAAAATCTAGTGGAATGTATACTGTCCATGGAACCGAGATTGCATCGCCGACTGTGATGCTAGCGTCGTCGCTTACTTTGAATGATAAGGCTGAGGTTAATCAAGGACTCGATGCTGCTGCTAAACTTTATTGGCAATTTGATTACTCTGTTGAAGATCGACGTGCGGAACAAACTGGCAAGGTTGTGGACGGTGAAAAGATCCTTGTACCCCATACGTTCACGTGTTCTCCTCACATGTTGCACCCAAGCCAAGGAAAGAAAGTCAAGTTGATTCAGATTGTGAAGAAAACAGTGGGACCGAAGTTGATGGCTGAGAGGAAACCGCTATCCAGTGCGATTCGTAAACATGGGTGTCCATCATCGTCACGGAAGGTGGAGGAAGAGGATGAAGAAGAGGAGGAGGAGGGTATGCAATCTCGGACCTGTCTCTCCAATAATAAGAACACGAGTCGAGCATGGAATTTGCATAGGAGGTCCCAGTCCAATCCACGCGAAACATCTCGAATTTCACTGTCTTTTTCGTCCCCTCAGGCCCCTGTTCCCGCTCCTAAACGTGATCGACATGGCGTTAGTGAGGTGACTACTGCTGCTCCTGTCTTGGTATTACCGCAACGCCGTAGGAGAGCGTCTTCTGTTGGAGAAAATCACATTCAAACAAGACTAGGAGGAATTTTACCCAGTCGCCATATCTTTCCACATTCTCGTCTTTGTCAACTTTTTGAGGAAAGCAGCAGTATTGGTAATGGCAGCGATAATGATGATGACGATCATGTTCCGAAAATACAAGAACTAGCATTTCTTCCACTTGGGCCGAGTCCCCGCTCCAGAAACTAGCGTATTCCACGTGTAAAGCATGTGTATTTATACTCGGCTATTGCGATGACCGAAAAAAATGAGGTATTGTATATATGTAATGATCCTGAGAGTCAATGGAGCCTAATAATACAGCTATGAGCATAGGAAAAGAAGCGAACAAAAGAGGGGATGCCAAGAGTGACAACAAATATAGACGATGATGTGAGATGGACGATAATCAAGCAGATACAGAAAGCGCCGGGGCGACAGCAGGTTTAGGAACTTTGTGAGGGGTATTGACAATGAAAGCCGAGTTGGTCTGCGCACGATCACACTTTTGGGCGATCCGGAAAGCTGCATCAGCGGCACGTTGAACGAGGTCATGGGAAGGAGAGGTTGAAGGGGTATGCGTGAGCAAGTCTGTGTCAAAAGGAGTCAGAGTGATGGTCAGATAACAAGTGAAAGGATAGACCTCGGTATAGCAAGACATATCTCATGATCCTCTGTGTCGGAAGAATGGCCAAATCACGTATGGATGGCTTTTTGGGTTTGCCATTTATGGGCGGTTGAAGAAGCAAAGTTTTGTCTTTTTTCTGAGTGTTGGTAGCCAGATCTGTCAATGAAGCCAGACTGCGGCGCCAAGAATTGATCTTGAGGCGGCTACCAGCCAACGGGTCATCTTCGTGCTCATCCTGGTCGTGCTCATCCTGCTCAGGGTCCTTAAGTTCATCATTCAGACATTTACACGGTTTGGTGAGTTTTCTTGAACAGGGTCTTGAATTGTCTTTGGTGTTGTCAAACCAGAGGCCAACGACACTGCACCAGCGAACAAACACGTTATCCATGGGCTGTTCGACGTGCAAGAAAGCGGTAGCAACACCGGAGGAGCTGGGATCTGAGAGCATGGAAGCGAGATAAGACTGGCTGAGCTTGACGAGCTGGTCTACGTAGGTCAACATCAAGGGTGGGGGAGAGCCGTGGGTCTGAGACGATAAAAGGGCTTGTAGGGAAACGAGATAATGGCGTTCTGTGCGGAGGAGCTCACGGCAGGTGAGCAGGAGCCTGCGGGCGGTGTGCCATTGGTGGGTGGATGTTGAATCAGGCAGAGAAGGAAACGAGGATTGGAGACTACGGAACAAGAGGTGGTCGAGATCCCAGAAGTCGTCAAGTTGATCGAGGTGGTTTTTGCGCAAGCGGATGCGTTCTAGCTGCTCGACAAGGGTCTCATCTGTGATGTCATCGTTGGTCATGGCCATGGCAAACGTGTATCTGCGATGCGTGGAGTGAGAGAGGGGGTAAGAAGCGAGGGTATCGGTGGGTGAGGAAAGATTGGAGGAGTCAGAGTCGAGCATAAAGGTTGTAGCGCGAGGCTGGTAGGGAGACGTGAAGAGGGAGGTAGAGAGATGATAATAGTGAACATACCATGTCGACGGTAAAGGGGGAGGTGGCCCTGACGAGGGGGAGGAGAGGCGCTGAGTGAGGGGGCGGAGATCTGCGTCTTGACCATCTGCTGAAGGAGGAAGGGGCAGGGGGAGAGGAAAAGCTTGGAGAACGCAAGCTGAGTTTTTTGATAATGCTGCGGCGTGTGGGATCGCTGTGAGAGCGGTGGGGAGTTGGATGGGAGGCGACCTGAGAGGTTGCTGAGATGTTGGTAGCAGGATTCCCCGTGGCAGCAGCAGCAGCCGCAGCAGCAGAAGAAGAGGAAGGAAGGGAATGGTCGTGGGGAATGCGGCGCTTTGTGAGTCTGCGGGAGGGCTGAGGATCGAGAAAGATGTGGTCGAGGTCGAGGAGAGGACCGTTGTGGAGGACGATGGGAGCGAGGACGGGCGGTGTGGAGGTTACGGGAGGGAGTTTGCGGAGTTTCCTGGGGGTGGTGGGGAAGAGGAGCATTTATCGGCGTGACGGACTCTCCCTCGCTATATATTCCGATGTCACGTTCACATCACGTGTCCTTCCCATGCATTTCGTCGCCTCCGCGCTCGCGCATCTCCAACAGCCTTGTCCTGCCAATTGCCCCCATGTTTGTCTTTCCTTTGCCCAGTCCCTCGACGCAAAGATTGCTGGCGCTCACGGCAAGCAGCTGCCTCTCAGCTGCCCAGATTCCATCCTCATGACCCACCACATCCGCTCCCTCCACGATGCCATCCTCGTCGGCGTCCGCACTGCCATCAACGACGACCCCCAGCTCAATAGTCTGTCATTTCTCATCTCTTTCCTTCTCTATCTAACTACCCTTGGTACAGCCCGTCTTCTCCCCCCATCTGCCCCCTCTCCCATCCCTATCGTCCTTGACCCCGCTCTCCGTTTCTCTCCCAACGCGAGGCTTCTGCAAAATTATGCTGCCAACACCGGTCGTCAGCCCTGGGTTATCTGCTCTCCCCCGCTGTTTGACCGTGCCCCTTGGCAACTCCGACGTGATACACTCTCCCAAGCAGGCGCTTTAATCATCGAGCTCACTCCCTCTCAGACCAGTACACTCTTCTCCTCTCCTCTCTCTCCCTCTCTTATTCCTCCATAGTGCTTTCTCTCCCCGAGGTCCTTCTCAAACTCCGTCACCTCGGAATCAAATCCCTCATGGTAGAAGGCGGTGCCCGCATCATCGACTCCTTTTTGCAAGCTGCTCTGGTCCATACCCTCATCGTCACCATAGCCCCAACTCTCGTCGGCGCAGACGGCGTTGCATACTCCACTCCTATTGGCGTCTGTCCTTTCCCTTCTCTTCACAATCCCTGCTAAACCTCTCCCTTCCAGAGCCCCTTCTTTCGACACGCCGATACTCAGGTAGTTGGTACAGATGCTGTCATCATTCTCAAACCTGCTTGAATATAATAAATCCTATTTGTACATTTACTCCGACGACGATGACTGATCATCATAAACTACCACAAAATCATTCATCTGCCCATTCCTCTCAGATCCTCCCACTGACGTCCCAATCTGTTCCCAGACTCCTTCATCCGAAGATGGAATACTCACAAGTGAATCTGTCTCTGAATTAGCCCTCGATGCCACACACAATGATCCTTGTCTCCCCGTCACACTCGGCCGAGGCATGACAACAAGCGACGATGCAATTGACTTGTCACACTCTGAGCTTGATTGAGCATCCATAACCTCAATACTTTATCAAAATTTCCCATCAGATCCCGAATTCTCGATCGATGCACAAGATAAAATCAAACTCACTCAATCCAAATGCTATCACCAAACAACCTTCCGTCTCCATCTCGAAGCCTCCAATAACTGACGTAGCGTCCAGCCACCTCAGGGGCCTGACTTTGTCAGCCAGCCTGCTTCAATTTGAGTTTATATTGCATCCGTACCTTTAACTCCCCTGTCCATATTTCAACCTCCATACCACGCTTGACAGCACCAACGTGCACGGCACCGTCTCTCTGCACACCCAGCGTCTCACCAGCTATATAAACCAACTCCGTCCCCTCAGGCCATTCATCCCCACAATCATTCTCCATCCTCCAACATTTCACAAACTCAGCCCCAGGAGGGAAAACTTGCCCGTCTGACACTGTCAAATCTTCGATAAACTTGGCACTGAGCTTGGGAGGTTCATCATCATCATCTACAGGCACGGGAGACAACGCTCGTGACTCCATCACACAAGGTTTTTCCTCTGATTCGGTGCTTCCATAACCACTCAATAACATTGCCAACGTTTGTCGCGACATGTTCGCAGCCGGCGAAGATTTGGCTTCCATCACCGGTGTTACCCCGTAAGACGGTGGCTTCAACAATGTTTCCTCACCCATCGGCGGGGACTCAGCGATAGAAACAGTTTTCATAAGGCGCTCAAGCCCAACGTTACAAGGCCAGACTGCACTCTCGGGGGAACCAACACCACCCCCGTGATCCCTCACAGGAGTCTGTCGGCCGCCATTCCCTCGAACACCTGGTGCAACGTGCGTTTCATTTATAGAATCGCCAACTCGGAACGACCCGGAGGATCGAGGCGGGACAGGGAGAGGACGTGCCCCCTGTGCAGGAGCAGGAACAGTGCAGCTAATCGGGGGTGAAATTTCATCCAGGCGAGGGACAAGCATCGGTCGACCCAGAGACCTTTGTTTGTCAAAATTTTCCGATTCAGATGGTCCATGCCTAAATCCCCAGATAAATGATCCACTTGCAAGCTGATCAGGGGAACGAGGGGTGTTCTGAAAGGACATAGATTCACGACTTCTGTTGGCGACAACGGCGGAAGCAGAATGCTTATAATGACCGACTTGGGGAATAATACTCTCAGGCGTCTTCATTTTCAATAATGGGTGACTGTCGGGATGTAAGGCAATTGGATGGCTTTCGCACACGCTGCAGAGGTCAAAGTCTGGGCAATCAGCGTGCATACACTTGTAGCGGACACCATGTATGCGTTTCGTGCAAACTAGAAAAATGAGTAGATGAAGACTGACAAGAGCTGGATCACTCACTATTGCAGGTCGCAAAATGGGAAGAGGCAACGTGGTCATCGCGTCTCTATTTGGATATGAGCCCAAACAGAAATGACAGAAATGAATTGCCTTACAATGTAGTCTTCTGAGCGCCCTAATCTGACAAAATTATGCTTGGGATGTTGAATTCCCGTAATGCTGAAAATTCGTGAGTCACGTGGAAACCATAGCAATTAGGTGTTACCTAAAGCAGCTCGAGCATGTATCAAAATCAGGACAATGCACACATTTCTACCACAAGCACAATGTCAGATATATGCAAAATACTCAAAGCAACTCACATAGCGATCCCCCCGGATTTGTGAATCGCACAGATCACAAATTGCTTGATGGAGCACATTCTCGGAAGAAAAAGCCGTTGCCGCCGCATTTCCTCCTCGCTCACTGATTCCACGATCACCCTCTCTATGGACATCAACTGGTGTTGTTAATTCGAGAAACTCATGGAACGGATTGTGCCTCTCAGCCCCACCAGAAGTGATACATGTAGTGCAAAGATCATAGTCTGACAACTGTAAGTGTCGGTTTCTCCGATTCATTATGAAAACTACTGACCTGGGCATTCAAGACAATTATGACGAATCCCTTCGATGGTATTCTTACAGCTGTCACAAGTAACACCATGATGGATCACAGGCCAAGCTGAACAAGTGTTGGAAGTAATGGGACCAGCGGGTATAGATTGACGGGCAACCGGAGTAGCGTTGTTTCCATCAGAATACGGCGGAATAGCTGTGGGCATCGACCAAGGCATAAAATCCGTACAAGGCATTCGGACGGACTCTTGGCCTGCATAACACAAAGGGAAAGAACTTGCTGAACGATGATCCCATTGATGATTGGCCGCGCTTCCAAAACAGAAAGGATTTGTCTTGCCTGAGCAGTTATTGCACTTTGATGAAGCGTTGAGCTGCAATAGATTACGAATACGAACTACCATTGGCGTACCTCCACTAGATAACAACGGTCACAAATGTTCCATGAAGATACCTGCTGCGCACAAATCGAACACAAAACTGGAGAATTATTTTGGACACCACAGGCATCCAGCGTCGAAGTCGAGGGAGCAGACAGTGGAACTATAGAGAGTGCAGGCGACGGTGAGCTGGTTCCTTGCCAGACAAAGCTGGCCTT
>Ga0153995_1000228_pt1 | contig 11771 bp, 10 predicted proteins | sample TSNC079MetaG_FD_104678 | JGI IMG/M metagenome (GOLD analysis project Ga0153995, IMG submission 104678) | Attine ant fungus gardens microbial communities from North Carolina, USA - TSNC079 MetaG | ecosystem: Host-associated > Fungi > Mycelium > Unclassified | place: USA: North Carolina, Lumber... | reverse complement strand
TCTGTCTCTTTTCTGTCCAACAATCCTATAATGTTTGTTTGGACTACATAAGTAGCAGACATTAACTTGTTTACTAACAATTCCTTTCTCCTTTCTTTACTTCTTCTACTCCCTTTTTGCCTCCCTTCAAATCTCTCGGATTAATTGCAAGTAATCTGGCTTTCACTTGTGTTTGTGTAGATCAGACCGCTATCTTTTTTTTAAAAAAAAATCATCAATTTATTACACGGGACTTGGTGGTAGACCATGGTAGTTACATGAGATTACTACTTAAGTTGAGAAAGAGAGAAAAGAGAGAAAGGAAAGGAAAGGAGAGAGAGAAAGAAGGAGTAGGGGATTTAGTAGCTATAAGGGATAGCAAATAGAGAGCTAAATCTACGTGATGCCTTCTTGGCAGAACGCGCCCAGATTGAATTCAAGAAATATCTTTTAGGGAGTCTCACTTTGGTGACTGTCGGTATCGTTCACAGTCAAATAGGATGTGGTCCTGTGTTCCAAGTTTTGTTTTAAGTTTTGTTTTAATCGTAAATTTGTAACGCAGTGATTGCGATCCGCGATAGCGGTCTTATGATATGATCACTGCGTTACGAATTTACGATTAAAACAAAACTTGTGCTAACCAGCGGAGTTGGCCGATCAATAGCTATACAGTATATCGGAGGGTACCGGTGATTCACCCACGGTGCCAATATCACTATCGTCAACTCTAAGAAATCGTAGTGTTTCTCTCACCTCTGCTATAAGATGGTTTGGTCGCTTCATCCAGATTGCAGATCCATCAGCTGATTAGGAGCCCATATATCACAGACAAAACGCACTAGGAAAGTCGGCATCACCGGAAAGTACGGCACTGTACGTTCTGAGTCGTAAACCTCGAAACATGGCATTGAAACTCTTCTTTTCCCCGTGGTTATATTAGCGTTATGGTGCTTCACTAAGGAAGCAAGTGAAGAAGATGGAAATCTCGCAGCATGCCAAGTATACATGCACGTTCTGCGGAAAGGTGTGGTTTTTTCCGTTACCCCTGATTCAGCCTTGTAAAGTTCATTGATTCCTTTACCAATCACTGTTTGTGGAACTTTGTATAGGATTCAATGAAGAGAACAGCAGTTGGTATCTGGCACTGTAAGCATTGTAGGAAGACCGTAGCTGGTGGAGCATGGACAGTGGCGACACCCGCTGGTTCTACTACGCGCAGGTATGTACCCTGTTCAAGACTAAATGGTTGCTCTGATGTTAGTATTATAGTACTACTCGTCGGCTGCGCGAGGTGAACGAGGCTTAACTCTTCTTATCTCAGCTTTCTTCTCGTGTCGTCCTTGTATATGTTCGTATGGCCTATGACTCCAAAATGCATTAAGCTGCGACTGCAATATGTGGGTTCTTAAAGCTGACTTCAGCAGTCTATGCGTCATAAAAGTAATCAAGAGTAATATTCATCAGCCTCAGGCTAGACTTCAAGGAGGAAAGGTTATCATATAGGTGTCACCAAGATGTCAATTGATTAGTAGACTTGTGATGGAGGTGCAAAAACTGGACCCAGTGATAGAAATCAGTCAACTCTAGAAGCTATCAGAAATCCTGCGCCTGTCCTCCATAACGTCTAGGAAGTTTATCATCGTTGATGTATGGACCCAATGCCTTATGAATAGCACGGCGGCCAGTACCAACAACCGACATTTTGGCTAAAGTAGCATCAGGAATGATTGACTTGAAGGCCCAAAACATCCAATTGAATAGGGATGGGACGTTAATGAAGAACTTTTTGTACTGGATATCTCGATTGAGAAAATCAATGAGGCAACTGTCTGGAGGGACCCACAAGGAGTTCTGGATAATGAGATGAGAAGATGTTCGCGGCTTCCGATGCTGCAAGTTTTGAATTGGCATCACGAGAGATGAAGCTCACTCCTTCATAATCTATAGGTTCTTTCCGTGTCAGCATCGGAGATGTAGGAACTCTGCGTCAGCCTACCGTGAATTTGGAGAGTCTGGTCGATGGTTTCGAAATCTAATTGCTGCATTAAGCGTTCATGAAGAGCGACTCGCCAGCTGACCAATAATGAATCAGAATGAACATACTCCTTTTCATCAAGTTACTCACCGAAGGAACAACTGGACATCAGAGAAGATGGCTTTAAGGTCCTGATTACCGCCGTATATGTTATACATGACTGGCCGCCCTTCCTTGTCTTTACCATAGATATGACCCATGGAGTCGAACAGCTTCTCAGGATAAGTCTGTGCCAGAGCACCGTCAACATCAAACGACTTCCTCCAACGCAATGTAGTCTGGAACATGTCTCTGGCATCGCGAACGCTATGATTCCTAGAACGTGTTATTTCAACACTAAAGCTAACAAAGTTCAGCTAGGTGATGATTACGTTACCTCGCACGAAGGAACTTCATTAGCACTACACTGACTTTGGCATCTAGAGGGTTGTTCGGATCTATTTTCACGCCCCACATGCTAAAAGGTGTCTCTTTAGCATTGGGATCATCCGGGAAGGCCTGTGCAAGTATCTCAGGAAGTGCATCCTATATAGATGTCAGCGGACTAGTGTAGAGTTGAGAATGGATTTGAGTTACTCTAAACTCCTTGAGTACGATCCATTCTTGAGTCGTGAATCTTTCTGTCAGTGGGTTTTGTGGCTCAGGTGATGCTTGAGTCTCCCCAGGGATTGTAGTAGTTGGAGCAGTGGATTCAGCGGAAGCTACAGCGAGTTGGGATGCTTCCGTCGTGGCAGTTGAGACAGGGGCCTCTTCAGTCGAGTTGGGCGGCCGAATAGTCTCAACAGGCGTAGGCCTCGTAGCGGATGTTTCAATGGAAATAGGTGCTATAGTAGAGACCTCTTCTGGGTTCATTGTGTTTGACAGTAACCCTTGTTAGACGTGGAGCTTCGGTTTCATGTCACTGTTACTATCAGATAAGATGACTCGCAGAGAACATTCTACCCGTCGCTATATGAACACTATTGTAACAGTATACACCGAGCAATTATCGGTAAAACTTCGAACCTCCAAAGACCGGCCATTCGGAATACAAGAACCAAGAACCCTTGTCACAGAAGTGGCGATGAATGTCATCGGGATCTAAGATTGATGGTAGTGACGTGACAGCGCCATTTGTTCTCCTCATCCATTTACTATCTCTGCAGTTCCCTGACAAGCATACCAAAGTTTTTCCCACTGCATATGCTTTAATTTATTACATCACTCTACAGGTCTTTATCCCTCCACCCCGATATGTATCACCCTTCCAATGGCTTCGTCCCACAATTCATCTCTGAATGTCGTGAAGAGCAACGGTGGGATGGGACAGTACGATCACTCAGCATGGATACTCTGCCCATGCCTAATGGCTGTAGTGAGAAGCAATCGATTGTGTACCGCCTAGTTGACAATGTTCGAGCTGTGCTCATAAACGTGCGTCGACTAGCAGAACAGTTTTGGCAGGCGCAATCAAATAATTCTGCTATCGATGGCTCTAAGATATCGACAGTGCGAGAATCTGGGTTATCGACGCCTGTGTTTGTTCTGCTCTGTATCCTCTGGTACACCACCTCTGCTCTCTCGTCTAACACTGGCAAAGTGATATTAAGCCAGTTCCGCTATCCAATCACCCTGACTTTTATCCAATTCGGCTTCGTGGCAGGATACTGTCTACTTTTCATGACACCCCTTATCCGATTCTCGAAACTACGAAAGCCTACCAAGACCATCGTCCGGAATACCTTCCCTATGGGCCTATTTCAGGTAGGAGGACACATGTTTTCCAGCATGGCTATCTCTCGGATCCATGTCAGCACCGTACATACCATTAAGGTCAGTTTTAATGTGTCATTTTTCAAATGTAATTGAATCTTTATGACAGGCGCTCTCGCCCCTATTCACTGTTGCCGCCTACGCTCTTTTGTTTGGTGTCAGCTACTCGCCGAAGATCTATCTATCACTGCTTCCGTTGACCATCGGTGTCATGTTGGCCTGTTCGTTCGACGTCGCGTCAGATGTGATCGGCTTACTTTGCGCTTTTGGATCGGCGCTTGTGTTCGTCAGTTCGAACATTTTCTTCAAGAAGATTGTGCCGTCCAACTCAAGCGGGCACCTGGCGAGCTCCCCCCATAAGCTAGACAAACTCAACCTTCTCCTCTATTCTTCGGGCATGGCTTTTTTGCTCATGGTCCCGTTATGGCTTTACTATGACCTTCCCCTTCTTCTAGTCGCCTATACGAATCCAGATCATATATTTCATCCCAAGCAAGGACATACAGCTCCACATTCTGTGACATATTACTTTTTCTTGAATGGAGCAGTTCATTTTGCTCAGAACATTATTGCCTTCATCATTCTTTCATCGACATCACCAGTCACTTACTCTATCGCATCCCTTGTTAAGCGGGTGGCTGTCATTTGCATTGCCATTCTATGGTTTAATCAGACCGTTCACCCTCTTCAGGCAATTGGCATTGCGTTGACGTTTACGGGCCTTTACATGTACAACAATGCCAAAGCCGATGTAGAAAAGGGGGAGAAGAAGATGTCAAGAGTACAAGCGGCTCAAGACATGATATTACCAACGATCAAGTCGGAATTACGAGAAATTTCAGGCACAGATACCCCTCCCAACACATTTGCTTTGTCCGATGTACGATTGGATTCAGTGCTAAATGAGTTGACGGGTCCGAGACCCAGGAAAATGTCGGTTCTGTCTTCAGGAGCAGCCTTACATTATACTGGAAAACAACATTACAGACCAACCCCAGTTTCTTCGACTTTCAATCCGAGTAGTCATGCGGCGCCAGAACGGCACCCGTTCAGGCCGCTCAAGAAAGAATCTATATCGCTTCGCATTGTCCCCGTCGATTCGTATCCATCGCCTCCTCCTTCTTTAGATTCACCTACATCGCATTCTATACCATTTTCCAACAATTTTGTGCGTACACATGAACTGGGACAACGTGTGGGACCTGTGACGGCATGATAGTGATGAAAAATTACATTTGCGGCGGAGAAAATTTTACATGTTATTTTCCTTTTTTTAATATGAGACCCTGATCATTTATACCATAGAATAACGATTAGTGCATCTATGATGTACTTTTGCGTAATGTCGGACAGCTTTTGTGCTATTTAATTAAGACGTTGATTCAGTACTTTTGTGTTTCAATTAAGGACAAATACATTTAGATGGCACTTTCGATTTCTACCCCAAGATCTTCAATTCAAGCATTGCTTGTTGCATTTTTTGAGAACTTATGGGCTCTAGAACAATGCTAAAAGCCGGATCATTAGATAACATCTCATGAGTTTGCCAATTATCCTTCAAGTTTTATCTTTGCTGACTGATGATATATAGATTTCAGAGATACTCACGGCCCATCTTAAGCTAGAGCTGCAGAATCAGTCTACCTGTTATCTGGATCAACCTATCACGTATATGTCACGTCACAATTTTCGCACGCTGTGTGGAGACCGCTCGCGAGCGGGCATACCGACACCCTCAAGAATCCTCAAGCAACCGCAAGGACAAAATGGTTAGTATAACTATATGCCGTGTTATTCCAGAGCTCCCATATGCTTCTATGAGCCAGACCCACTGCTGGTTTTGCTGGATGCATACTGAAACTTGTGGATGATACATATAATTCAACCCTTGGTTCAAGATAACTGATTCTCTCGTGTCTTGTTAGGCTCGGGGACCCAAAAAGCATTTGAAGCGCCTGGCAGCACCCTCATCATGGATGTTGGATAAGTTGAGCGGAACCTACGTATGTGTCATGTTTTTATCAAAATTCCAAGTCCAGCATTTACAACTTGTCATTTTTCTTGATATAGGCTCCTCGTCCTTCTCCTGGTCCCCACAAACTCCGCGAATGTCTTCCCCTTACAGTCTTCCTTCGTAACAGACTAAAATATGCCTTGACGGGTCGTGAAGTCGTCGCAATTGTGAAGCAGCGTTTGATCAAAATTGATGGAAAAGTCCGCACTGATCCTACCTACCCGGCTGGTTTCATGGGTTAGCGTTCTTGGAAATACAATAGACTGTTCCTGTGCAAGTCTGATTCTGATTCTTTCCATAGATGTCATTTCCATCGAGAAGTCTGGGGAACACTTCCGTCTCCTTTACGATGTCAAGGGTCGTTTCACTATCCATCGCGTCACACCTGAGGAGGCCAGCTACAAACTCCTTAAGGTTCGCCAAGTTGCTGTTGGCAACCGCGGTGTCCCTCACATTGTCACTCACGATGGCCGAACAATTCGTTATCCTGATCCCCTGATCCGTGTCAATGACACTGTCAAGTTTGATATTGAACAAAACAAGATCGTCGATTTCGTTCCATTTGACACTGGAAATATTGTCATGGTCACTGGCGGTCGTAACATGGGTCGTGCCGGTGTTATCACACATCGTGAGAGGCACATTGGTGGCTTTGATATCGTGCATGTCAAGGATTCGCTCGACAGGTCTTTTGCTACTCAGTACGTCTTGTTTGGTTCTTATCCCTTGCATTATTCGCTGATCAGGTGCAAGGATATCCAATATTTTCGTGATTGGTGAAGGAATTAAGCCTTGGGTCTCATTGCCCAAGGGTAAGGGTCTCAAGCTTACCATCTCCGAAGAACGTGATATCAGGAGGAAGCGTGCGCAGCAGGAGTAGTTTCTCAATCCATGTCCTGTATGCTTAACCCCATGACACGAAAATGCATATGTGGCACAAGAGCACGTCTAATTATGCCCTTAACAGATGTTCCTGCATGTGCTTGCTGTATTAATCAATGCATGACCTTCTTGGCTGTGCCAAAGTTGCTGCTATCTGGAAGCAAAGTGAAGAAGAACAGGAGTAGTTTGATGAGTAATACCGACCAACCACCATCAACGTGGGGGTGGGTTGGCGTGCAAGCAACAGAAAGCATTACAGACCGACGAAGATTTTTCTTTCCCCCCTTCCCCCCAGTCAATCGTTATGGCGACATGGAACCAACGATAAGCTTGCCAGGCTAGCGTGAGCTAAGAATTCTTGCACTTGGACCTTTAGACAATGAAGCAGTCTACCAATGAAGGGGATATTTACGGCACCTGGTCAGAGTCTCAAGTGGGGGGGATACTGCATTATCTCTAGTGTCTTCCAGGAAGTAAGCCAGAAGGACTGATAACATCGTGAAGCAACATCATACCTTGAAATACCTATAAGGTAAAAACAATGAACTAGCCTCATTTCCGTGAAGTGGCGGGGAGGTTGAGTTTATCTACTTGAATCTATATAGAAGACACGGAAAAATTGAAGTATAGCGAAACATAGAAATATGATAATATCAATGCGGACTCTTCCTCACACACAAAAAGGAACACTAGAGACTCTTATTCACTTTGAACCCCCTAAAGCCATTGGAGGCCCTTCCATGAAAAAAAAAGATGGAAAAGGGGCCATACAACAAAACCCCATTCTCTACCAGTAATCCTCATGGCGCGGCGTCACCATAAAGTCAATACTACATTTCTTTCTCTCTATTTCCCACTGATGAACCCATTTCGACATCTTCCTTCTCGAATTTTCACTACCCACATTCACCGTCGCCACCATCTTGGTCCAATTGAGAGACATGGCGAAACACGTGAGCTCGTAGAAGGAAGAGTGTTCCGAGTAAGGGACACCATAGACTTGAATGGACGACGAGGACTTCCGAGACGGGTGGAGGTCGGTGTAAGCAAAGTCTTTTTTATGAACCGTTCGGGTGAGTATACTGGTCACACTCGGTGTCAGGTCTGTCCCAGCAGGTTGCGCATATCTTTTTTGAGAGAACATAAATAAACCAAAGGGTTGATTTTCCATACACAGGCTTTTCGATACATCACTCACGTCCATCCAGTAGGCCTAAACCCAATGGCTTTAGTAAACACACCTCTGAATTGGTCCATATAGATCTTGAGTCGATCCGTCGTAATTGTGCCGAGAGGAACGAGATGAACGGTCGCTGCAAGTGGGTTCGTGGTGAGCATGGTTTCCAATTCCTTGTCGTCTTCGCAGCACAGTATCGCAGTTTTGCGAGGGTCGCAATAGACTTTGCTTTTCAGGGCGTGTGCGACAGCTTTGACGATGCGTTCTTTTCCAATTGAATATGTTCTATAATCGTTTTTGTCAACTGCTCGAACGATAAAAAAATCTGATGATCTAATACCTACCCGATAACTACGAGAGTACTTTTCCCTTTGGCAGTTGATAACGAATAAGAGTTCAATGATGGTAGAGAAGGCAGCCAGGATTTCATGACATTGTTCAACGTCGCAGGCTCGTCATTCAAAAGCCTACGAGACAGCTCGGCACAAGCTGATATGACAAGCGGCTGAGCAGGAAAAGTATACTTTTTTTTCAGGAGTCAGTAAGTATGCTGGGGTGAGGTAAACAATTTCACAGCTCACCTTGGGATCGAGGTAAGTCGTATCGAGATAGACATGATCAATTTTCTTGCCTTTAATAGCCGGATGTACGACATGCCGAGGCGATGCTCGAAAATCACCGCAATGCAGATATCGAAAGATTCTTGAAGATCCAACGTAGGGAGATCGGAATGTGCTGTCACCGGCGTCGACGGTTTGTCTTCCCTCAAATAAAAAGAGACACGATCCTGGACAGTGATTTGCTTCTATAAGAGTGACTTGTACACCATTAGTATCAGGTATGATCGTTGGAGTGTCCATCGGAAGCGGTCGGACCCATTTCTTGTCTACAGAAAGCATGTAGATGATGAGATTTGCAGTGCTTTGAGAACAGTATATGAGTCCAGATCTCCAGCTGGACGAAAGATTAGTGTAGTGATCTGAGTGTGCATGTCTTGATTGTGTTCACGGTCAGATTCTTGCTAAAATAATAGAGAGGTGAAAGAAGACACGAACGAGAGAAAATAGGCAGTAACACCCGGAATGGTACCATAGCGAAAAGCATCGACAGAGATGGGCATGCCCTGCAGTACCTTGTAGAAAGGAGCCTTTCTCCGGCCTCGATTGGATTTGATGTGATTGAACGACTTGTCCTCGTAGGCTGTCGCCTCTTTCCATGCCTCGCTCTCCCTGAAGGAGGACATGAGGACAGAGAAAGCGTCGCTTTTGTTATATTGCTTTGTGCTTGCCGATGGGACCTTGGAATCACCGGTTGATTGATCTGAGCTTCTAGCCTTGGGACAATTGTCAATGTGAACTTCAACTTCCTGCTCGAGTTGTCACTGCGATATACTTCAGGCACGACGAATGAATGACGAACCGGGGACTGTCGTCCATCGAATTCCTTCTCACAACAAGGGCAGACAGTGTTGAGAAAAACCTCACGTTCTTCAACAAATTCAATATCGTCATAATCATCGCTGACGTCTCCTTTTTTGTCTTCACTTTCATTCTCATCATCCCCTATCAACCAATCTTCCGTGAGATCTCCAATCCGTACATTATCTTCTTCTTTTACTTGTTTTTCGAGAGTCTGTGGATGAGAATCATATTCTCCAGCTATTCGGAGACCTGGACTCGATGGATCTCTTGACTCTGAGGGGCTGAGCAGACTTCCAGGAGATCCGAACAAGAAAGGATTCACAGAGGCTCCTTCAGACAAAAGGTAAGGTTTCCCAAAAGTACAAGTCGAACTGTTGGTGGTGGTGGTGGTGGTGGTGGTGATGATGGTGCTTGAAGTTGAAAGAAGACTTGGACCCAAAATCTGAGTCTCCGATGTAGTCTCATTTACTGCAGAAACACGACGTCCCGAAATCTCATCTGCATCTACCGTTTCGACGTCCATCGAATCGTCTTGGCCAGGACGTCTTTGCTTTTCAACGACGCCAGTGCATGTAACTGGCCCTTGAAGCTCATCGTTATCTGAATCAATGACGATGATTTCTGGATTGTTGCACGTCGATGGTTTGTGCCTGGGTTTAAGAAGCCTCGGATTTCGTGAACGATCATGTTTTTTTTCTGCAAGCGGTTTCTTGTAGGAGAAGAAGTGGTCGAGGGTTCTACCCTTGTCATGTTTGGAATCTCTTTGCCTAGGCATAAAAATAGAAATTTTGAACAAAAGTCAAAAACAGAATTGGTTAAGATCCTCGCTAGTGTGTGTATGTGGGGTGGAAAAGTCAATTATTAAGCAGCCGAAATGGAATCTGACACATCTGTTTCAAAACTAATCAAGATTTTTTTGCAGAAAACCTTGGGCATTATGATAAGAACAGAGTAGCGACGATTCAGAAGGCACCTGAGGCTCAAGGAACGTGCACGGTTCTATTCGACTTTGTCGACAGCCAAATCGATGGGCTCCCCGCGAGGACTCCTCTGGAGGCGTTTATATAGAACGAGTGTGCTACCGATAGTAACATATTAGACTGTGGTTTTTCAAGGGAGCACCATTGAAGACACAAACTGTACTATTGGCCGAAATGAAAAGGCTTTATGGATTGTAGGAGCTTTTTGGACATCACCCGCAGGAGGAGTCGATGTTCTAGCGGGACTCATCCCTCTATAAATTTTATATCTCGAATAAGCTAACCGAACGGTCACGTCTCAGAACAGCCTACGCTTCCGAAACAACATGCTCGAATATGCTCTTATGGCTTTATTAGATGTCATCCCCAATCATTGGTTTTTGCTCTCAAATTCTCGAGAAAAAAAAACGAACATCATCTCAAAAAAGCCCATACTGAAGAATCTCTAATCCGAAAAAAAAAAAATTCAACTATCATCCTGGGTATAGAATCCCAGACATTTCATCATCGAACCTCTCATTTCATCCATTTAATTGTTCCAAAACGAAAATGTGGACAACACTCTGATTGTATTTTTACCGCAGACTGCGTTCGAATACTGCGTTTACAAATTCAAGGAACGAAAAACCAAAAAAAAAAAAATAGTGACGATGGACTAGGTTGAATATCATTGTTGGACTTTGATTTAGTTGTTATTATTCCCATTTCTCGGTTTCCGTCTTCAAACCCTTTAATACAAGCTCGTAAACTCGGCTCGCCATGTCCAGAAGCATGGTCAAAGGAACCAGAAAGAAGGGGATATATCCAGACAATAATATGAATCGTTGTTCAAAAGTGAGAGTGAGATCAGAGGGGGTTGGAGTACTACTGCTGGGAGAAGGGAGGGATAGCGAATAGACGAGACAAGGAAGTACCGTGGTTACGGCTGAGGTGGCGTAGATCAGGAGGAGTGGGTATAGTTTTTTGTTTCCTGGATTTTGATGAATGAGGAGAGAGAATTTTTTAAAAAAAATATTTTTTTTTGAGAAAAGAATTCACCTGTCCAGAGTGCTGATAAGCCAAGTATGAGCACAGGTACCTGAAATATTCTAAGGGAAAAAAAGAGCACCATAAGTTATCAAGTTTTTTTTTTCGTCAGTAGGTTTTCTCTCTCTCTCTCACCCTTCGAATGTAATAAAGGTCTTGAACCAGAGGAGCCCGGAATCATCCTTGATGCCCGCCAGACCCCCAATCAACGGGTCATTGGAGTAGGTGACGTAGACTTCTAATAGCGTTCTCCATAATTTTGGAACGAGAAAGGGCGGATAGAGCCATTGAAGATCAATAACAAATGAGGCAACGAGATGCGACTAAAGGAATCAGGGCTTGTCAAGGTCTGGATAACGTTTTTTTTTTTTGTTCGGAGGGTAATGACTCACAGCAAAGAATAAGAAATAGATCAAGTCCATCGGACGTGCTGTCAAAGGCACGCGACGTATCTGTCGAGTGAGAACAGACTGCCCAGAGAATTTCTCGTTGAGGAGCATTCTTT
>Ga0153995_1000226_pt1 | contig 11794 bp, 8 predicted proteins | sample TSNC079MetaG_FD_104678 | JGI IMG/M metagenome (GOLD analysis project Ga0153995, IMG submission 104678) | Attine ant fungus gardens microbial communities from North Carolina, USA - TSNC079 MetaG | ecosystem: Host-associated > Fungi > Mycelium > Unclassified | place: USA: North Carolina, Lumber... | reverse complement strand
GCGATCGGGCTCACCGGCGAGCTGCCGGAGGACGTCGACCCCGACGCGATGACGGCGGCGCTCGACACGCTCGAGGAGACCGGCGTCCTGCGGATGTCCGGCGGGCAGCGCGTGCCGTTCCGGCTCCGCGACATCGTCCAGCACCCCTTGACGATGTTGCTCAGACACCCGAACGCCATGCGGCTCCGCGCGTTCGACGACTCCGGTTCCGAGATTGCCGTCGAGACCTACTACTCGGTCGGCGGCGGGTTCATCACCCGCGACGGCGACGACGAACCCGCAGCCGTGGCCGAAGCCGCGATCCCCGTCGACGACGCCGTGCCGCACCCGTTCTCCAGCGGTGCCGAGCTGCTCGCCGCCTGCGCTTCGACGGGGTTGCCGGTGAGTGGCATCGCCCTGGCGAACGAGGGCGCGACCCGTTCCGAGGACGACGTCCGCGCCGGTCTGCTGCGGATCCACGACGTGATGGACGCGTGCGTCGACCGCAGCGTCCGACGCACCGGCACGCTCCCCGGCGGACTCGACGTCCGTCGTCGCGCTGCCACCTGGTTCGAACAGCTCACCCGGGAAGACCCCGACCACGACCCGCTGTTCGCGATGGAGTGGGTGAACCTCTGGGCGATGGCGGTCAACGAGGAGAACGCATCGGGCGGACGCGTCGTGACGGCGCCGACGAACGGTGCGGCGGGCATCATCCCCGCGGTCCTGGCCTACGCACTGCACTACGTCGAGGGGCTCGACCGCGACGAGGCCGTCGTCCGCTTCCTCCTCACCGCCGGCGCGATCGGGTCGATCTACAAGGAGCGCGCCTCGATCTCCGGCGCCGAGGTCGGCTGCCAGGGCGAGGTGGGTTCCGCCGCGTCGATGGCGGCCGCCGGGCTCGCCGAGGTCCTCGGTGGGACCCCGGAACAGGTCGAGAACGCCGCCGAGATCGCGATGGAACACAACCTCGGGCTGACCTGCGACCCGATCGGCGGGCTCGTGCAGATCCCCTGCATCGAGCGCAACGCGATCGCCGCGAACAAGGCGGTCAACGCGGCCAGGATGGCGCTCCGGGGGGACGGCGTGCACCACGTGTCGCTGGACCAGGTCGTCGAGACCATGCGGCAGACCGGTGCCGACATGTCGACCAAGTACAAGGAGACCGCGATGGGCGGTCTGGCGGTGAACGTCCCGCTCTGCTGACGTGACCGGCGTGCCGGGGCCGAGCCGAGCCTCCAGGGCGACGCGTGGGGGACCGGGCGGGGTACGACGCTCCACAACTGGGGGCGCGCATTCCGGCGTCACCGCTGTCGGAGTGGCGCCTCCGCGGGTTAGCGTGCTCGCGTCTGCTCGAGCACCGAGCGGGCCGGTGCCCACGGATCGGGCGCCGTGCAGAGTCATGGAGTGACGCCGATGCACCACCGCACCCTCGCCTTCCTGACGGCGGCCGCCCTCGGGGCGACGCTCGCCGTCGGTGTCGCCGCACCCGCCTCGGCCGGGACGGCCCCCACGCCGACCGTCCCGCCGACCGTCGCGTCCTCGGGGTCCGTGCCGACGTCCTCGGACCCGACGGACGGCAGGACCCCCGCCGACACCCCGGTCGACCTCACCGTCGTGCTGCGCCCGACCGACCGGACCGCGCTGCGGGACCTGCCGGCCACCACGGCCGGAGCCGGTCCCGAGGAACGGAGCGACGCGGTCGACGCCCTGGCGCCCGAGGAGCCGCACGGCGCAACGGTCCGGTCGGCGCTCGCCGCGGCGGGGTTCACGGTCACCGACCTGGACACGTGGGAGCTCGAGGCCACCGGAACGGCTGCGCAGGCCGAGGCGCTCTTCGCGACCACCCTGGTGGGCAGCGGCGACGGCATGCACCCCGCCGGCGACGTCGTCATCCCGGCGTCCTTCGGCGACTCCGTGACCACGGTGTTCGGGCTCGACGCCCGGCCCGCCGCATCGCACGCCGCGCTCCCGGGCGGCTACGCCCCTGCTGACCTCGCCAGGGCCTACGGCTCCTCGAGTGCGGCGAGCGCCGGAGCCGGCACCACCGTCGCGACCGTGCAGCTCTCCGGCTGGGACCGCAACGACCTCGTCGCCTACGCGGCGGCCGTCGGGCGACCGGTCCCCGCGCTCGACCAGATCGCCGTCGACGGCGCCGACGTCCACCGGGCGGACGGCTCCGGCGGCGAGACCGAGGTCGCGCTCGACCAGGAGGCCCTCCTCGCCACGGCGCCCTCGGCGCGGCAGCGCGTCTACGTGGCACCGAACTCGTTCCAGGGGCTCTACGACGCCTACAGCCGCATCGCGGACGACGTCCAGCGTGCCGGCATCACGGCCGTCAGCGTCTCGTGGGGCTCCTGCGAGTCGCTGACGTCCGCGGCAGCCCGCGGGGCGCTCGACGACGCGCTCGACCGCATCGTGGCCGCCGGGGCGACCGTGTTCGCCGCCTCCGGTGACGACGGCGCGATGTGCCCGACCGGGCCCCGCTCGTCGGTCCGCTCGGTGACGTACCCGGCATCGTCGCCCGCCGTGGTCGCGGTCGGTGGGACCTCGCTGCAGACCACGTCGTCGGGCACCTCGGAGTCCGCATGGTCGAACACGTACGGAGCAGGCGGGGGCGGCGTCTCCGCGGCGTACGACCGCCCGGCGTGGCAGTCCGGCACCGGTGTCACGGGGACGAAGCGCCTCGTCCCCGACATCGCCTCGGTCGCGGACCCCGCGACCGGGCCCGGGATCTACCTCGGCACGGCGCACGGCTTCGCGCTCGGTGGCGGCACGAGTCTCGCGTCGCCGGTCGTCGCCGGCCAGCTCGCCGCGGCACTCGGGACCCGCGGGTGCACCGTCGGCATCGGGGACCTGCACCAGACGCTGTACTCGAACCCGACGGCGTTCCGCGACGTGACGTCGGGGACGAACGGCACTGCGGCGGCGACCACCGGGTACGACCAGGCAACAGGACTCGGGACGCCGAACTGGGGCGTACTCGGGGCCCTGCTGCCGACCAGCGGGTGCGCGGGCGGTGGCGCCGGTGCTCCTGCCGCTGTCGGGCCGACCGCGGCAGGAGCTACGGCCACGGGGATCACGGGGTCGTCGATGCCGGTACCCTCCGGCACGTCGATCCGGTCGCCGCACGGGCTGTACTGGCTCGACCTGCAGTCCGACGGCCGCCTCGTCGAGTGGGGCGGCGGACGGGCGCTGTGGTCGTCGAACGTCGCATCCGCGGGGGCGACCCTCACGGTCGGCACCGACGGCACGCTCGCGATCCGGTCGACCACCGGTGCGACCGTCTGGGCCGCAGGCAAGCCATCCGCGGGAGATGCTCCCGTGCTGCAGGTCACCGACCTCGGCGTGGTCCAGCTCGTCCGTGGGACGACGGTCCTGTGGCAGCAGGTCCCGGGCACGCGCGACCGCCTGGTACCCGGCGCCAGCCTCGTCCCCGGACAGGAGATCCGGGACACCACCGGACACCGTCGTTTCATCGTCCGGGCCGACGGCCAGCTCCGGATCATCCTCGGATCGAAGACGGTGTTCGCCGTCGCCGGTGGTCGGGGCAGTTCCCTGCGGGTGCAGACGGACGGCAACGTGGTGCTCTACGACGCCGTGGGCAAGGCCAAGTGGTCGACCGCGACGTGGCGGTACGGGGGGAAGAACATGCAGTTGCGGATGCAGACCAACGGTGACCTGGTGCTCGTGCAGGGGACGACGACGAGGTGGCACTCCAGGACGAGGGGCTGAGCGCCGCGGCCTCGTCGCGTCAGCGTGCCAGGAGCGTCAGGAGTCTCGCGGTCTCGGTCGTGATGGCGTCGCGGCCGGCGGCGACGTACTTCCGCGGGTCGACCAGTTCCGGCCGCTCGTCGAGCACGTCGCGGAGCGCCCGGGTGAAGAGCCCGTTGAGGTGCGTCGAGATGTTGATCTTCGTCATCCCCGCCGCCACCGCACCACGGAGCTCGTCGTCCGACAGTCCCGACGACCCGTGGAGCACGAGGGGCACCGGCACGCTCTCGTGCAGCCGCCCGATCAGGTCGCGGTCGACGGCGGCCTCGCGGGTCTGCATCGCGTGCGAGGTCCCGACGGCGACCGCGAGAGCGTCCACCCCCGTCGCGGCGACGAACGCCGCTGCGTCGGCCGGGTCGGTGCGGACACCCGGTGCGTGCACGCCGTCCTTGCCGCCGACCTCGCCGAGTTCCGCCTCGATCGCGATGCCGGCCGCGTGGCAGCGGTCCGCCAGGACACGGGTGGCGGCGACGTTCGCGGCGTAGTCGAGGTGCGAACCGTCGTACATGATCGAGTCCACCCCGAGCGCGATGCCCTCGGCGACCAGGTCGGTGTCCTCGACGTGGTCGAGGTGCACGAGGACCTCGACGTCGGCCGAGCGCGCGATCGCCTGGGTCGCGGTCGTGATGGGTGCGAGCCCGCCGTGGTAGCGGACGCAGTTCTCGCTGATCTGCAGGATCACCGGCAGACCGGCGGCGGCGGCACCCGCGACGATCGCCTCGGCGTGCTCGAGCAGGACGACGTTGAACGCCCCGATGCCGTGCCGGGTCGATCGGGCGGTGTCGAGGAGCCCGGTGAGGGCCAGGTCGGTGATCATGCGGGACTCCTGGTGGGGTCGAGGGCGGAGAGGAACCGGTGTGCGGCGTCGTGGTCGATCTCGCCGGCGACGGGACGGAGGACCGCTGCTGCGCCGAAGGCCGCGGCCGTGCGCAGTGCGAGGGCGGTGTCGGCACCGCGGGACAGTGCGAGGACCAGGCCGGCGGTCGCGGCGTCCCCCGCGCCGGTGGGGTTGCCGGTGACGCCGGGCACGGCGGGCACCTCGACCACGTCGTCGAGTGCGTGTGCCGCGATGCCGTCGGCTCCGCGTGAGACCACGACCAGCCCGGCACCGCGCCGGAGCAGGTCGAGCGCGCCGTCCCGTTCGTCCGGCAGGCCCGTGGCCTCGGCGAGTTCCTCGCGGTTCGGCTTGCACACGGTGGTACCGGCGTCGGCCGCCGCGAGGAGGGACGGGCCGGAGAGGTCGGCGACCACGAGGACCCCCGCCGCGACGGCGTCGGTCACCCAGGGGACGACCACGGTCGACTCGGCACCGGCGGGGAGCGAGCCCGAGAGCACGAGCGCGACGGGTCCACCCGGAGCAGCCGTCCCGAGGGCGGACCGGACGGCGTCGTCGACGTGGGACCACGACCCGGGTGGGACCGACGGCCCGGGCTCGCCGAACATCGTGGGGTGGGCGAGGTCATCGACCACCGTCACGGTGGTGCGGGTCTCGCCGGGGACCGGGACCGTGGTCGCATCGAGCCCGAGGGCGGCCACCGCATCGGCCACCCAGGCCCCTGCGGCGCCGCCGAGTGGCAGGACCGAGTGGGTCCGGACACCCTCGGCGTGCAGCACACGTGCGACGTTGAGCCCCTTGCCGCCGGGTCGCCGGTCCACGTTCCGGACGCGTTGGGTCGTGCCGACACGCTGTTCGTCGACGCGGTAGGTGACGTCCACCGCGGGGTTCGGCGTGACGACGACGATCATGCGAGGACCCCTTCGGCGAGCGGACGGGCGCGGAGCCGATCGGCGTCGAGCGCGAGCAGGTCGGCGCGTGACCCGGGGCTGAGCGGCTCCGGGAGACCGAGCAACGCCGCGGCGTTCCCCGAGGAGACGGCGACGGCTTCGGCGATCGCGTCCGGACCGCTCGCGAGGACACGGGCGACGGCGTCCGCGATCGTGCTCGTGCTGCCGGCGAGCGACGACCCGTCCGCGAGCATCGCGACACCGTCGGACACCACGACGTCCGATCCGGCGATCCGGTAGCGTCCGTCCGGGCACCCGGTCGCGGCCATCGCATCGGACACGAGCACCATCCGGCCGGCGGCGCTGCGACGGACCAGGTCCACCGCGACGGCGTCGAGGTGGTGACCGTCCACGATCGCTTCGACGGACAGGCGGTCGTCGGTCAGGGCGACGCCGACCGGGCCGGGATCGCGGTGGTGCAGCGGGGGCATGCCGTTGAAGACGTGGGTGACGAGTCGCGCTCCGGCATCGACGGCGCGCAGGACCGTGTCGGCGTCCGCGTCGGTGTGCCCGATCGCCACGACGATCCCGGCGTTCGTGAGCCGGCCGACCGCGTCGAGTGCGCCGGGGAGCTCCGGTGCCAGGGTGACGACCCGGAGCGCGTCGGCCGCGGCGTCGAGGTACTCGTCCACCTCGGCCGTCGTCGGTGCGTGCAGCAGGTCCGGTGCGTGTGCTCCCCGTCGGGCGGGCGAGAGCCACGGCCCCTCGAGGTGCAGTCCGACGAGCGTGCCGTCCGCGACCAGTGGCCGGAGCCGACGGAGCGCCGACAGGGTGTCCGCAGGGGTACCGGTCGCGATCGACGCGACGAGCGACGTCGTCCCGCGGTCGGCGTGGAACGCGGCCACGGCGCGGGCGTCGTCCGCGGTGCAGGTCGCGAAGTCGTGGCCGAGCGCACCGTGCGCGTGCAGGTCGACGAAGCCTGGCAGGACCGTGCCGTGGCTCTCGACGACGCGGTCGTGGGGAGGGGCGTCTCCGGAACCCACGGCGGCCACCCGCCCGTCCTCGACGAGCAGCCAACCCCCGTCGATCGTCCGGGCCGGGGTGACGAGCCGCGCGGCGCGGACCAGCGTGCTCACCGCGTGCCCTCGGCGAGGAACGGCATGCCCTCCGCGACGCGGGTGCCACGCGCGAGGAGATCGCGTGCGAGCAGGCCCGCCCCGATCGCGCCCGCCGCGTCTCCGTGACGGGCCGGCACGACCGCGGGGACACGGAGCCCGGCCAGCCGGTCCGCGACCGCCGCACGGAGGGGGTCGAGCAGGAGCGGGCCGGACCGGGCCAGGCCCCCGCCGACGACGACGGTGTGGCACCCGGCCACCGCGGTGGTCCACCCGATCACGTCGGCGAGGACCTCGACGCACTCGTGCCAGACCCGGACGGCCGTCGCATCGCCCTGCTGGACGAGGAGCATGGCGGCGTGCGCGCTCTCGACACCGGTCCGGCGTGCGACGGCGCCGGCCGAGGCGATCTCCTCGACCCGGGCTCCGGCGTGCGGTCCGTGTGCGAGCCGGACCTGGCCGACCTCGCCGGCCCATCCGCCGCCGTCCACCACGGTGCCGTCGGCGACGAGCGCACTCGCGAGCCCGGTGCCGATCGGCAGGAACACGGCGGAGCCTTCGTCGAGGCCACCCGATCGGACCTCGGCGAGGGCACCGGCACGGACGTCGTGCCCGAAGGCGAGCGGAACGTCGACGCCGCGGGCGAGCAACGCCGCGAGCACCCGTGTACGCACCGGGACGTCCCGCCAGCCGAGGTTGACCGAGAGCACCGAGGTGCCGGCGCGCTCGTCGACGACACCGGGGACGACGAGCCCGACGGCATCGGCCGAGACGGTGCTGTCGGCATCGAGCTGGACGGTGCCGTCGGCATCGCGCGGGACAGCGCCGACGGCGAGGTCCGCGACGGTCTCCGCGAGCCGCTGGGCGTCGGGATCGTCCTTCGGCGTCGGCACACGGTACTCGGCGAGGACCTGCCCGGCCGCGTCGGTCAGTCGGGCCTTGATGCCCGTGCCGCCGACGTCGACCCCGAGCACGGCCCCGCTGCCGGCCATCAGGTGAGGATGACCGAGCGGGTCAGGGAACGCGGGTGGTCCGGGTCGAGCCCGCGACGCTCGGCCAGCGCGACCGCGAAACGGTGCACGACGACGAGCCCGGCGATCGGGTCGAGGTCGTGGTGGACGAACCGGGCGCCGGTCGCGGCGACCTCGTCCGGCAGCCCGTCGGGCGTGCTGCCGAGGGACCAGACGAGTCGACCGGGCTGCGCGATCGCGATCGGGCCGTGCCGGTAGTCCATCGCCGGGTACGACTCGGCCCAGAACTGCGCGGCTTCGCGGGTCTTGAGTGCTGCCTCGAACGTCAGGCCGACGGCGGCGCCGCGACCCACGAACGTCACCTGCTCGGCGTCGAGGAGGTCCTCGATGGGCAGCGCGAGCGCCGCTTCCGCCTGGACGGCCAGTGCATCGACGTCATCGCCGATGGACGCGCGCAGCAGGGCGAGCGCCGTCGTCGCGAAGCGGGTCTGGACGACCGAACGCTCGTCGGCGAACGGCAGTGCGATCGTGTCGTCCGCGACCGCCGCCGCCGGGCTGTCCGGCACGGCGGTGATCAGCACGGTGCGCTGCGTGGGGAGGTCGGAGAGCAGCGAGACGATCTCGGTCGTCGTGCCGGACCGGCTGATCGTCACGACGCGGTCGTACTCGCGTCCGGTCGGGTACTCGGAGCCCGCGAACGCGTCGGTGACGCCGAGGCCGGCCTGCTCGCGGGCCACGGCGTAGCTCATCGCGATGAACCAGCTGGTCCCGCACCCGACGACGGCGACGCGTTCGCCTGGCTGGGGGAGGGTGTCGACGAAGGAGGGGAGCAGGGCGGCCGCAGCGCGCCAGGTCTCCGGCTGCGACGCGAGCTCTTCGCTCACGAAGGTGTCGGTCATGGGTGCCTTCCGGTCCGGTCTCGATCCGGGTGATCGATGGTCGGAAGCATAGCGAGCGATCGTGCTCGATGCGAGAGGAAAACGTCATTTCCGATCAGTGACCGAGCGCGGCACGCCCGTAGGATGGCCCTCATGACTCCGCAACAGCGGCTCAACGCCCTGCTCGAACTCGTGAGCGAACGGGGCAACGTGTCGATCTCCGAGATCGGCGAGATGCTCGGGATCTCCCCGGCCACCGCTCGCCGCGACCTCGCGACCCTCGCCGACCAGCGGCTGGTCACCCGCACGCACGGTGGGGCCGCCGCGCTCGGCGCCGGGTACGAGCTGCCGCTGCAGTACAAGATCGCCAGGCAGGCAGAGGCCAAGACGGCGATCGCCCGTGCGACGGCGGCGCTCATCGCCCCGGGTGACACCGTCGGGCTGAACGGCGGGACCACCACCACCGAGGTCGCCAGGGAGCTCGGCAAGAGCGAACGCTTCATCCGGGCGGACGGCGAGTACGGCGTCACGATCGTCACCAACGCGCTGAACATCGGGTACGAGCTGTCGGTGCGCGCCAACGTCAAGATCGTCGTGACAGGCGGCGTCGCACGTCGTCAGTCCTACGAACTCGTCGGCCCGCTCGTCCGCGACACCCTCGACGAGTTCGCGCTCGACGTCGTCGTGCTCGGCGTCGACGGCCTGACGGGCCAGTACGGCGCCACCACCATGCACGAGGGAGAGGCCGAGGTCAGTCGGCACTTCGCCTCCGTCGGGCGTCGCGTGATCGTCGTGGCGGACTCCACCAAGATCGAGCGCTCGACGTTCGCGCGGATCTGCCCGCTGGACCGGATCGACGTCCTGGTCACCGACCAGCCGGTCCCGCCGACGTTCGCGGCCGACCTCGCCGCCGCCGGCGTGGAGCTCGTCGTCGCCGACTGAGCCGGACCGGGGCTGACGGGCCCGTCAGCACCACGACGTCGCGCCCGGACGTTACCGGCGTGTAAAACCCTCGCATCTCGCTTCCGTGAGCGATCCGTGAGCGCCTATTGTGCATTCATGATCGATTCGGCATCATGGGCGTCACAATCACGCAAGGGAGCGAGATGAGCGTCGACACGTACGAAGGACTCCGCATCGCGGTGATCGGCATGGGCCAGCGGTCCGCCATCGCCCGCCACGTCGCCGAGGCGGTCGCCTCGGGCCCCGATCTGGAGGCCCAGGTCACCGCCGTCGCGGACGTCACCGCCGACGGGCGGGAGCGCGGACGCAGCGAGTACCCCGACGCGCTGATGGTGGAGTCCCACCGTGACCTCGTCGGCGCGGTGGACGCGGCGATCGTCACGACCCCGGACTGGACGCACGCCGAGATCGCGATCGACCTGCTCCGCGCGGGCATCGCGGTCTACCTCGAGAAGCCCCTCGCCATCACGGTGGAGGACGCGGACGCCGTGCTCAACACCGCTGCCGAGACGGGCACTCCGCTGTACGTCGGCCACAACTTCCGGCACGCCGCCGTCGTCCGGCTCATGCGCGAGATCGTCGAACGCGGCGAGATCGGCGAGGTCAAGGCCGTCTGGTGCCGCCACTTCGTCGGGAACGGCGGCGACTACTACTTCAAGGACTGGCACGCCGACCGCACCAAGGTCAACTCCCTGCTGCTGCAGAAGGCCAGCCACGACCTCGACGTCATCCACGCCCTCGGCGGCGGCTACACCAGCCGTGTCGTCGGGATGGGCTCGCTGTCCGTCTACGGCGACGTCACCGATCGTCGCGACCGCAGCGGTGAGCTCATGGGGGACTGGTTCTCGCTCGACAACTGGCCGCCGCTGGAGCAGACCGGTCTGAACCCCGTCGTCGACGTCGAGGACGTCTCGATGGTGATGATGACGCTCGACAACGGCGTGCAGGCGAGCTACGAGCAGTGCCACTTCACGCCGGACTACTGGCGGAACTACACCGTGATCGGGACCGAAGGCCGTCTCGAGAACATCGGCGACACCGGCGGCGGCGTGGTCAAGGTCTGGAACCGCCGCCGCGGGTGGGACGTCCAGGGCGACCGCGAGTACCCGATCGACGGCGTCGACTCCGGCCACGCGGACGCCGACCTCCTCACCATGACCGAGTTCCTGCGCAGCGTCGCACTCGGCGAACCGACCTCACTGTCCCCGGTCGCGGCGCGAGCCGCGGTCGCCGCCGGCGCCCTGGCGACCCGCTCGCTGCGGGGCGGCTCCGTGCCCATCGACGTCCCGAGCCTCCCGGCCGAGACGATCTCCCACTTCACCCTCCCCACCCAGACCGTCACGCGCTGACGGCCGTGCGAAAGGACCACCCGATGACCGCACACTTCCCCGCCCGAGGAGCCCGACGCATCCTCCTCGGCGCCGTCGCCGCCCTCGGCGCGGCCGCCCTGCTCGCCGGGTGCTCGACCTCCTCGGGCGCCGCGGGTTCCGGCGGCGACTACGAGAAGGTGTCGAAGGACACCAAGGCGACCCTCGACTACGCCGTCTGGGACGAGAACCAGGTCAAGGCGATCAAGGCCAACATCAAGGGCTTCAACGAGGAGTACCCGGACATCACGGTCAACGTCGACGTCACCCCGTTCGCCAACTACTGGACGAAGCTCCAGACGCAGGGCTCGAGCAACACGCTCCCCGACCTGTTCTGGATGAACGGCCCGAACTTCCAGCTGTACGCGGCCAACGGCAAGATCGCGCCGATCACCGGCGAGGTGAAGGCCGGCGCGATCGACCCGAAGAACTACTCGTCGGCGCTCAACGACCTGTACACGTACGACGGCACCCAGTACGGCGTCCCGAAGGACTTCGACACGATCGGCGTCTGGATGAACAAGGCGCTGTTCGAGCAGGCCGGCGTCGCGATGCCGTCGAAGGACTGGACCTGGGACGACTTCCAGAAGACCGGCGCCGAGCTCTCCGAGAAGCTCAAGGCACAGGGCGCGTACGGTGCCGCCGGCGGCATGGACGGGCAGACGACCTACTACGACACCATCTTCCAGGCCGGCGGATCCGTCCTGAACGACGACGCCACGAAGTCCGAGTACGCGTCGAAGGCGTCCGAGGAGGGCCTGCAGTTCTGGACGGACCTCATCAAGTCGGGGGCGTCGCCCTCGATCAAGCAGCTGACCGACACGACCGCGGACCAGTGGTTCACGTCCGGGAAGCTCGCGATGTACCAGGGCGGCAGCTGGTTCCGCTCGGCGCTGACCGGCACCGACATGGAGAAGGACGTCGTCGTCTACCCGTTGCCGAAGGGCAAGGAGCAGGCGACGGTCATCCACGGCGTCTCGAACGTGGTCGCCGAGGGCAGCAAGAACAAGGCAGCGGCCCAG
>Ga0153995_1000225_pt1 | contig 11796 bp, 13 predicted proteins | sample TSNC079MetaG_FD_104678 | JGI IMG/M metagenome (GOLD analysis project Ga0153995, IMG submission 104678) | Attine ant fungus gardens microbial communities from North Carolina, USA - TSNC079 MetaG | ecosystem: Host-associated > Fungi > Mycelium > Unclassified | place: USA: North Carolina, Lumber... | reverse complement strand
TTAACCTGGACTATCCTGAGAAGTTGTATGGCCTTTGGTAGCTTATGTATTTGTCTCCATTCCACAGTGGACGCCATCAAGACCAACTCCAGATATTACTCTGCATAAAGTTTAGAGAACATCTATTGATCACAACATCTAGGGAGACCCCCAAATTTGAGATTCAGGTCTGACATAGGTCATTCTAGAGAAATCTGGGTACTCAAATTTCCCTGGATTACCTACTGGAAGTCATCCAATCTCTCTAACCCTTTCCTCAAGTAGGGATTGGCAGGAGTTGGCCCCCGGGGGTAGTAAGGGGGAGAATTCTAATTTGAGGTGGGATATGGATATCCCTTTGATAGTGGGGTTCAAGATATATTTGAGTTTCCCTTTCGTGGGAACTCTCATACGTAGCCGAACAATCACCTTACTCATTTGCCGACCGTAATCCCGAAGAAACGGCCCCTCTGTTCGCCTTGCCCTCTTGATCGAGGAGCATATGTCATTTCAGTACTACTGAGCGAGTGCAATGAGAGTGCCAGATCATTATTCGGGAGAAGGAGAGCGCTATATGATTATTCCCGTCCTGGGTGAAATGATGATTCCAGTACTCGGTACTCGGTAGGTACACTACTGCGCCAACTACTGCGCTCTATCAGAGTGAGTCATATCAGAAAAACGATGATCAAGCGAAGACTATTTGCAAATTCAATATCGTGATCAGGAGTCTGCTGAGACTGAGAGTTATCCCATCAGAGACAAATAGTTTTTCCCTGCGGATCAAAATTTCGGAACGTGATCAATATCTGATTACTAGAATAGCGCGTTCGCAAGACTTTACTACCGGACAGACAAAGAGAAACAGTATCCAGGATGCACTTTAATCATCTTTGCTACGTCTCTGCAGTACATGGAGGATGGTGAGGCCAGGAATAAGCCTGCTTGTGTTTGCGTTTGTTGTGGATAGTTCAAATTTTTGCCTTGCTCGTTCGTGCCTGGCAATCTCCACATCTCTCATCGCTGTTGCTGACCCTGTTACTGCCTATCCATAGTACACTCTTGCATCTGTCGGGTTATAGTACAGAGGATTCTTTTAAAGAGTGAGTACGGAGATAAATGTTGCCACTTGTCTTCTAAAAATGGTCTCTGATCCATCTGTTGATTTGAGTAGAGACAGGTCCATGCATGATTCCCGCCTTATTGTCGACACCAAAGTCAAACTTGTCCAAGGCCCTTTTTCGGCTGAATCTGGTTCCAAGAGGAATCTCCTCGGCTCGGGTATAGTCAAGCAACGTTCGCAAAGTTTTTCCAATGCATCAGCCTTGTCAGTTTCCGACCACGCCTCTACTTCAATCTTGTCTCCCCCCAGATCTCTTCATGTCATGTCTCCAAATGTTTCCTTCCAACCATCGAGTCCTTCTCGAGATGATATCATGCGCGCTACTTCAGAGTATGTCATTGCAATGCATGACTATGAGCCACAACAGTCAAACACAACATGCTTGTCATTTTGCACTGGAAACATCATACATGTACTCAATCGGGATCCTAGTGGTTGGTGGGACGGTGAGTTTGAAGGGCGAAGAGGGTGGTTTCCCAGCAATTATGTGAGTGCAGACCTTGGCAAGTCCAAAGACTCGGTAAGCACCGGTCTCTTCTCTTTTCCGAGCTTGTTTCTGACCATGTTATTGTAGCTGCCCCAGCATGCTTTACGTGCACGCAGTTCGTCTTCAGTGTCCGCAACATGGACAGCTGCTGCAATCCGGAAATACAATCGACAGTCTTCTGACTATTCAGCAGATTCTATCCACTACTCCGCGCCTATCATGGTACCCATGGTCCATGGTCTTTCTCTTCTTCAGAATGCCGTACGAGCGAATCGAATCACCCACTTTCAGCCTTCGGCAGCATGCATCATCGCGTGTGTGCGTCGCATATTGACCAGTACCGATACCATCAATCGAGACGCGCCAGCACTACGGAGATTTCCTGCCCTGGCGCAGGAGCGAAGCAAACTTCTCACTACCCTTGCCAAGTTGGTTTCACAAGCGAGGCGAGCTTCCGAGACCGGTCTGTCCGAAAAGGAGCTAGCAAATGAGATTATGGAGATGTTGAAGACGGGTGGTCTAGTCTTTTCTCAAGTTCGCCGGTTCGTTGCAATTGCGGTGCAGTGTGGGATCGAGCTTCCGCAAGAACCAAGCGAAATTGACGAATCTTCCCAAACCCAAAATTGGAGTCGCGACGACCCAGATGACAGATTCTCTCCAAATAGTCCTACCCCCAGACAACGACGGTACTGGGAGAAGCCGATCAGTGTTTCTTCCTCAACGACGCCTATGCGCGCAAGAAGCGTGGCAGACCTTCGAAATGGACTAACTCAAACAAAGGAGCGAATATTGATTCGGCACAAGGCTGAACTGTCGATCAGCAGTGCCTCATCTTCGTCATTTTCGTCACAGGATTCCCCGGAAGCCCCGATACCACCCCAATTCCCCTCTGGCCCGACAACATCATTGCAGGTTCTGGAAGCGCTGCGCCTCACTCATGACCAATACCTTTCTACCATCGCAGCGTTCATTGGGCATGCACATACCTACAGTCGATCGTCACATGCTTCGAATACTGGGCATTTTTATGAGCTCACACGCGAAATTGTCAGCATGGTTGAAAAGATTCTCACCATCGTTGTGGCTGTCACGAGCCATCCAGATATCTCCCTACATAGGGCCAATAGCCTCAGAGCGGTCAATGAAGGCCTATACACTGTAACAAGCGAGTTGACGGATTTTGTTCGTCGGCTCTCTTTGCCACTAGCATCTTCGATATCTGAAGAGGAGGAGAAGTCCGCACTGATCAGATCGGCGACGGGTGCATTGAAGGCTGGTGCTGACTGTGCTGCTGCAGTGAAGGTGTGCCTGAATCGTGCAGGTGTCCAACGGCTGTTTGTTATCAACCTGCCGTATACAAACGACGAGGGTCATTCACAACTACCGAGTCCTACTAGAGGGTTGAGTAGAGCGATCAGTATGGACGTACTTCGTGGAGCTCAGAGTCCTATGCTAGTGGATGATGAAGACATTACGATTCATCCTAGACCTTCAAACGTGCTTTCGCGGACGAGGGAACTGTCTTCAGGATCAGAGCATAGTGTCGTATCAAAAATTTCATGGGCAGATTCGACTGACACTGCTGCGACATCTCCCGCCGATACTGGACCTTCTCTCTCTCTTTCTAAGATTGATGTGAGAGCCGACATAGGACCCGACCTGCCGTCCCCAGTATCGGTTGAGACGAAAACTGACGAGTGTACGACGTGGGAAGGGAGTACCAAGAACCATGGCACTGCGGCATTGGAAGAGAAAACTGCCAATGGCGAGCTTACCACAGGTTCGCTTGGATTTTATCAGGATCCGGAGAGCTGGATGTACAAGCATGATTATTCCGAGGAAGACGTTGCATATAACAACGAAGGTATTCTGGTCGGCGCCACGATCGAGGCCCTGGTAGAAAAGATGACACCTCATGATGCAATAGTCGAGCCAGCTTTCTCATCTGTCTTTTTCATGACTTTCAGGCTTTTCACGACACCGGCAGAGCTTGTCGAGGCGATCATTGCGCGATATAATCTTGTACCTCCACGTAGTGCCTCTACGTCTATCGAGGAGTTACATTTATGGCAGCACAAGAAAGGTTTACCGGTGCGATTGCGCGTGGCGAATATGATCAAGTCCTGGGTGGAACTTTACTGGAGACTTGGAATCGATGATGTTATATTACCAACGCTGACGACGTTTACAAAGGAGGCGCTGGCAATGTTTTTCCCGGGTCCTGCACAAAGGATCTCTGAGCTTCTGGAGATTAGAAAGCATGCTGCGGAGACAGGAAAAGGGGAGCGAAGGCTCCGAGACATACCGAATCCATTCGTCCCTGCCCTTAGTGGACCCACTTCTGAAATTCCACGACCGAACATGACGAAGACATTGCTTGTTGCATTACGGAAGAAGGAATATTCGAATATTCTTGTAACAGATTTCGACGCCTTGGAGTTGGCGAGACAGATGACAATTATGGAGTGTACTTTATATTGTGCTATCCAACCCGAGGAGGTTTTGGAGGCGGGTCAAGGACAGCAGGGTGATGGGAAATCGATGTCAAACCCGAGTATCAAGGCTGTCACGTCGCTGAGTACGGTCATCACTGGATGGGTGGCTGAGGGCATTCTCAACGAGCAGGATATGAAAAAGAGGACAGCGCTCATCAAATTTTTCATCAAAGTTGCGGATGTGAGCTATCCTGCCTTTTTTTCCCTCTTTACTCTCGAGAAATGACTGATTCCCTGTGGAACAGAGATGTACATCATTAAACAATTATTCCACTTCTCGATCAATGTTAGCTGCCTTGGACTCGTCGACGATAGCTCGTTTGCATCAGACTTGGGCTGTGAGTGCACATTCATGTCATTATTGATTATATTTTTTTGCGCGGCGCTGACGATTTTTGTAGGGTGTATCGCAGAAATCCAAGACGCAACTTGAGTCGCTTCGGAAGCTTGCAGATCACAGTCGGAATTACCATGAGTACCGTTCAAGACTTCGAGATACCTCGCCGCCTGCTGTTCCGTTTCTTGGTGCGTCTTTTTGCGACAGATGATATACTTTTCGGGCTGATTGGAATGAACAACAGGTTTGTATTTGACTGATGTGACGTTTTGCCGGGAGGGCAACCCGTCTCATCGAGCTTCGCCACTCAACAATAATAAGAAACTCTTGAACTTTAACAAGTATCACAAGCTTGCGCGTATCGTCCAGGGTGAGGGTCTATATCTCAGTTGATTTTACGAGTGGAGAGGCTGACAGCTTGAATTGACCAACAACAGACATGCAGCGGTTCCAAGTTCCGTACAACCTTAAAGTTATTCCAGAAGTACAGGATTTTCTGAATGTATCGTTTGAGAATTCCAAGCGTAGCGGAGATTTTCAGGATTTGTATCGCCGGAGGTAATGGCTAATCACTGATTTTTTTTTGTCTGTGCGTGTGCTCAAAAGTGATGATGCTTTTTTCCTCGTCTAGTTTGCTTGTGGAACCTAGGCAACCTGCGGACACAGTTCCGATGAGTGATATGCGACAACTATTCAATTGGGCGACACGGTCACAATCGACGACGACGGCGGCGGCGGCGGCGGCGATGATTCAGTGAAAGTGATCGTTTGAATGTCTCTCTCTGCGCCAAGTGATGATGATATTCCCAGGACGGTTCGTTTTCTTTTTCAGTTTGAGATGGATTTTCTTGTGGATACCTCTTCTTCCTCTTTTTTCAAGGGAAACTGGTCTTCTTTTTATTTATCTACTTTATACTTTATTTCCTTTTTTTTTTTGAAAAGACAAAACCTTGAACCATCTCCTCAAGATATCGACATCTATTCGACTTTTGACTTTTGTTTTTCTAGTTTCATTTTTGTTATGTACTATCTCATGTCTTCGTTGTACTTGTTTTCCTCCCCTTCCCCCTTGTTCTTGGTGGGTTTGGTATTGTGTTGTTTTTTCTGACTCTTTACCTTCACCTTTTTTTCTTTCGCTCGTCTTGCTTTCTTTTTGATTTGGACCTTTTTTTTTCGCGCTCTGCCATTTTACTGAGGGTCTTATTCTATCATCTATAGCTCGCAAGTTGGTCTCTTTCGCAGCATAATCACATCTACAGTCTCTTTCTCTCTCTCTTTCCCTCATTGTCATTGTCATTTCCTAGCTTACATCACATAGCACACATACCTCTGTTGTACTCACAGATCAAACTCAAATGATGTTTTTTTAAGAATACATTGTGCTCAAATTCGGAGTCTACAAATTACGTTAATGATAGATATACAAGCGAGACTCTAGGCACCGATTAGCGAGCAAGACAAACAAACTTGATGGAGAGGGGAGGTGTCAATGATCGGTTGTGGTACTGCCATGGAAATATTTTGTCACGTAGTAGTCTATACCTTTCTTTGCTGGGGTCTTGGATCGCTTGAGTTTATCACCACGAGTATGGGTAATAGGAGGATACGTGTTGATCGTGACACAAGGTCCCTAAAACCATAGGTCAAACAAAAGATCAGTAAACTCATCGATGGCCAACAAAAACACAGGCAGGCACACAATACTCACGAAATCATACACAAAAGGCCTACGCTCCGTGGCACCAAAACATCTCGAACTCTCCAAGATAACAGAATAAACCGGAGAAGGATCGTTCCCAGGTGCATGAACACTCCAACCACCGGATGGATTGCGGACGTCCCAGAATGAGAGAACACTATGTCTCGCTGAACCAGCGGCGATGTGAGAACCGGAACCACCGCCACAGGAGATGGAATAGATGGGTTCATAAGACCATGGGTTGCATAGGGACAGGACGGGAGAGAGAGATGGAATTGAACGGGTCGTTAAAAGTCCAGTTGCGGAAGTGGGTATAGAGGCGGCAGGGTAGGAGACCAGTGAGGTTGGAAGACGAAGATCGTAACACCGGACTTTGCCGTCGTACCAACCGCCGACAAGAATTTGCGGTGAGGAACCCCAGGGTGAACAAGGTGGCGCCTGGGAAAGTCCATATACTGCGGAGGATGGGTGAATTTGAAAAGGTACAGGTCCTGCAGAGGATGAAGTATATTTTCCAGCTGTGAGAAGGACAGAGGGTATGCCCGAGTTGGGGAATGAAAGGTCAGGAAGATAGTACACCGGTAACGGGGAATATGGGTTGGAAGTGCCGAAAGCAGCATAAGGTTGGGACGAAGACAAACAGAGATGGGATACCCAACTCCGTGTTTTGAGCTCTATACCAGAATACCAAGTAAGTGTGGAGCTGGTTCTATTACTTTGAGTAAGATCACGGTGATCTGCGAGTGTGGCTGATCCGTTCCAGGAGAGTGATAGAAGGAAATGAGAGGCTGATGAGAGACTTTCAGAAAAATCATTGGTATTGGATGGGGCGCTCGCATGTAGTCGAGTGATTCTTAGCTGGTTTTGGGATGAGTCCCCAGATGAAGGGCGAAGAATTATGCATTCAATTAGACCGTCCTGAAAGGCGATGAAAAATGTATCGTCGTATCCTGAGGTATCGACGAGCGTAATGCCCGTGATATCTCCGGAACGCTCGTGTCCATCAAGAAGGGAGGAAGAACCTTCGAAGGTGACGGCTGGAGCAGAGTTCTCGTCACAGGATTCGAACTTGTAAGAATAAATATAATTTCCCGAGGCAACAACAAGACGATTGGTAGAAATAGCGAGGAGGGGAGAGTTCTTCGTGGGCCAAGGATCAGAGAGAGGACGAGCAACAAAGGTGTTGGTCTTCCAAGCTGCATCATTGAGAGCGTCGTACTTGACGAGAAAGTGCGGAGACCACAAGGCACGAGCACGAGAGAGGCTGAGAGAGGGCCTGGGATGTGAGCGGTGGTAGCTCGACCAGCCGTACTCAGTGACCTTGGAGCTGGTATGAGTTGGGGGGACATGAAGAAAGTCATTTCAACGTACAAGGCCGTGAAGAAAGCTGCAGGTCTGTGCGACTGCGGCAAGCTCGTAGGGGCCGAGAGAGACGAGGACGAGGATGACAATATCGTGTGGCAACCTTGCAAACATTTCCACCGGTTCGAGAACAAGGTGGTCTGATGAAGATAAATCTGTAAGTCACGTGATATCAGTTCTCTAAATAGAATCTGCAAGAAATAATAGAGAAATCTGATCTCTCGTCAAGGCCTCTCATCACAAACGACTGATGCAGACCATTCACATTCATTTCACACTCTCTGTGCACTCTCTGTGTGGTACTTTGTCATGATCATGTTGGGGTAATTATCAGGCCAAGCATTATATCACGTGATGTGCTCACGCAGTCGTGTCGGCCATAACCAGTGTCGGCCAGACAGCTACTCCGAGCATGAGACGAGATGTCCGCATTCTCCTCGTCGGCGATGGTATGTACACTGAAAAAAATTTGTATCGTCTGTATGATTGCTGATGTGCCACAGAGGGAGTGGGCAAGAGCACCATCATCACCTCGCTAATTAAGGAATCTTTTGTAGCCCATGTACGCGTCGACCTTCCTGTGGAATAATTTCGAGCTCATATGCCTAGGTACAACATATCGTCCCAGAAGTTACCATCCCACCAGAGGTCACCCCAGAAAATGTTACTACATATATTGTAGACTCCGGAGGTACCCATGCTATCTTCAATTTGCCCTCATCTATTCACTCGTCATCATTCCAGCTGGTCCACACGACCGTGCTCACCTTGAATCAGAAACTAGAAAGGCACACGTCATTTGCGTCGTTTATGCTATCGATAACCCTAATTCCTTTGACCGCATACCTACCTACTGGCTTCCTCACTTCCGCCAACTTGGAGTCAATGTACTACTCTTGTTATCTATCACATGCATACTCATATGCTGACCATTCTTCTCAAGGTCCCCGTCATTCTCGTTGGCAACAAAATTGACCTGCGCGGTGGAGAGGTCACGAATGAGGCCCTTGAGGATGAGATCGTTCCGATCATGAACGAGTTCAAGGTGCGCTCAAGAGTCTCTCCTGAGATATCCTGACCTTGCTCAAAGTTGCGTGGGTCCCTATAGGAAGTCGAGACGTGTGTTGAATGCTCGGCAAAGCTTCCTCTTAATATTTCCGAAGTCTTTTATTTTGCCCAAAAGGCCGTCCTTCACCCCACCGCTCCCCTTTATGACTCTCGCGATCATGTACGTTTCTCGTGGTCCCCATTCCGGCTCGCTCCATTTTGGTCCTGATCAATGGTTCCGTAGATCCTCAAGCCCGCTTGCGTCGCAGCTCTTAGACGAATATTCAAGCTCTGCGATCTGAACAAGGACGGAATCCTTGACGCTTCAGAGCTAAACGAGTTTCAGGTGCCTATATTCAGTCTTCATAGCACCCTGCTTGCCGTTCATACAACTTGAACTCAGCGCAAATGCTTTGACGCACCCCTACAGCTGCAAGAACTCGAAGGAATCAAAGCTATGGTGCAGGAGCATGCGGAAGGTGGCGTGCGAGGCGATGGTCTGACGGAAGCAGGTTTTCTTTACCTGCATACTATCTTTATTCAACGTGGTCGACTCGAGACGACTTGGACTGTGCTGCGCAAATTCGGATATGCAGAAGATCTAAGATTGACGGAGGCTTTCCTTGCACCCAAGTACGCTGCTGGTGTCATGTCTTGGTTGAGCAAGCGATTACTAATCGGGTTTATGTTCTGGTAGATTTGATGTTCCGTTGGACTGTTCTGTGGAGTTGAGTCCGCTCGGGTATCAGTTCTTTACTGATATCTTTGAGTCATTTGACAAGGTATCTATCCTATCTCCGAAACTTTTCCCGATTATCTCAAAGTCCTTTCACAGGACCAAGATGGAGCTTTAAAACGCGACGAGCTAGAAGATGTCTTCAGTACATCTCCCGGGAACCCCTGGGCTGATCAAAAGTTTCCCGATACGACGCTATCGGACAACGCAGGCGCTGTAACACTGCAAGGGTGGCTCGCCCAATGGAGGTGCGTAACACAAGTGTTCCAGTGTTCAACTATCATTACCAGTGGAAATAGCATGACGACATTACTGGATCATAAAACGACACTAGCATACCTCGCATATCTAGGCTACTCAGGTGCATCTCAGACCGAAGCACTGCAAGTGACAAGACCTCGCAAGACGGATAGGAGGAAGGGGAAGGTTACGAGGAATGTTTTTTTGTGCTACGTGTGCGGCGCTGCTGGCTCAGGCAAGACCTCTCTTTTGAGAGCGTTTGCTGGGAAGCCTTTCAACGCGACGTATGAGCCGACGAGTAAGCCCATAAGTGTGGTTAACTCGGTGGATATAGTCGGGTCAGAGAAGTACTTGGTGGTACGTACTTGTGTCCATGCATACGTGCTTGAGATGGGATTACCCCTTGTCCTAGCTGCAGGAATTTGGTTCGCGCTATGAGGCAGAGACGTTGCGAAGCTCGAAGAAAATCACAGACCGCCCCGATGTCATTGTTTACGTACATGACTCGAGCGACACAAATTCCTTTTCCTACATTAGTAACCTACGAGTGCGTGTTCTTGGAATATTGACCAGGGAATGCTAAAACTATCTACGTTATCCAGCAACAATACAGTCTCGATCATATCCCGACGCTTTTCGTAGCGACCAAGTCAGATCTGGACTTGGCTCTGCAGGTAAGAAAGAGACACCAAATTCGAGTAAAGAGTGTTCTGACGAGTGTATGTGTGCTTGCGTTCTGTATTCCCGACACTGCTGGCAATGTGGGTGTAGCGTCACGAAGTCCAGCCTGACGTATATTGTCGACGACTCGGGCTGCAGGTGCCTGTAGCCGTCAGTGTCAAGGATGGACAAATGGCGGATGTATTCCACACGATTTGTAGAATCGCGATGGAACCGTAAGCGATCTTATCTCTTCGTTGGCCTATATTCGACTGATTTGACTCGTTAATGGATGTAGTCATTCGGCTATACCAGGCGGAGCCGACCGTGCGATGACATCTGCCGCGAGGCTGAAGATGTACATTACATTAACAGCGATTGTAGGGGGGTGTACTGCAGCGCTGATGGTTTTGTTTCGGAATTTGCGGACACCAGTGGGATTTGGGGCATGGAGCACGTCATGGGCACATTGGCTGATTGGTGGTACTCATAGACGGTAGCAATACGTGTTTATGTACGTAGGGAGGTGGACCTCACGCCAGCCTCGTTGCGAACTATAATAATTATGGATGATCGGTGAGATCCGAAACTTGACTAGTCACCCGTTTTAAGGAATCCCATCACCGGTTTAGCCCCCCCCAAACTGAACTTGTCAAGCCCCAAAGCTGAACTTGTCAGTCTTGCCACACAGCCCAGCTTTTTCTCATCTACAGTACTTTTTCAAACGTGGACATGAATCTCAACACAGGTTATCAGCCTGTCTTTGAATCGCAAATACAGGTATCTCAGATGTGGACTGCAGAGGAAGCGCAGCACCAGATAGATCAAGACGGAAAGATGTTGTAAGTTTTTCTGTCATCGTCAGCCATTCCATCTCCACACACACACAAAAAAAACGGCTATGCACACCCTCTCTTGAACTTGAACTTGAAATCAAAAATCAAACCATATAAATTTCAATCTCTTGGGGAACCGCTCTTATAACACTTCTCGACGCAAAAAAAAAGGGACCTGGTATTCATACAAGACTGTACGGGGAGTCAAGGCTCGTATATCTCCTCCGCGACAAAGAACATCGAAGCGATCTGTGCGTATATCTTCGAGTCGGGGAAACTGCAGCAGCCGGACGATCTGCGCGTGGGGCTTGTGGCTTTTCGAGATCATCCGCCGCAGGATCATACGTATGTGACGAGGAATTTTGGGTTTTCGTCGGATATTAGTCAGGTGCACAAGGACCTTTCGTCGTTGTATGCGAGTGGAGGTGGGGATGGACCGGAGGCGGTGACCGCTGCGCTTGCTGAGGTGTTGAAGATGGATTGGAGGATGAATGCGAGTAAGATGGTTGTGCTTATTGCAGATGCCCCCCCGCATGGTATTGGGGAGTATGGTGATGGTCAGTAGTTTTTTTTTCCTTTTTTTTTTTGGAAAAAGTTCTTCTCATGTGTGTGTGTGTGTTGAATGGCGAATGATTTTTGGCTGACTGAGAGAGGGGGGTTCCTATAGGATTCGACGATGGGTCGCCTGATGGTTTCGATCCATTACAACTCGTGAGAGAGATGGCTTTGAGGGGCATTACGCTGGTAATTGAACGTTCTTACTTTCGAGTTGTTCAATTAATGCTCCTTTTTTTT
>Ga0153995_1000224_pt1 | contig 11829 bp, 10 predicted proteins | sample TSNC079MetaG_FD_104678 | JGI IMG/M metagenome (GOLD analysis project Ga0153995, IMG submission 104678) | Attine ant fungus gardens microbial communities from North Carolina, USA - TSNC079 MetaG | ecosystem: Host-associated > Fungi > Mycelium > Unclassified | place: USA: North Carolina, Lumber... | reverse complement strand
TCCATGGGGATTCTTTGCCCGATCAATAGCTAGATCTTTGATCAGTCGATTCATAGACTCATCCTTGACTTCCTGCAACGTCCTTTCCTTCTGCTGTCTCGCCTTCTCAAGCTCGGGCAGATATTCTCTGGGAGATAGTTAATTCAGCAGTTTCGACTGACCAAATTACATACCTCTGATACTCTTCTCGCGAGGCATCGACGGCTTCAAAGAACTCCTTTACACCGTCACCAGTAACGCTCGAAACACCTACAGCCTAGGATACCATAAACAAAAGCTCTTTCGTCAGCATTTCTAGTAACTATAAAACCATTGAGACTGTGAACCTTCAGGTTCCTATAGAACTCATCCAATACCAAACTCATACTCAGCATCAAGCTATTCATATACGTAGGCTCGCCTTCGGAGTCTCTCGCACTCTCATGCGTTGCAAGTGCCTCTTGAAATTCTTCAAAATCCGCCATCCAATCCAGCGCGAACTGGTGTGGTTGTACATCGGTTTTATTGAACACAAGGATAAACGGCAATTTCGTCTTGTACAAAATACTACCAGGAGATGTTAGCATACAGCATTCCGATGTACACCGATAATAGTAAGCAATCACTAGGAAAGCTCACCTGCAAGCATATAGCATATTCGACATGAAAGTCGCCGGTGCAGTTGTTCTGGGCGTATCAATGATATACGCTATCACAGTCGGCAAGGATGACGCCACTGCATCCGTTATGATGGCGCCCGAAGCCGACCAGGTGAAAATCTCAATCTGTCCAGGCGTGTCAAGTATGACATAGCTTTAAAGAAGACCTACATCATCGACACAAAAACCAACAACCAAAAGATGTTTACGCACTCAACACCCTCAGATCTTTTCTCCACTAAATCTAGAACCTGATCAAACTTGGTCGTAAACAAGTTTAAGGCTGTCAAGATCCCTCCATTCGGACCTAGATTGTACCTAGGAACAAGAAAACCAGTTTATGTGTCAACCGAGTATCCGTAGAACCACTGATAGCAAGATAAAACCATAAATAAAATGATGCGAAGCTACCAAAAAGCAGAACAAGACTAACTGGGCCGAGTCTTATTTCAAGCCATCCTTGATTAAGTCATAGATCGTCCAAAGCCAACCCAGAATCATCAACAACACCCAAATACAAGACGCCCAAGGGAAGGAGAAGAAGGACGAGGAAGAGGAGGGAAGACTCACTGTTTCATCACCTCCGAATAATTTACAGTATCTCGAATGTCAATATTCGCCTCGTATGGCACAAACGCAACAGCGGGGTCCAAGTTCAGGATATAGGGAGGTGACGACGGTTCCGAGGAATGCAGATGCGAGTTTATTCTCTGCACAAAAGTCGATTTACCAGCGCCTGCCATACCGATCATGATTATACATATCGGCAATTTTTTCTCTGTCGTTGTCGTTGTTGTAGACGTTGACTCCGCGAGCACAGGATATGAAGATGACATTTTTTGGATGTAAACTGAATTGGGTCCGATTTACTGTGTTTTCAAAACGCGTTTCCGGAAGGATAACTTGGTTGAGCGCAGTAGAGCGATTGTACGCATGGTACAAGTCTAAGATTTGATAAACAAGTCCGTGGGAAATTATAAATTCTCAAAATCCAGTTATCAAGCTGACATTGTCTCTCAGATGTGAATTTATTTCTGAAATGAGGCAAGCTAGTTTTGTGATTCAAGCCACGAAGTAATTTTGCACTCATTGTACACACTAGAATGCCTTGTAATGATAGTAACACGGTTGATTACTCTACTTTGCATATATTACATACTGCAAATGCGGTAGGTTCTCTTATGGAGTCATAACTATCTCACCTAGCCACAAGTCCAATGAAGTCCGGGTAGATGTCTTTCCAGTGAGTGGGTCCTTGATTATGAAATGATAATGATCAGGATAATACTAACACCCTGGTGATGCCCAAGAAAACTATGTGTGCCCAGAAATAATAAAGCAGGTGCTATAGATGGGTTTATATGTCCATATGAAGTCTACAACATGATTTCGCCTAAGATCGGGTGAGGTTAACAGGTGCACAAACAAAAGTCAAACAGCACTAACCAGAATTCCGCATTCTATATCTGATAATCTTCTCTGCTTCCTCCCATGCGGTCCTATTGCCTAAAATATCTCCCCACTGAGTCATTTGTATCAAATGAGATGGGCCTGATGCTGCGATAGAGCCCAACGTCTCGAGGGTTTCAGAAGTCCCTATGACTACCCGACGATCCGTGTCTCCAGATACGAGCTGTTGAATTTCCTTGTTTTCCGCCAAGTACTCTTGAATTGGCATCTTTTTTATGGAAATTATCACAAGGCAGACATGGAGAAGGGGTGGGAAGTGAGGTGCCATGTTGTATATAGCTTGTAGGGGTGTAGAGGTATCGATTTCGAGCGCAAGATGCGTCAGATGTTTGAGGGCATCAAGGCCCCGCCAGAGCCACTTATGACAATTATCTGACGACCCAAAAATGCACAGATGGGAAAGATTTTGAAGAACAGGAGCCCTGAAATCTGGATCAGGGCAGAGGATGAAGGGATGAAGCGTAACGGACAGACGCTTAAGCGTCGGCGACGATGTAGTCATGAAACATCGAAAATTGTCGATATCGTCCAAAGAAACATTGAGATTTTGTCTAGAAAACTCTATATGGCAGGAGAGTGTCGTTATGTTACTGCACACCGAAAGGATTTTGGCAGCCTGGTGGAAGGTGACGCCATAAGTGAAGGAAATGGATCTTATGTTGGCGAAAAACTGTGGAGATCGAGGACGAGGAGAGTTGAGGGTATGAATGAAGGCATCAGTCTGGGCAAGGTTGTTGAGTGTGATGTGTCTATAGAGAATCGGTTCTATCCTAAATCACGACGTCAGTGGAAGGCAGACGAAGCCCTGATTTCGGGCTCACCATCGTTTGACCTCACGTGAGACAAGCAGTAGCGTCAGTGCCATGAGCCGATCCGCTCTGGCAGTATACTCAAGTATTGTCCGTTCCAAGTCATAAGGAAGATGAGTGAGGAACATCATCATATATCTAGAAAGGAGAAGTAGTTCTGAAGAAGAGTCAGCTGTGACTATCAGCTGGTTATCATTTATTGTCGGAACCCACGTAAGGGTGCCATCAAGCCACGAGGACTAGGCGAGAAATGGTTACAAGAGAGAACTCCGAGAATTATACTTAATTACACGTTTCGATCCTCCGTAGTCCCCGCATATGAGGGATTTAACCTGGTGGCCACAGGTCTCAATCCTCTTGTTTTGCAGGATATCTTGTACGTCAAGCGGCGCAGTTTCGGGTAGTGTATTAATTTTGAGGCAAGGTCATGTGTCCGTTGTCATGAGTAACACGAAGTATCAATCAGAGTCGACAGAAAGCTGTAAATGGCTCACCGCCACTTACGGAATCATTTTCGGCCAAAACCGTAGCAATAGACACAGCGGATGGGACGAACATCAGAAATTGACAAGCCTGGCCATTAAAGGCTGTACCAATCCAGGGTATTACTTTAGGATCAACGTGGGGCATGTCGTTACCGGTCACCACTCACAATGCAGGCGACATCGATACATTCTCTTATTATCTAGTTGCAGCCAGGCAACTGGTCATCAGTTGGTAGGTTATTAATATCAAACCACACCTGTGACCACTATATCAGCATCTATTATGGAAACAACACAACACACATCATCAGTGAAACTCCCTTCTCAAGACTTGTGGGAGCTGAAAATGGGTTCCATTCACATTTTGTATGTAGACAAAGCGACAGGTTTCGTACAATTCAAGACCTTCCTTATATTGAAAACACGAAAGTGACATCTAAGCGCGACTCAAATACCAGCGCTGTCCAAAGCTTGGTTCAACTCCACCACCAATTCCCACAGTCTCGCCCAAAACAGCGGTTTTCAAACCCCAGTATACGGTATCATCACCATCTCTGATGCTGACAGTCCTCCTCAGCCAATTCATGCTGAAATATTCGAAGGAAAATCAACCTACGTAGTTCCATCTTGATGAGTCCTGATGGTCCAGACATAATTGCCGTTGGGAAGGACGATGGCACCGTCCCTTCCCCAGCCGATTTGAATATGAGTGTCAGAGCTTGGAGAAACAGATTGTGTTTTCCCATCGAAATCAATTATCTGCCACTATTTCAATAGAAGTCAGGCATTTAGTATAGCAAATAAACCAGGAACAACTAACATGCTGGTTGTGATTCGAATGAATGAAGGGAGTGACAGTAACATACTTGTCTACGCCATTGAAGGTGAGTGCAAGCTTCTCATCATCGGGAGAGAGAACACGGTTCAAGATGTAATAATTTCCAGAACTGGGCTTCGACATGTTAACAAGTAGAGAAGATGGTCGAACTTGTCAGGTAAACCATGAACTTGTAGCTTTTATACAGCATCTTCATTTTGACTCACTGTGTTCAAGCAACAATACACTCTTATTAAAATTATTTTGGTGCGTCTGGTGCAAAATTTTTCTAGAACGGGAACAGAATAGGAACTTAACCTTAACTCTGAGAACTCCGTCCCTCCTTCAGCATGATCGCCGTTGTCTGTTTTGGCACATCTCTCTCGATTGGATCAGTAACGGAGTGCCACTACCCCAGATTCACTAGTCAAGCAACTTAACGAGATATCCGAGCCCCTCCTCAGATCTATAGGGTGGATATCCCCCAACTCCCTCATGCAATGTGTCATGTCCTTCAAGTTCCTGACGACCATGACTGTTACATAGCTATGGTTTTTTCCCTAAAACTGGTTATCGTCACAAAGACGACTCTCGGATATTCTATAACAAAGATGGACAGATTGTGCAGTCCGCACCCTAGATTCAATTAGACTGAAGTCTACGAAGACCAAGGTCTTCTATTGCGGGATTCAGGGTTGAAGAAATGAACGAGAAAGGAAAGATTATTGGCTAGGTACGAAGACACCCTTCTAAGTCGACGCATGTGCGACCATAGATAGTTGTAGCTATGGTCCGAGTAGCATGTCCCCAGAATAACAAAATTGATAGTGATCGAGAGAAGAGATATATATAGAGAATAAATTGTCCAAAGATTATATCATGCCATAAGCCATCCCAACAATTACATTGTATAATGCTAGAAACATACATTTCTATTACTTCCCAAATACACGATTGTAGTTGATAGCTCAGTCGAGATATTCGCCAGGATACATTCTCTGCCTCGCCTCCTCAGCAACCACAGGATCCTGCCAGAACCCTTCACGATCCCAGTGCAGACGACCATCTTCTCCTTGTTGAACTCTTCCCATCCTCTTGCACATGAGACCACAAACACGAATGAACAAAGTTCCATCCAGATATTCTGCGCCAGGCATCTCGGTTACAATCGCACCCGGAGGGCAGACATCTGGACTACCAAATGTTCCCTGGGGAACATCCCCTAGTCTTGCACCGAGCCATGCAAGGGTTCGAACAGCCTTACCTAAATGTGTATCGGGATGAGCGAGTGTGGTCTGTATCAAAGGAAGCCAAGGGTCTGGACAACGTGCTTCAATGGATTCCCTGCTTGGGAGAGCGTCCTTTGAAGGAGTGGGTAGCTCGTTGTACGGCAAGGGAAATGGGTTAGCTAGTGGCGACCTATAGAATCCGGCGATATTGAGCGCAGCCTTTCCACGACTGACGTATTGAGCAATCAAAGCGGCGAGACACGAGCGAATGAATGCGATTTTGCAATGAGGTGATTCCATCCTAGCCAAAATTGATCCAGGAAAGGCAATTGCCGTGGCGAGATGGAGTCTATACTAAAATCAGCATGGGAAATTCATATTTCGATAGTAAATGGGCTCACTGGAAGAAGTCAGCATGGAATTCACGTCCGTCTGGTTTAATATCTTGTGCCCAAGTCCAGCCTGCAACTCCAAACCCAATGACAGCCATCCAACATAACTCTTCTATTTTCCTCTCAATCTCTCCGGGCTTGGAGAGGTCAACAGTCCATTGTGCAACGTGTTCACCGATACGATTACCAAAGCTGAGGACTGTATTCTCCACAAGTCTCAGCTCATCCAGATCAGCTGGCTGAGATATTGTATCGTCGGCCATGACTCTTGCGAGAATGGTGAGCGCATGGACGTTGTCATCAACTGGTCCTGCGGAACTAGACACAAGACGAGGAATAACATAAGAAGCAGCCCCTCGAATCCCATTGGCAACTAGAGATGTGTAACTGGGCCCTCTAGGAACAGTTGGATCTGTGATAGCCCAAATTTCATTGAAGAATGTTTGAGGGAAAAGCCGAGCAATGTCTGCATCATGAACAGAAGCTAATGCAAGACCTGTCAAGGTACCCAGAATAAATTAGTTCAAATGTTGGAAGGAGAGTTGTTGAATCCACCTTCGACAAGCATGACAGGAAGGCCCATCTCAGCTGCATATCCAACGTGGATCATCGGATGCATACCGCCAGACAGAAACCTGCTGAGCATTTCTCTGTCTGGTGTGTTATACTCTCTAGAGAAGATGAACTTCTGGAGGGTCTCCCAGAATCCGTGATTACGGGCGTGCTCGACGTAGAAGGTGACAAAAGCGTCGTAGTACCTAGCGACGTTCTATTAGGGCTCTTTTACAAGAAACAAAGACCACCAACTTTTCATCGCCCAGGTGTCTGTCAAAGTTGGTCTCTGTAATGGGCTCAGGTGACTTGAAGCCACGTCGATTTTGTTTGCAATAGATTTCATATCCAGCTTCTATGACTGCAGCTGTCCCACCCATAGCCCAGATAGCTAGGGTACCGTGCATGGCATGACTAGAAGACAACTAGTAAGTCTCAAATTTCACAGAGCGGCCGCTGGTCGTACTTGTGGAATCGTATGTAATTAAAGAAGATGTGCCATCGTTTGTAGTTGTCCCTCAGAATATCCCTCACAGTTTGTGTCGATTCAGGGGTAATCCCGGGCCAACGCTGAGGACAGAGAAGGGTGGGGGGATGTGATGGTTTCGGAAAGAGAAAATCAATGTCGTCAGTCGTAGGCATGACGACCTTTGATACACCAAAGTAATTAGTGAAGGTCCTTTCTTCGGATTCGAGTACTTATAAGTATCGGAGTATTGACACACTATCGATTGAAGCATCTTTGACGTGGAGAAGTCTTACCTAGTGAATAAACAGAGCATTCATACTGCCACAAATGTGAATGGCTATGGTATGCGCACCAACGTCCTCAGTATAGACGTCCCTGTGACGTGAACCGAACCGGGTGGTTAGGCTACATGGGTTCATCAGCCTCTTCTAGACCCGTCCGTCATTCAAGGAGTTTAGCTTCGGAAGTCGCTATGTAGTTCAAATTCATGGCAACCGCATATAGAAATGATAAAGTTGGTGAAATGTCCTGTACCAAGCGGGCGCAAGTCACATGCCTCGTATAGAGATTCTGCAATTTCTCGTTCAAGCGTCCATGTCAGCACCTTGTCCTCATACACGTAGTATGAATCAATGTGGAATCATATGGGGAGGCATTCTGATGCTGTCAAGTTATTCGTCGTCATCTTCCTTCACGCAATTGACGATCTATGCTGCCGCAGTACATCGTTACGTGCGTGGAGTTCCTTCTTAGACTCAGCCACCATTTTTATCTCTCAGGGTTGGAGAGTGTGACATGCCTCCATGCTTCCTGTTGATACACCCCTGACGCCCTCGCAGTCTTAGTCTTAACACTAGTTTGCTTGGGAATAGAAATTCTGAATCAAAAACAGAAGAGATGACATACAACATGCTGAATGACACCATGCTGTCAGATGACCTGACAAGAACAAGCTAGAACTCTGCACTCAGATTTCTACCTCATCGTGCTAGGTGTAGTGAGAACAGCATTTCACTCTTTGCTCTACAATACGTCTGCAAATAGAGATATGGTATATGTCCCTCAAGTCTATTGTGAATAGTCTTGACAATTTCGGAGAAAAAAGCTATATTCGATGGAGCACGTACATATATGTCACTCACGCTACAATCAACCTGAGTACAACATTCAATAGAAAAGGTGGTTGTTGATACTTTTTTACCATGAGTAACCTACAGCGACGGTCACTCGAAGCGAATGCTCTCATTCAGTAGGGCGGAACTGGAATGGCACCTTCTTTACCGGCAGCGTCAATGATTACAACTTCAGCATCGGTGAGCTCTAAAATCTAGATAGTCAATCAGGTATCCAAGTATGAGGAGATACCAGACCTATGTCCCCGGCATCGAGGTAAAGCTGCAGTCTTTCTTTCTTGCTGCTGGAACTTTCGTTGAATGAGCACGACAGCTGGGCACGACTCCAAGAATGGCAACTAGCATACGTTACAGAGATAGCATCTTTGGCCTTGACCCAGGCCAACAAAATTTGCTCTGGTGCAACACGTTTTTTCTCTGCAATTTTCGCCAGCGGTTCATCGAGGGGGCCACCAGACATTTGTGTGATTGGACTGGAAATCAGAGAAAGAATCAATACTATCTTTGATCACTTTCCTTCTATTCATGGCAACCCACCGGAGTGCACCATAAGCCTCTATGGCAATTCCATGGGCCTTACAGAAATCGATGATTGGAGCCTGATCGGGGTAGACGTATGGATTGAGCATTATCTGTCGAAGAAGGCGAAGTCAATACAATCCTAGTCAATATCAGATGGTAGAACTCTGCCTGGTTGACCACCGGTTTGATCTTCGCTGAGGCCAGAAGAGTTCTGAGCTCATCAACGCCATAATTGCTGACACCGATACTCCTGGACAAGCAATTAACATCGAATGTTTCGTTTTCTCTCGAGTAGGGAGTAAACCTACTTCGCCCAACCCTTCTTTTTGAAATCTTCAAGGCGCCTCCAAGAGGTAGGGATATCCGGAACCGCAGCTGATAGGTAATGGATGAGATATAAATCGACGTAGGCGACACCTAGCTATAGAAATTTGTAAGTCTAGTGTACTACGAATGCAGAAAAATGCATACAAATTTTAAACTATCCTTTATGGAGGCAGGGATATCTGTGGAAACTTGATGGATGTGGGAGTATTTTGTTGTGATGAATATATCCTCTCGGGATAGCCCGCTTTCCTTAATGGCTATCCCAACCTCTTTTTCGTTCCCGTATAGCTGTGCGGTATCTGATGGAATGCAGCAAGCAGAACGAAGCAGGCACTGGAATATATTACTCACCGATGTGGTTGAAGCCCACCGAGATTGCTTGACCAACTTCATCAATTGGTCCCCGACCATTTCCCATTCTCCAAGTCCCATATCTTTTCCAAATTAATATCAATGTCAACATTTATCCCGCTATCCTGACGCACGCGATACCAGGAATTTTGTTTCCTGAGGTATGAAAATGATCAGCTATAAGTTGGCGAAAGTGATGAAACTCACTCACCGTCATTCAACTTGATTGTCTTCCAAGGCATGTCCGACCTTTGATCAGCGAAGTGGTTGTCACTGCATACTGGAACTTTATAGATCAGATGCTTGGGGTCCTTTCCTGAAAATAGAAAGATCCTACAGAAGCCATATATTTGACATTAGGCTGCTGAAGAAGCGATCTATATCAGTAAGGGCGTGCATCAATTCAACTGTCGAACCATGCTGCGACTGAACAAAAATGGCCTCCATCACGGTTCAAGGATCTTGCCTGCATGAGCGCGCGGGTATTAATAAGTAGCAAGCTGATGCAAGAATTGGAAGCTGAGCGCCACGAATGTGAATCCTTATGTGACTTGACTCGTTCAGGATAGACAGAAGTCACGATTAGACTGCAAAACCGTCTGACAGGCAACTCGAAGAAGAGCAAACGCACCGGGTTCTATAGCTTTTTAGCCTCTTTAGATGAATGCGAAGGCTCATGCCTAAAGAAGGGTTGAGCATTGCACTTCTATCACCATCGTGGCCGTAAACATATGTCGCGGGCTTATCAGAAGTTTCGCTCTGGAAACGCTCAAACCTTAGAAGGTGGAGACAAATCTTCTCCTTTGGGGAGCTTAATATATCATTCCAAGCTTGGGTTAATTAAGAAGTAGCAGTTTGGTTCTGAAGCCTGTTCTCTCGGTCCAAAGTCTTATCAAAGTAATTGATAACTTCCCGATACGACTTGACTTTGACTGCAGTTCCTTTGGATACGATGCATCACCCTGTTGTCCTATATATATGTCTTGAAAGGCAACATACATATTCTGGGACAGTGCTGTCGCCAGTGGGCACGACTAAATTCTCTTTGTACTCTCTTGAACACCTGATCATCTCAACCACTCCTCTGTTCTTACCCTGATTTGTTCTCAGGATAAGGCTGAGCAGAAGCTGGGTTGGGGTCGGAGCGCGGGCAGAGTATTCCACGATTCAACTGCTTGCACGATGCAATAGTGCCACAACTTTAGAACAATGTTTGAGCCCTTTTCTGGAGAGAAGGAAAAGAAGAGGGCCAGGGCAAGAGGACAAAATATTGTGGACTTGATATCATCTGGAGACATGTGTAGAAAGATATGCACAAAAATCATTCACCTGCCAAGTCTAGACTTGTCACATAGTCACACTTTGCTATTGCAGCTATACCGCCACCCGACCAGGGTTGTCTGCACCTGCGCTAATTGCCGTCGTCACATCCAATGACCAACTCATCCATGGAAGATTGGTATCACCTCATTCTCGCACAGCACATTTACGGAGAGATATAATCACATATCAGGTTGTCATTAATTTATTCTTTATTGCAGTCCCGAGACAAAGTCTCCTTACCAACAACAATTGACATAAAACCAGAGATTGCAGATCAGGAGGAGGGAAGAGAGGGTACTGGAGTGGCGATCAACAGGATAGGAGCCGATGATCATGGTGTAGATTATCCAGGTGCGTTTTCTAATTTCCTTCTTTCATCACTAAAGCCATCTGTTAGGGCATCGAACAACACACTCGTCCCTTTATATGCTTGTCTGTATCTTTGCTGCTCAGCTGCATCTTACATGTGGAGTAAGCTGCAATACAACTGCTCGAGTTCTCAAGTTTATTGATGTCGTCTTAAATGCTGTTAACACAGCTGCTGATACACCGTCCCACCCATTGGATTCCTCACGTCTGATAGCTTCTGATCACTAGGTGTATGACCAGATGGATATGTATGTGCATTGTTGTCACCCATAATATCGTCAAGGCTGAAGTGTTTGTAGGAATAAGGAAGCTTCAAATTACTTATCTGATAATGCAAATGCTGTGACATGAAATATAGTACAGAAACCTGGTCCTGACCACGTTCAGAAAGAATCTATGTATATTAAACATGGGATGCAATCGTAGCTAAGTCGAATGCAGAGAATTAATGGTGACATAGGTCCTTTTCAATGTCTGGAGCTCGAAGAGTGTGACAGTGTGACAAGTCTAGATGACTTGTGAGGTGACATGATACTGACATGATACTGACAAGTCACTTGACATCCCAATTGATGGGGTGACTTAACATCAAAATGTGCACTATATGGATGATTATCACATCTGGTTGTACTCATAACTACAGCAGGTCTCCAAGGTTTTTTTTTTTTTAACAGGTCTCCAAGGTGAACAGCCCCTAGTTAATAGAACAATGTAGATAAGGGAAGGTTGGCAAGATAGATCCATAACTTCAGGAAAAGGATTGGCTCTAAGGGTTGAGTGTTAAGACTCTAGACCTCAGTTGAATATATGTTTCAACTTGAAGCCTATATCTAACACTTGATATCTTCATACTCCTCACTAGAGGATCTAGTTAAGGTTTTCAGTGAAGTTATATTAGAGAGGATAGATGTCAATGAGACTTTGAGTAGCACCCTTCAAGGCT
>Ga0153995_1000223_pt1 | contig 11851 bp, 12 predicted proteins | sample TSNC079MetaG_FD_104678 | JGI IMG/M metagenome (GOLD analysis project Ga0153995, IMG submission 104678) | Attine ant fungus gardens microbial communities from North Carolina, USA - TSNC079 MetaG | ecosystem: Host-associated > Fungi > Mycelium > Unclassified | place: USA: North Carolina, Lumber... | reverse complement strand
GCTGATCATAAAGTATGACAGGTATGTCGTACTCCGCAGTCAATGCTGAGTGAATGTCAAGACAGTCATGAGTGAGACCTGGTCCTCCATGCAGAACAATCAGAGGAGCTTGTTTGCTCTCGGCTATGCTTCCATAAAGCTTATAGTATGTTTGGAATGTTTCTCCTTGACGGGGAAAATCAATTTTTCCCTCCTTTGAGATAGGTTGAGTGGACATCCAGAACCTCTGCTGGATAATGAAAGAAACTCAGTGAAAGGGGTATCAATCATTTTACAGTGAACCTACTTGGGCGAGAACTGAAGAATTTGAGGAAGGATCTGGCGATAACCATCGGATCAAATGCCGATTCTCGTGTCACGCAATGGGAGATCACTGCCTTATATAGACTATTTGGATCTTCATGATTTGAATCCCATTATCTAAAACGGGATAGCAAATTCTTACAGCTTCAACTAATGGTGGTAGTTGGTTGGTTTACATTGGAAAATCAGTTACATTATGTGCCAGAGCTCCAACAAGTCATTAATCTGTTTTCCAAGTACAACAAGAGTGAGGGGCTTTAACATAGTAAAGTTAGTAGTAAAGTTAGTGTAGTGAGTTTGACACCTGTCAAAATACAGAACTGAAGTGTGAAGCAACAAAGTAGACTACAATTAAGCACCGCGTTATCAATCTATGAAAAGAAAAAAGAAAAAGAAGTCCAAAACAAGAAATAGTGTTAACACTCCTAAAAATAAATGCATGCAATGACTGACCTTCTTCTTAGAGTCATATTTTTAAACAGAACTCGGAGGCGAAACTTGACTCCGACTTCCGATGTTCTGTGATGCAAAGATGGCAGAAGGGCCAGACAAGTTTTTCATGCTCAGAATAAGACCATTGACAACCCTCGATCCTGTGCAATCTGGTCCGGTCCTAAGATTGGCAGCTACGCCGAACAGCCAACCAAATTTGCACTAGAAATACAGCAAATCTACCGACCGCAAATGTTTCAACGACAACCACCATTGAAAAGCATTATAGCTCATCCGTATCCTGCGTTTAATAGTGCTGGATATTTGTAGCTGTTGTGATCCATTTGTAACATTGTACCATCACAGCCCTCCAGATCAAATTCTTCTTACTAGAAGACGCCGGTTGTTGAGAATTCGTGGCAGTCGCCTCCTGAAGCATTGGTCTGACTCACTCCACCATGACCCTTCTCAACACTGTGGGCCTGAATCCACGGTCCTTCACAGGAAGACTTATGGCTTTAGGTGCAGCTTTAACGCTTCTCATCCTCGTCTATACATATACTGCGCCCTTTGACTATCAACTCGATTTATCCAAGTTCACGTCTTCACGTCATACTTGCTCACCTGAGTCATACTCAAATGGCTCTTGGGCTTTCTTACCTCGGACAAATACGTCTAACATGACGACAAAAGAACAGGCCTTAGACTTTGCCGGTTTCAGCGGATGCGCAAGTTCGAGAGAATACGACTGGCATTTGGCCACTGATAAGCCAGAACAGTGGGACAGGTTTCCTAACGTCAGTTCTTGGCAATGGATTCCTGGAGAATCTTGCCAGGGACTTCGGCCGCTTGATCCTTCGGCGTTAGTGAAGGAATTGGTTGAGGAAGGTGGGTGGTTGTTGGTCGGTGGTATGTTACTGCTTTGGTTTTATTGACTATTTCATTGTAAGAATGATGATACTGCGCAGACTCCGTTACTGAAAACCACTTCTTTTCCCTCTCTTGCCTTTTATATCCACACGTAATTGCAACGCCGTATTACGCCCCTGGACAAAACTGGGATCGAGGCTGGCCACAAAATCTCTATTTGAATCCGAACTCCACCCTAGTGAAAGATATTGCTTTTCCACCCAAATTTGACATCGAATCTACTCCTCTTGTGACCTTTCGACGCATCGACCTCTTATTCTCGAAGGCGGAATTGAACGCATTATATCACATCCAACATCCTTATTTCTCCCATAATGACACTCTATTCAGCCAGGAAGCAGTTTGGACCGTGCCCGTGCACGAGTACCTCGACATCTTCTTGTCACCGTTACCAAAGGCCAATTACGGTACAATGATTGTCAGTACTGCTGGTCACTGGACAACGACGATGTTCTCGTACTTTCGAGACGATGAGAGGGAGGAGTCAGGATATGGTATAGATGGTGTGCTGGACTTTTTCGAGTACGCCATGAAGGGCTGGGCAGCAGAGGTCCAGATGGCTCTGTGGAAGGACCAAAAAAGATTTGGTACAAAGACGATTCGTAATAGAAAGAAGGTGGTGGTAAGAGCGTATCTACCGGGGCACGAAGACTGCCATAGTCATCGTGAAGCATGGACTGAGGTGCAACCGTTCGTATGGAATTGGTACAATTGGAGGAACATCTGGGATTTTAATGCTCGATTCCAAGTGAGTCATGGAAACCATCCGGGACATTTATGTATGACCTTACCTTGTTGCACAGCGAATTCTCTCTTCGAGGAAGAAGTTCCCGAATATCTACTTTTTGCCAATTGATCATCCTGCACGACTGCGTCCGGATGCTGTGAGTTCTTACATCTCATGATCTGATTCTCTACTACAATATCTACAGCATGCAACTGGAGACTGTCTACATATAATGACAGGTGCAGGTGTGCTCGAGGGATGGACTCATTACATCTGGCAGTTTATCAGTCGAGAATCTTCAAGAAATTGAACACTCACTATTTCGTTCGGCTCTATATATCATATCATCGTTTTATACCCACATTCCCTTGAACACTGACATTTGAATCCGGATTTCTCTATATATAAGCATTTTTTTTTCGATTCGTTCGTTTCGATTCACCACGTAGTTAGTTCATTTGCATGCAGAAAGTAGACAGAAAAGTAGACATCTGGTAGTCGTTCACGTGCCAGCCCTTTAATAAGCACTTAACTTTGTACAGTCATGTCTACCTCACTCAGTGGCTGGCACTCCCGTGCAGAACCTTATTTGCAGCCATTTGTCCCAAACCAATCTGCTCTTCGACTAGCAGTTCTTAGAAATGCACCTGCAGAACCTGAAGGCTTTACCCTTGCTCTGTTTGATTCGCCTGCAGGAATTGCGGTTGATGCAGCTGGAAAAGTCCTTCTTATGGAAGATGTTGATTTCCAGGGTCTCTTGAACTTGGCGGATCAGACAAAGGATTTACCGTCCACGGGAAAATTCAGGAATACATGGGTCATTAATCAACCCAGGACCAGTCAGCTCATAGAACGAGTTTTGCTCCCGATTTCAGGTAAAGATGGGACAGAATTCCGAGAGACGAGTGTGCAGGGTTATGATGGTGTTACAACCCGATTAAAGACGGCTGTTGAAGGAATTCAGTACCTTCCCTCAGCATTACAGAACTTGATCAGTTCAGTACTGGAAGCTAAGGAGGCTTTAGATGATGACCGAGATGACTCGATGATCAATCGAATTAAAGCTATGCTCGGCCTCTGAAGTGAGTTTATGACCGTGATCTTGTTGAAATGCGGTGACTTAATGTCTGTATATGAGGTGTGCAGTCTGTAAGTTTAAGATTAGGATTTTCCTTGATCACTGACTGATGCTCCATGATATGCATGTGCAATCGAATTCTAGAAAGTGACACAGAAGAGTAGATAAGTCGGTAGGCGATCGATAATCATCGATCATGCGGTCCCAACAATGACACTCAGCGATGTCCTTGCTGATGTAAACCCGTCCTGAGATGCACGTAGATCATCTTTCAATACTGTGATAGTCCCGAGTCATGAGACTGTTCAGTGCCGCCACCATCATTGTCTCCAGCCTCACTCATTATCTTGATGTCAAACCATACTTGGCAACTTCTAGGAAGAGCTTAATGGTCTTGAAAGTTTCATGGTTCCTTCATAGAACCAATCGATCCAGACCTCTGGTCAATACTCACCATCTGGGTAAAGAACTACAAACCTTGAGATCCTCTGAATTTACTCCAGCTCGTGGTTTGCATTGGCGTACGCCTAGAATGGTGGAACTATAATTAACTGACTCATTTGTTCGCATTATCTCCAAGGATGACCAAGCTCGAAGATTTTCTTCATATAAGCCTGCATGGATCTTCGGGGTTAACCCGCTACTTGACCCCAACCAACTACAACTAGAATCCAAAACTCGTTTCATAACTTTGGAATGTCTAACAAGGTCCCGTACGGTGAGTTGTTTCCTATTATCAGATTACTAGCAGCTAACCGGAACGGATCAAGTGCGACTGGGAAACTCGGGGTTGAAAGTTTCAAAGATCATCCTTGGGACTATGCAATATGGAGATACGCGTTGGCAAGCATGGGTGAAAGGCCAGGAGGAGGCCAACGAGCACATCAAGGCTGCGTATGTGATGCTGACTTGGTACTCGGACATATCTGATTTGATGCAAAGATATGATGCCGGTATACAGACCTTCGATACTGCCAACGTACGTCTTCCCTAGCTCCTGAGTTCTGTTGTTTCCGAAATGAGGCTGTGGGTCTATTCAGGTTTATTCGAATGGTGTCTCTGAGGTTATTCTTGGAAATGCTATCAAAGAGCTTAAACTTCCTCGGGAGGAAATCGTTATTTTCACCAAAGCAAGTATACAATCTGCCGCTTGATGTCATGAGAGGTTGTAATGATCTCACTGTGGTTAGCTGTTCGAAACTGTTGCCAGAGATATGGACAAGAATTTCATGGCAACTTGGTGGGAGAATCCTGATGACTACGGTTATGTCAATCAGCATGGGTTGAGTAGGAAGGTAAGATCGTTGTTTCCTTCAAGAAGGATTGGAAGATGAATGTACTTGGTAGCACATATTTGATTCTGTCAAGGCAAGCCTGAAAAGGCTGCAGCTCGACTACATCGATGTACTATTTTGTGAGTTGGTGCTCATGAACAGTTATTGGTCGTTGCTCAATTATATCACGAGGTCACCGTTTTGACAAAGATACACCTATCGAGGAGACAGTGAGTTCCAGATACATGCTTCCCTGTTTCTGGATGATTCACTCCCATTAGATGCATGCCCTTCATGATGTCGTCAAGGCTGGACATGTTCGTTATATCGGCATGAGTTCTTGCTATGCCTGGCAGTGTATGTTCTCCATCTTCCTCTTGCCCTAAAATCCATTCCTGATGATTGTATCCTAGTTCATGCAATGCAAAGCAAGTGTCTTCACCTGGTTCTGCCATATCCGTAAATAAACGTCAAAATAGACTATGCTACTACCAACAACTTGACACCATTTATTGTCATGCAAAACCATTATAATCTAATCTATCGCGAGGAAGAACGTGAGATGATACCTGCACTCAAGGTATGCAGAATTTTCTCTGTCTTCCGATCCTCGTCCGTTCCCCCAGTGGAAAATTACTAATCCTCCCCTCATGAACAGCATTTCGGTGTTGGAATGGTTCCATGGTCTCCAGTTGCTAAAGGGCTTCTCACTCGTCCTCTAGAGGAACAGACTCAAAGAGGAGAAACGGACTGGATCATTAAGAAATATCTTGAAGGAGGCGGTACACGAGAGATCGTAAGCCGGTAAGAGTAGCATACTTTTCTAACGATCATGAACTCACATTTCCAAGCATCGAAGAAGTTGCAAAGAAGAAGAAGATTTCCATGGCCCAAGTGAGCATTGCTTGGTTGCTCACAAAGGATCGTAAGTATCACTGAAATAAGAGGATCGGGTTGATTACTGATGCATGGTGTCCTGTGATAGCCTCAGCAGCTCCTGTTGTTGGGACAAGTTCAGTAAAGAATCTCAACGACCTTATCGGTACGTGAACCCCTTGAGATAAATGGACCAGGATACCTACATCAATGGTTTCGCAGGAGCGGTGAATATTACTCTCACCCCAGAAGAACTCAAGTACCTCGAAGAGCCTTATCTCGCTCGGAGTGTTATGGGTCATTAGATGAATGAATCTTTTTCTTTTAAAAACTTGTGTAATTACTGAAATGAACGAATCTGATCAAGTTGAGAAGAAGACCGTAACGTCAGGCATCATAATATGTGGTGGAAAGGTTCTCGCCTGGGTCGACAATACATAACATAATAAACGGAACAGCTCATAAACAAAAAATAAATATTTATGTTGTCCAGGCTTCCGCCTGCCGTCCGCTCCCAGCTCGACCCCGCCCTCTTTCATGCTCTCCTCACCTGCCTCGTCGCACAGGATGCTCATCTTGTCCTCCGTACTCATCAGGAAGATATTGCCCTTGTACGCCGTATTGTTGTTTGGGTATATTCTTTCGCTTTTCTACCAGATCCGCTTCTTATTTTTCGCCAGATTCTATCATCTGTCTTTGGATATCAGACACACAAGCTAGACATTCGCCACAAATCTCGCACATGGTCCCAGCAGGCTTATTTTCTTAGGTCGCTTTTCCTGCTGCCTGCCACTTCAGGCGTACAGGATGAGGACTCGGAATCGAGCAGAATATACTCAGTCGGGTCCCATCGTCCTCGGACAAATTCTCTAGTCTTTGCTGACATGGACTCCCCGTCCACTGCTTCCCATGTCGACTCTCATACTCCACATACGCGGTATTCTCCCTCTCTTCAGCTTCCCCGGGCTATCGTGATTTCGGGTCTTGAAAACACTTCTCTCTCTTCCCAACGCGCACTAGCCCAGATTTTGGCAGAAAAGTGCATCTCACTCGACGACTTCCATGGCGACTCTAGACCTCAAGATGGCCCCCATGAATTGGACAGCGATCACAGTACCTGTCTTCCCGATGATTTCATTCTTGTTTACATCTGTCTCATCGATCCCAGAGAAAGGCCAAACCTGCACCATGCTCTTGTAGGTCCTGTCAATCTAATTTCATCGCTCACTCTGATATGTTACAGCTCGATAGATTTGCCATGAGTTACAATGTCCTTCTCAAACCCCACACCCGAAATCTATGGCTACCCGTTCCACCATCTAATCCTTCTGCCTCTTCACCAACGCACCATAAACAACATTCCGAGCCCTCCCAATCTCATAGCAGTTCTCATCTGTCTTCCCTTTCTAATCCTGCTCTTCCCCAGGGTTTCCTCCAAAATTTCCGTGAGGCCTGTACAAAGACGCATCTCTCACCCTCTCTCTCCTTGTATCTCGCAGATCTTTTTTCTGCCACGAGGCAACATCCGCAGATCGACGGCACCTTATTGACTGCACGCTGTGTACACAATGCTGAGAAATTGGTCAGGGCTGCGAGAGTCGTGGGCTTTGATCCCACTGGTACCGAACTACTTCGTGGCAGCCAAGAAGCCGATTGTTTATTGGAAGATCAAAACAACGTTCCTGAAGATGATGAATTTGAGGCGACCGATATCACTGGTTCGTTGCACCATTCCGGAAGTTCGCTTAGACGTCGCGGCACACCTACATCAGATATTGAGTCAAGCGAGCCTTTCAGAACAGTGCTAGATGTAGCGGAAGTGCATATCGCGAGGATATTCCCTAGATGCGTCTCTCATCGTCTCAGAGTTCGAGATGGTCCCAGGGACGAAGTTCTAGCGGGTGCTGTGTTTGGAGCAACATTTGGTGACTCGTTTTCAGAAGAAACTGGCGCCGGGGAGGTGTGCATGGACGCTTATGAGACGCAACCGACTGTAAAGGATATTCTGATCAGTGTTATGTCGGAAGTCTGATTATGTACCTACATTTTCACGCTGCCCCACCAGGTTGAAGAAGACCACCGGACTGACAACCCAATTGCACACTGAATCGACATCAGAAATGATAATTTATGTCTATCACACAATTAGAAGTTTTGACAGACAAGCATCCAATAAATACTAAGGCTACCATTGGTGAATTCAACCTTTCCATGTTTGCTTGATCGGCTTAAAAATGGCTCCAAGACAAACTAAAAGACAGTTTTATGGACTCCATATTAGGTTATTAGCAACTCCTGAAGATTAATTAATCAATGATTTATTTATGATCATCGTATCTTGAAGCTTTCTCAATACAACCAAAGGACTAGGAGAAGTTTATAGGAGTGATGTAGCCAAATCAAGGAACTCTTCAGATGTTTCAAGAAGATTGAATGCAGAGGTAAGCTAACATTGGAGATACAGTTTTGATTCTAGTGTGAAGCGGAGCAGACAGTGAGATAGTCTGTCTACTCTGGCAACATCTAGAAGCCACTGACCATCGTCACAAGCGGCGCACCAAAATTAACACTATTTTAGGCCATAGACTTTGGAATTTGATCAAAGAATCAAAAAAGATGATATTGTAATGACGTTCGAGGAACGTTCATTTCAACTCAAACTTTCAACTGACCAAGCCGAGTAAATTAGCAGTCAATGCTGTGCGCTAATGTATATTGACACTGTAAGCTTGATGTGTGCCAGACTCAGAAAAGTCCCTGAGTTATTTTGAACACTGTCCTACTGACTTCATTCAAGTATCAAGAATTTGACTTGAAGCGTTACAGTCAAGGAGATAAATAGTTTACATGCGTCAATCAATTAGTTGCTTCAATCAGAATGAGCTGGCTCGCTCTACGTGTTTACATTGAGGTAAATTGGATTGCTTTTTCTCAACCAGGAATTCTAGGTTGCCCAATTCCATTTCATACACATATACTGGACAAGGTGAAGAGGAAGAAGATGTGGCTTGATGACATGCCACAAAAAAGCAACAATGTACGCTAGAGTACGACCTCGGGGTAAGACGGTACATCCCACATCTTCCAAAACGAAATTACAATCACAATGAAAATAACATGGAACACAATCAACACGAACATGAAAATCATCAATGACGTTCCAGACCGGTTTCGTCTTCTGCCTCTTGATCTTGTTTCTGCCCCTGTTGGACCAGATTCCAGGTCATCGGTCCCTGTATTTCCAATTTCCTGTTGCGGTGATTGATATGAGCTTGAAGATTGTGGGTCAGGGTTCCAATTAAGAGTGTCGTCTGCAATGAAGCCGGTGATGGTCATAGGCGAGGAGAAGAATATCGACATGTGTAGGGGTAGATATATAGGGGGCATTACGAGTATGGCTTTTTGAACATCTATAAGGGAGGGCGCCGAAGAGATTATTGCTTGTAAGAAATTGAGTGATGTATGGTCCGAACCGAAATTTCTTACCGAAAACATTGTAATCATAAGTCTGTATATACAACGAGAAAATAGCTCCGAGGAGCAAGGTAAAAAATTTCTCCAAAACTTCTCAGAGAAAAGCGACAGCTTTTGAACCAAACATCAAGGCTTCTGCAATTCGCAATCAAGTTCTCGTTCTCCTAAATGTTCATTTTTTTTTCGTCTCAGGAGCGTATTCGGAACGAGAACAAGTACTCATCCCTCAAGCACAATAAACTCCCTCCGCATCTACCACTTCCGTACCCCTAAAAACCACATGTCCCTGACTTCTCCTCGCAAACAACGGTTGCTGACGAATAACAACCTTCTTCTTCTTCCTTCCCTTCTTCTCTTCCTTCGGCCATACCTCGTGTTCCTCGAGTTTTGGAGTCACAGGTGGGCTCGTCGCTTCTAGAGCTGGGTCATGAACATCAACAGTTTTTCCAACTCGATTCTCAATTATCGATGTAGACGCATCAGTGATTGGGGGTTCCACTTCTATATTCCGGGGTGCAGGTATCTTTCGGGTTGTTGAACAGTCTAGACAAGTATACGAAATACAATGACCAAATGACGGACTCGCTGTGAACATGCCAATTAATCTAAAGGGAAAAACCGAGAACGATTCGATTGGGATAAACTCACATCGTACACGGATACGTGCAGTGATCCCTGGTATGAGCACATTATAGCATCCTTTACACAATGTACGCTTCACGCCTGGGTCCCTGAAGAAAAAATAAAATAAATCAAAGAAATGAAACAAAATCAAAAGCTTACATCCCAGTCGTTGTCCTCTTCCCAATACATTTCATCATCTCAACATAGACTTTTGCCAGATCACTTCCAATCATCATTTTCCCTCTCTTCCTCCTGCCCTTGGCAACATCTTCCTTCTCTTCTTCCACTTGTCTTTCTTCCTGGAAGGTTTGCCCTTGTCTTCCTTCCCCTTCCCTTTGCCCTTGTCTTCCTTCTGCTTCCCCTTTTCGTCTATTAACCTTCCTTCTCTTAATCGAACCCTCATAACCAGAACCAGAACCACAACTCTCCAAATAAACACTCGCTTGCCATAAAAAATTCATTCTTTGCATAATATCCCGATTCTGTATCGTATTCACGCTCGGTGGAGTGGAATTAGTAGCTGCCACATTTGATTTATTCTGTTTTTTCCCCATTATCTCAGAAAGAAAGAGAGAGAGAAAACAGCGAGTAAAAGTCAACCAAATGACGTGACAATCGACACAAAAAATGCACACGCACACACATCAACAATCATGGATCCTCCCCAACCAACCAACAGGAACGACCTCATGTTTGTGCGCCTGCCTGCTCGCCTGCCAACGCCAACCATACCTTGACAACATCGACCGACACGTTTCAACTTTGCTTCTTTCTCCTTCACTTCACTTCACTTCAAAAGTCACACAAAATCCCTCTTGACTCGTAGAATTTAATTAAACAACTTTTTGGTTTCAAGAAGGTCCCTCCTAAACTGACTGATGTTCGTTCTTGGCTCAAACTTCTGCTAATGAAATTTATGGCACCGAGCAACCTATAATTATTTCGAGATCTCTCATGGCCTTCGTCCTTTGCTCTCCTCCTATCGACCATCAGAAAAGTTTAAACACCACGTCAATCCCTAAGGTGATCAAGACAAGAACATGTATTGCACAACCAAGAACGAAGAGAATCTACGACTACCAAAAAAACAATCATGAATTAGGTGTCACTCGTACTTTGGTAACATCACACAGCGCCTTCATCCGAATTCAACATTTTCAACAACCTCTGTGCCAACAACATCTCCTCCAAATTCAATCCATCAATATCCCCTTCCTCCTTTTCCTCCATCGCTCTTGTCCCTCCTACATTACCGTTCGCGACATGTCGAAGACTTTTGTTCCTCCGAAACGTAATAGGCAGCGGTGATCCGTTTCTTCCTCGTCTGGACTTGATACCGCTGTTCTTCTTCTTCCTACTACTAGAACTGTTGAAAATGTTCTTTGTGTCCGAACCTATTGTTATTTTCTTCCTTTGTAACTGGCTGCTTCCCGAAACATCAACATTGTTGTCTATAACCACTGTCGGCCTCGTGACTCTGTTAATTCCCAATTCCATTACTGTGGTTAGCGTCAAGGAAGGTGAACCCAAGGGTGAAGGTGGAATAGGCGATCCAGGTCGTTCTAATATTTCCTTCTCCGTTTCAGATTCCCTATCTTCATCCTCATCCTCAACATCATCCACGATTCTCATTAAATTTGTACCACTCGATACTGTCTTGATAGGCGAGTCAGATCTTCGTCTGCTAGGCCTTGTTCTCTTTACTCCTTCTGTCGTCATTGCGGTCCTCGGAATCTTCTCCAGCCTCTCTTGTTTCTTCTTCGACCCGTCCGGATTACTCGAGGAAGGAAGTGGCGGAACAGGCGGTAACTTCCCCCACTGTGCACTCGACCGTGACTTGATAGTCTTCGGTATATTCCTTATCGTAGTTGTACATTCCTTCTCGTTCACATCATTATCCTGGTCGCTATCATGACCCCAGCTCGGATTTGCCGGTCCTCCATGTCCAATGTCCGATACACTCCCATTCCAGTTTGTACCAACCCCCAGTCCACATGTTCCAAAACTACCGCTTGCGCCACTTGCAGCCGTAACACTGCTCCCGTTATTGCCTACCCACTTGGGCAACGCAAAACCCGGCGTAGGACTCGCAAATGGATCTGTCAAATCAACGAAATCAGCAGTCTCGCTCTG
>Ga0153995_1000222_pt1 | contig 11854 bp, 15 predicted proteins | sample TSNC079MetaG_FD_104678 | JGI IMG/M metagenome (GOLD analysis project Ga0153995, IMG submission 104678) | Attine ant fungus gardens microbial communities from North Carolina, USA - TSNC079 MetaG | ecosystem: Host-associated > Fungi > Mycelium > Unclassified | place: USA: North Carolina, Lumber... | reverse complement strand
TTTAACATACTTAAAGTCGAGCGTCATAAAAAATAAACTTGTGCTACCATAATAAGAAAATAAGGATCTGCATATGCATATGTATGATTATTACTACAGTACATATTCTGAAAATCCTTCTTCGTCTCAGTAAAAAGATCGTACAAAGAAAAACAAGGCACATCCACATCGTGGCTGGAAATGTCTGCCAGGGAAAGAGAATAACAATAATGACTGCAACAATCAATCATCAATCATGACTCAACCCCAGCGACGGCTGGGGCTGTTATTTCCATCATCATGTCTTTGTCGTCTAGGCCACCCAGAGTCAACAGGACGTGGAGTAGCGTTCACTCCGCTACCTCCACGATGTTTCCCACGTCCCCGTTGATGCCGATCCCTACCACGCCAACCACTACGTTCTCTTTCACGATCACTACTCCTTCCACCACCATAGAAATTAGGCGACGGACCATATGAATCCCTACGATCATTGTTAGATGTACCATGATGAGGAGGTGGGGGCGGGGGTGGGGGCGGGGGCGGGGGTGGTGAAAATGAATGAGAGTGGGATTGTTGTCCATAGATTGCACCTGGAGGAGGATAACTACCCGAAGGCTGAGAGGGTGGAGGACCACTCGGTACCGGAAAACCAGACCAAGGGTGAGGAGGAAGTGAAGGTGGTCGGTGAGGTTGACCTAGCATTGGAGGAGGCGGAGCAGAAGCAGAAGGTCCGTTGTTACCCGGAATAGGCAAATTGATAGGGAAAGAAAGGTTGGTAGAGAGCGAACGAAGCAGACTTTGTACTTGATCATGTGTGAGCGGCGCTACTTCCGGCGTCATCGTTGGAGCAAATTGAGCCAAAAGGCCAGGAGGAGGTTGAGATGGGGCACCGGAGTGAATAGATGGAGGAAGATTCTGTGAAGGCATAGGAGCAGATGGAGATTGAGATTTGGCGGATGCAAGATGTGGTGGCAGAGAAGGAATATTAGGCATAAGTGGAACTGGAACTGTAGGTGCTGCCGGTGTCAATATTGTAGGAGGTGCAGCACTTGTGGGTGTGCTGGTCGAGGCAGAGAGTGGCTCAGGTGGAGGATGGTTAAGCCTACCTCCGTGCAAAATCCAAATCCCAATCAGAAGATCCATTTTACGTGTCCCTGGAATCTTGAGCTCATCCAAAAGCTCAATATACTCCGGTAATGGCTCCTTTGCCCGCAAAGGAACAAGATACATTTCACGCCCAGGGCACGTATCTTTGGGACGATGGCCCCAAGGGAAGATCAATCCGTGGCGACTAAACGAATAGTAAATAGAGGTTAATATTACACACATATAGAGTCGAAATGACGAGGCTCACTCCCTATCTTTCAAATACTCAATTAATGCAATGAAATCGCCCTTCATCTCCTCTGACACAGGCAAGAACGCTACCGCAACCAACTCTTTATGTTGATTCAACCTAGTCTGTGTCAGAAAGTCTTCAGAGCTTTTCGTATTCACACGTCCATCAATCCTCAATTCGTCGGAAGGAAATAATGTCTGCCACCAAAGCGATTGAGATTCCAAAGATCGTCCGCCAACCTGTTTAGCGGACACTATTGTGGTTTGGGGCGCAGCCGTATCGAGTGGCATGAGAATCTACATATTACAAAAATCGATCGGCATAAGAATGGACCATAAGATTGTCAAACGTACCTTGCCCGTCCAACACCGTTGGATTGAATCGAATGAAGTTTCGACATCCTGGAATATATGGGATTCTGCTTCGGACGTAATCTTACCCGATGCAGCTGAATTTGCCATGGTGCCCCCATTGCCAGCTGCCATCTCGTGAGATCCAGAACGATCGACCACGCCTTTCTCTTCTGCCAAAAACATGTCAAAATCGTCATCATTTGCCACTTCCATTGGTTCAAGCTCCTCTCTGCCGATTCCCTGCAAGATAAATCTCTTGGTACCTGATGAGATATCACTGGCACCACCTTCGTTACCTCCAGCGCGTGCAGTGATTTCTTTGTCAGGATCAAGCAATGTCAAAGGTCCTCGTTCTTGGTGCAAAACAGGTGGCAACTTCGGTGCCTGCGAGATATCATTTTCGTCTTTGGGTACACTCTGCCAAAGTGAGTTCAAATCAAATGATAATCCACGAGGTCGGGGGCCTAAGAACGGCGATACGGCAGAAGACCTAGAACTCATTGGTGTTGTAGCCATCGAGTGTGCCGATCCGGACATGGCATGATGCGCCCCAGGAGGTTTATCAGAAATACTCCCATTGGGTTCAATAGGTTGTTCCAAAGGAGAGAGAACGATACCAGCAGACGTAGTATCTGTCGCCGTAGTGGTCACACTGACGTCACCAGAGGATCCTGGGGTACCAGGATCTCCAACACCTGCAATACTGGTCGTAGAAACATTACCAACATCCATGCTGTCCTCGTCTATGTTGATCAAATCCGCGAGATTCAACTCGGGTTCCGGAACAGTGGCCATAACGACGTCTGACATCGTGTGCGCAAAAAGCGGTCGGATAGACGAACCAAGTATATCATCAGTTGGACCTACAGTGTCGTGTTGCTGTTGATGCTGTTGTAGTGCATGTACAGGCACAGGGGGCGGTGCCCCCCAAGTTTGTTGATCCATTGTGATGGGACTATGACTTGACACCAAGGGTGATTCAGGTGGTGCACTAAGAGTACGTTGTTTGTGTTGTTGCTTCTCAACAGCTCTCAACCTCTCTCTACGTTCTCTTTCCCTCCTCTCTTCTTCTTCTTGTTCTCTCTCCCTCTGCCCCTCAGTTTCTCTTGCTCTCGCGAGATCGCCATTAACGTCCTCAATGTCTTGCAAACCTTTATGAGTAATTTTCGCTCTGGGAACATTAGGTTTTTGTAGGATGGTTTGTTCGAGTGATTCTTTCTCTGCAATTTTGATGTTTTGTTTTGTTTCTTCGTCCGCGAGATCAGTAGAGGACATGCGAGAGATTTCCTGCGGGGTGATTGTGCACATGACAATCCGTTGATGAATGGCGATTCGATCAGTTTTGCTCAGGTTGAATTGAAGCGTTCGGAACCGATCCCTGTTAGATAAAGTTGAAGAAATAGACGAATGAAGGAAGAAATGACGTACTTGTACTTGGCACCAGCGATATCGCCTTCTGAATAATTATCAAACACACACCGCTCCAATTCTGCAGCAAAATTTCTACTATCTTCAATCAGACTCTCCTTCTCCTCTTCGGTCAACTCTTCCAACTTCTTCATCACGATCTCCGAATTCGGAATTTGAGCTTGACCTTCCAATTTCATGTCTCTGGTTTCACCACTTTGACCAGCGACAGACCGTGTATACGGATATCTCAGAAACACTTCCTTGAACACATCTTCGAACTTGCCTAAACAATACTTCCTCACAGGATCGATTGTCGCTCCACCTCCGCCAGCATCTGACCTTTTACGTTTTGGAGGAGGGGCTAAAGTCTCTTTCTCAGCTACACTAGCTTTCCTTTTCAACCTTGATAATGATTTGCTGGAGGTTGAAATCACTGGTGCAGTGGCACCAGCTAAGGCTGGAGACACAGGCGTTTGTGATCGTGGCGAAGAGAATTTATGAAGTTTGTCGGGTAGTCGAACCCGTCTTGATGTACGTGTCGCTGTTTCTTCAAAGCTGGAGTTCGAGTCCGATGAGGAGATGCGGCGGAGACGACGCTAATTAGGTAACAGTCAGAACAAGAGGGAATATTAAAGTAATTAAGTCTGATACCTTTCCTCTTGTTTTGGAGGAGTTTTTCGTCTCCTCATCTTCAGCGATATAATCGTCTGCGCTGTCTGCGTCATCCGAATCATCTGAAGGCGTTGGTTGACGTGGCTGAGGCGGAAGAGACACAGTAACGCTAAGTTTCTTCGGCCTTTGTTTCACAACATTGGCGACGCTGGTAATTTTTGAGACAGCTGTATTCTCTTCTTCAGACCCGCAGTCCTCTAAGGCATCTATACCCTCCCAAACCACTGTAACAAAAGAATTTTGTTAGTCACTTCTTCTCCACATTTGAATAAGAAAAAGGCGGCGACGTATGGGTATGAGTACGGCAGAAAATTTTTCGCTATCGAATGTAGCACTCTTGGACGACGCGCGTTAGATAAACCACTCAAAATAAAGGAGGATCACTTCGATACTCAAGGTAGCAAACACAACCGAGAGCAAGTAACGCGTGAAAACGAATGTGGATTCATCAGCCCGCTAGACACGTATCAACGCTTGTAGACCCACAATACACTATTGAGGGTTTTAAAGAACCACATGCTTCACATAGCTCAGATTGACGATGCGAATGCAAGACAAATGAGGGGAGGGATTATGTGTCCCATCCGAGATGCCAGTTCCCATCGACAACACTGACAGGGTACCCAAAATATCATATGTGTATGTGGGAACAGACGAAGAAAAAAAGAGGTGATCCAAACGGCCAAAGTTACTCAGGTCACGAGAAACCCAAAACTTTTCTGATTTTTTGACGAAATTGCTTTTTCTTTCTGGCGTACTGGACATATGGAATACCACAAGGGGAGAGTGTCAGAAGCTTCGGTGTACTCACTAGCTGTTCTGCGGCCGGTGGATTGGGTACAGAGAGAACATATATATACATCTATTCAGTTAAGTTGGTGATTGACGACCACGAGAAAGACATGACTCACTTATTTCCTCTGCCTCACGTTCACTCAAATCAACACAAATGAAATGGTACCTAAATTATAAGGGTTGAGTCAAAAACACAAGGTTGGGTTTGAACCAAGGGCCACGCGACACGAATTACGCACCATAGTTTGCATTCAGCACATCGAATCATGGGCGAACCATCATCCCCTCGATGGCATGTACAATATGCAATGTTCGCTTTTAGGATAGCTTTCGATTTCGCGCTCGATTGTTTCTTAGTGGTGGTGGTCGACTTGATTATTGCCGTATTGGGGACAATTTTTAAATTTTCCTTTGCTGTATATGGTTCAGCAACAACAATTTGCTGCTGTTGCTGTTGCTTGATGGGAGAAATCGTTGCAGTAGAGTCTTGTTTACCCTTGACCGAAGAAGGCTTTGAGGTTGATTTGGATGATGCTGCATAGGAAGAAGTGGTAGATAGAACAGTGGATGAAGTAGTGGCTGCAGCCGCAGCCACGGCGGCTCTTGTGCGTGCGCGGGTACTCATCTGACACAGGTTGAGGGAAAAGGCAAGTAGTTATCTTGGATGAGAAAATCACACGGTTGCCCGCTGACTAAGTCAAAAAGATTTCCCATCACGTGGAGGTCACGCGCAACCTGCCCAAGTAACAGAAGAGCTGGATCCTGTGGGCAGCGAGGAAGAGGCTGTGTACTTGGACAATTCACGACTACAATGCGCAAAAACAAAATTATTTTTCACCTACTCATCTTCTCCGAAAGTTACAATAACATTATTTCATCTTGCCTTCCTCAGGCGGACGGGGTCGTCTGTCACTGCAGGGAGTCACTGACCAAGGGCTCACTGCGGGGAGCGTCTGTCGTGTCATTAGCTGTCTCAGTACTGCCCACACAGAGTCACCGAGCTAATTTACAAATACACACTTACACACTGAGCATACTCTTGCTCGTGGTACTGGTCATGATGCAGACAGTCTACTGCCCCCTCAGAGGTCGTCCCATGAAAACTTCTATCACCCTTACCTGACAAACCTGACAACTGAGAGCTGTTGCAGAAGGTAGCGTCCATGCTCTGCGCAGATAGATGATTCGCCCCCCGCCGCACATCAGAACTAGATCAGAGATGTGGGCAGTAATCGAGGGACGGATGCAGAGCTTAGTGAGGCTCGAACAAATTTGGAGGATGAGAGATACCGTGAATTCTCCGAGTTACCTAAATCTGGTCAACTCGGCTTCCGCTAATGTTGGGACAACTTAGAATACTATAACCAGTGTGTCAGGCGAGGAAGGGGAGAGGCGCACATTCCACGAGGCTCTGCGAGACGGCTTCGTAGTATACCAGTATGTATTGTCCTCTTCAGAAACTAGGCCATTTAGTAATCTCTTTCCTTCTTTCCTGCCTCACCGCAGACTTATGAGCAAACTTGACCCGAACGCCATACGTCCTGATTTTCTTGACCAAGACCATAAGAACATTACCCGTTTCCTCGCAGCGTGCACTTGGCAGGGACTACAAAGTCAAGATTCGTTCTGGCCAGACGATTTAATCCGTTCAGTGAATCCCTTATTCGTGTAGCGCATACAATCATCACTTTAATCCAGCTGGTCCAGACGACCCCCTCTTCGCATATCAAGCCAGCGGCAAATACAAACCCGGACGCCTTGTCACTTACTATGGCATCTCCATCATCACTGATGGCGTCATTAAAGATAAATGGCAATGACCGAACAAAGTCAATCAGATCAACAATCGCACCAGCCCCAATGGGAAAAACAGCAGTGACAGCAACAATGGCTCCTTCAATATCATTGTCACTATCTGAGAGTGTAACAGCATTGCCAGATCTAGATATGAAAGAATTCACGGCATGGGCATCTTCTAAACCACCGCCCCACTCAAGTTATGACTCAACGGCACCGACGCAGAAAGGGTGTCATCCGACCATATTCTCCGATACTACTCCCGAGGAGGGCAACAGTGCTGCTTTTGTCTTGACCTCAAAGACACCATCAACAAGAAAACATAGTAGAGGGTTTATTGAAGATGTGACCACAAATAACGGTGAAGAGAAAACGATGGAAGAAGGGAAAGGACAAAGAGCAGTCATGATGGAAGTTCGAGGAGAGGACGTCATATCTGCACCGCAGACACTCAAACAAAAACAGTCACCGGTCGAGTCATTACGTCCACAATCACTTAAACGATCGAGGATGCAAAATATAAATGATAGAGGGATATCGGCCTGGGTTCGGAGTGCTGTTTCACCTTCTTCATCCACAACGTCGCCTAGAGGTAGTCCTTTGATTTCTCCCGCACCTCCTCGCTCTTCTACCAGTAACTCTGGCGACTCTGGCAATTCTGTTGCTGCTGTTTTGTCCCTGAGTTCTTCTCCTTCCTCTATGTCACTGAAATCTCAACTTCAGCACAGACATGGACATGGGTATACTAGTCCAGGGCTCTCAACAGTCAGCTCAATGGCAGCGGAGTCAATATGGGCTTCAAACGGCAATACTCCGTTTCCAGGACCATCACTTCCACTCGTTATTAGCCCATCGCTAGATGGGTATCATCCTCTCCAATTTCAAAGACAATCTACAGCTTCAAGTACAGTGGCTATGGAAACGACTGCGACAATGCAGGAGTTAGATAAAATGCAATCTGGTTATTCGTCCTCTGGTGAACATAATAATGTCGAGAGGACAGAAGGAGAGGGAGAAGGGCTTGGTGCAATTGGGGCTGTGACGATGGATATGATGAGCAATCCAAAAATGAATTCAGCCGTGGTGGAGGATGATGAGATGAAAAATATATTTACTGGATATGGAAGTGTGATGAGTCGATTGCCTCCTGTCCCATTGACGAAGGATGGGGAAAGGAGGCCAAACATGACTCATGCCCAACACACGATTGATTTGATAAGGGTTGCCGAGGAGTCAGATGAGAGTTCGTCGTCTGGTGATGGTGCTCAAAGACAGTGGAGGGATGGGAAGACACAGAGGCGAGGCGAGAGGGAAGAGAAGGCAAAGACGAAAGAAAAAGACGGAAAGGCAGAAGGTAAAGCCTCGTCAGCGAAAAGAGCCGTCCATCATAAAGAAAAATGGTCAGTTGACTTTTCGGAACTCTTCCATACACACAATCCTTCGCCAACTCCTTCAGTTCTTGATCCACAAGAACTCTCATCCCCGTCTTCGTCAATCCCAAATCGGACATTAAGCCGTTATAGCCGTGACATTACTATTTCATCCCCTATGTCCCGTTCCGTATCTCCTCCCCGCAAGCTCGCTATTGCGAGTGGGCGTAAAGGAACTGAGCCATATTCTCGGGCCCCACGAAGACCGACACAAACGAGGTATAATGATTCGGACTATACATACCCTTTGACTACAGCCGCTCCTGGTGCGCTGTCGATGTCCTCTAATGCCACGTCGGGGTTGTTGCCTAAAGCTGATCCGGATCAAGTTTTTGGGTCATCTTCTTCCGCTGGAAATCACACCACCACCAGGGCAACAGTAATTCGGAGAACGAGTGCAAATAAGAATCCGTCACCTGCTTCAGGTTCACCCAGTCATCGTACGAAGAGTAATTTATCGATCCGTGTAAGGGATAATTGGGACGCAGCAGGAACTCCAGATCCATATACGAGTAATCATCGTAGAAGTGGAAATATGGGGTGTGAAGTGACGACTAGAGACCTGAATGACGGACTCCGTGGAAATTCTGCTGGAGAGGATAAAAAAGAGAAAGGGAGTGGCGCAAGTGAGAGTGGCGCCACCACTCGTGGATGGAGAGATGTGCCTGTGCCTGTGCCTTTCCCGCGAGTTGTATCTGGAGGTCATCCTGAAACCCCATTGTCTCCTGGAAACTGTAATGAGAGCACGGCAACACTGACGAATGCACTGAACGACAATGCGAACAATATAAATTTCTGTCCGCCGAGACGGAGATTCCAAAGTGAACTTAGTAGTGGAGTTGCAGCCAGACCGAAACCGAGACCGAAATCATACGATGAACTTGGTGCAAGACCGTCGAGGATGAGATTTGAAAGTATGACGAATTTGGGGAGAGCGAATTCTACAATGACGAGTGCAAGTGATTTGATAACGAGGCATTCTTTTGGGAATGCGGTTAGGGAGACACTAATCGTTAAAGAAGAAGGGAAACCCCCGACGCACTTTGTAAGTCTCGCCTTTCTCTCGGTATTTTTGAATCACTCTCTTAGTCTTCCCCCTCAACTCCCTCTTGCTTTCTCCCACCTTCCCTTTTTTCTTCACTGTCCTTGACTTTTTCTGCACTTCTTTGATCTCGTGTGTTCGGTTTACCTTTGTATCTACCTGTGATGGTGGCTGATTCATTTCTATCGCTACTTCACGGTTCTGATATTACAGCAACTGGGTAATTGTATTGGGAAGGGCCAGTTCGGGAGTGTGTATCGAGCCCTTAATCTTAATACGGGTCAGATGGTAGCTGTTAAAAGGTTACGACTGGAGGGATTGAAAGAAGACGAGATTTCGACGTTGATGAGGGAGGTGGATCTTATCAGGAGGTTGTCGCATCCAGGGATCGTCAAATATGAAGGCATGGTGCGTGATAAAGATATATTGAGCATAGTCCTTGAGTGAGTTCAATCTATCGGGATCCCGTCCAAATTTGGTTAACTACTTTCGTTTTGTAACTAAAGATATGTCGAAAATGGGTCCCTCGCTCACACTCTCAAAGCATTCGGAAAACTGAATGAGAAATTGGTGGCCAGTTACGTTATCAAAATCCTAGAAGGGCTACACTACCTGCATCAGAGTGATGTCGTGCACTGTGACTTGAAAGCTGCCAATATCCTGACGACAAAAAATGGGAATGTTAAGCTTTCCGATTTTGGAGTATCCCTTAATCTTCGAGCCATGGAACGTCGAACCAAAAATGATATTGCTGGGACGCCAAATTGGATGGCACCTGAAGTTATCGAGTTGAAGGGTGCCTCCACGAAGTCTGATATATGGTCATTGGGTTGTACCGTTATCGAACTGTTCACCGGAAAACCTCCATATGCAGACATTAGTAATAGTATGGCGGGTAGGTATTCCTCCCACTACATGCCCTCAGACGCCAGACTCACTAATGACATATCTGCGTGACTAGTGATGTTTCGCATTGTAGAAGACGATGGACCACTCATTCCTGAGAGGTGCTCCGACATGCTACGAAACTTTTTGGAGCAGTGTTTTCAGAAAGATCCTTCTCTGCGACCGAGCGCGGAGATGCTTTGTGAACATCCATGGCTGAAGCATAACTGGGTCGCTTTGCAGGTATATTTAGTTCGATTCGTGAAAAATGTTGCGGGCGCTAAACTCGTTGGTCATAGGACCTTCGATTACAAGGTAGTATTCCGTTCCTCCGACGAGTCAGTGTTGATATGCAGAAGTTTGATAGGGTACAGTACCTCGCGAGAATGGACCTTCTTGACTCACCTACTCAATCGTCGTTCTCGAGAGATATAACTGGAAGCCTTCCACCCCTTTCTCCTGTTGGCAGACGAACATCGAATACCTCCATTGGCTCTGCTTTGATAGACCCTGAACATACTTCTGGAGGCCATAGTTTTGTCAAGACAACATTCAGTAAACGTGAGCAGGCCTACGCCTTTGGTGATCTGCAGTAAGGTGATTCTAATATACGTAATCTAGCTGTGGTTTGTCGTGTTTGCTTGGAGGATGTGAAGAAGACGGCTGTTCTCTGCGCCAAGTGTAGTTTGATTTCTCATTCAAAATGCGCCCCTAATGCGCCACAGACTTGCGACCTTCGATCACAACTGCTCTTATATGCTCATTATGCAGAACAAGGAAGTCCTCGCAATCTTTGTGTAAACCCACCCTCGGAGCACTCGGAGGTCCCTCGTGCTTCTGTTGCGATATCAGACGTGTCTCACCTTGCTCATTTTACCCCTCGCATGAGCATAGATATACCTGCTTCTCAGTCCAGCCATCAAATTTCCCCTTCCCAGCCTAATTCACTTTCTACCACCTCCAAACTCAAGGCAGTTTTCAAGCGCTCTTGGTCAAGCCTGACCAATGTTTCCAATACTACCTCCAGTCCTGACCCTCTCAAGGATATTGCCAGTGTTGATAGACCTAGTGACCTCCACTTCGACGAAAGAACTCCTGTCCCACGCAAGCGTCCAATAGAGTTGTTACAAAAATCGAAGGAACGACCACTGTCATATACTAGCAATAGCACCGGACTTGCCAGTCTTCGTAGCGCTGCTACAACTACCGAGAGCCTGCATAACAATAGTGCTACGGAGGCGCGTCGGGTGTTTCAACTGTCAAGTGCTAGTATTACCAGGGTACCGTCTCCTCAAGAACGTGATAGGCCTATCATTCCGGAGGAGCAGATGACGAAACAACAGACATCAATTTCTGTCAAGGGTCCTATTGAATCGAAGAGCGCGGTTATTCCTGATCATGAGACGACTAATGACTTTTCAGAACTGAGAACGAACTCTTCTATCTTTCCTGGCTCGTTATCACACTTCCGGCGAAGGCGTGAATCCAAGAATTCCAGTCATCAGGGGAACTGTATTGTACAATAGACTTTTTCCGGTTTTATGGTTCGTTCACTACTGGTTATTAGTTTTCATGCGTTCAAGGTGCATTGGTGACTGATCATCAATTCACCTCCTCTCGTTCAGATTATATCATTGCTTGAATTGTGGACAGTAACACTATTACTATACCTATCCGATGTATATCTCCTTAATCCACTTCCATCCCATGCTTCATGTCCTTGGGCTGGAGCGATTGAATGACGTTAATCCCCCATCTGTATTTTGAGCTTGGCTGCATCAGGGAAAAGGCTATACTTCAACTGCTCATCTACTCGTGGAAGGGACTCTGACGATAGGTTAATCGCTAATAGTGATATACTATGCTCTTCTCAGTTGGTCAAAAATAAAAATTACCAAAAGGTCAAAAAGTGTGGTGCTGGGGTGTCAGCTTTGCAGATTAAAATTCCTATCCGCTTCCACAAACTCTAACTCACAGGCAAATTCGGAGCTACAGATTGCGTATCTAATGGTGAGTTGTAGTTACTCACACACAAGGTCTATTTTGGTTCAGGTTAAGCTACGCAGCTGCCCAGATGAGGGTCTTGTATGTTTAGATTATTGATTGGTCCTATCCCCTGGTCTGTCCACTGAGTATCTAAATCCCACCC
>Ga0153995_1000221_pt1 | contig 11857 bp, 16 predicted proteins | sample TSNC079MetaG_FD_104678 | JGI IMG/M metagenome (GOLD analysis project Ga0153995, IMG submission 104678) | Attine ant fungus gardens microbial communities from North Carolina, USA - TSNC079 MetaG | ecosystem: Host-associated > Fungi > Mycelium > Unclassified | place: USA: North Carolina, Lumber... | reverse complement strand
CTTCTCAAACGCTCCTTTTTATGTTGTTTTAGTGGTTCTGGTTCTTTGCTGCAAGGTCAAGTCCACAGGCCGCTCCGTTGACTGTTTGGGTGGACGGGAGACCTGGCTGTTCGTCCATGACCAGTTTATTTCAAGGTGCGGTAGCCTTATGCGTATTGAAGACCAACTATATCAGGTTTGGTGATAGAACATGGGCCTTGTCGAGTAGACTCCAGTGGTTCCTTTACGACGGTCAACCCATATAGGTGAAACATTACTGCTATCTTTTTTCATTAGCTTTTTGGCTAATGACGACTTGATAGCTGGAACACTGCGTCAAACAGTGAGGCTTCATTCAGCAGATAGATGTGAAATTAATGAAATTACTCAACTGTAGTGCTGTACATGGACATGTCAGCCGGAGCGGGATTCTCCTATGGACTAGACAACAAAGATACATTTCAGGGGACTGCAGAGCAATTTTGGACAGCACTTCAGATATTATTTGGTACCCAAGAGTTTGCTGCGTTCAGAGACAGAAGGTTATTGGATCTGCTCGGATGTTTGAAAGGTTGCACTACTCATACAGGATCTCCCAGATTGATCTTGGCCACAGAGAGTTTTGGAGCACGACTAGGTCCAATCCTGGTTCGATACAGTAATGATCAGAATGAGAGGATCGACAGACATGAGGTCACAGGTTACAAACTTGTCTTCAGTGCAATCATGGTAAACAAGTATGTCTTGCGAGGCAGCCTATCTTTCTGGTTCGTTCATCTAATGTTCATGAAAGTGGAGCCCACGACCCAATGACGCAAATGAATTCCTTGATCAAATTCTCGACCCGCGCTCCAGGGTACGGAAGAATCCAAAATGGGACAGTCGTGAATAAAATGAAGGAATATATGGAAACTGCGGGGGGCTGTGGCGACCTGCTGCGGGAATGTGAGAAAGAAAGGACGCTACTCGAGGGAAACAAAACATGTGGTAATGCTTGGACAACTTGCGTCAGTCTCGATTCAAATCTAAACGCAGGCCTGACCAAGAAGTTTTCATTGTAGGAATCCACTGTCCTCCGAGCAGCAGTTGGGACTCGTTTGATAACGGATCTCAGGAAGTCACAAACAGATCCTCCGTATCCATCAAACAGCTATTTGAATTACCTCAAAAATGATGACGTGATAGCGAAGATTGGAGCTGCTGTGGGATTTGAACAATGTAATGATGGAGTTACCAGGGCGTTTGAATTGTCTGGGGATCTTGGGAGATCTAGTCTGCCGGACTTCACCGAATTAGTGAATGTAAAATTTCCGATCCTGGTTTGGGTACGTCCCAGATGCTTTATAATGGAATTAAACTCACTTTGAGAGGGAAGGCAGGTGATCTAGACATTGGGTATGTATTGCCCAACCTGAGATAGACCAATAAGTTGACCGAGAAAAGCGAGAACTGGATTGGAATACACGATTCTATTGCCGCTGCGAACCAGTGGTTTGGTAGCCAGATGTTTAACAGCACCTATTACAGGAACATTACGCTCGGCGATCGGGTTGCCGCAAGAGCCAAGGTGGTCAACAGCCTGTCCTTTGCGTAAGTTTTCCCCTCTGAAGATGATGTATCTGTCTGACATCATATGCAGGATGATATTTGAGGCTGGCCATGCGGTGGTAATGTTGACGTGGGATTGATTCTTGGCTTTCGGCTGATATGAAACATTAGGCCGCATACCAGCCTTCAGTAGCCCTCCAAATTTTTCAGGAGTTCTCCCAGAAGGAAACTCTATTTTATATACTCGATAAACACGAGCATCATCCGCCTGCACGTCAAAACAGAGACAACGGTGGCCAAGGCCGATCGAAACGTGGTGGATGGGTGACATTCACGGCGTTAGGAAGTGTGATCGTGGCGATGCTGTAAATACAGCGGCAAACACTAGACATAGAAAAATATCAACTTTGAATAATTTTGAATCCAGCCCTTGATCAGTTGCTTGAGGCATTAACTTGCTTCCCTCTCGTCCTTGACCGTTATTATGGCCGCACAGCCGTCCCAACAGTATGCATGTAAGTCTAATTCTCCTTTTCCAAGTCTCATATCTGACTTGACTAGTTCGTGCTCAAAAGGCCCTCGGCCTGGTGGGCGGCAGCCCAGACTATGTACCTCTCTCTGGATTTGCTACCCCGGAGGTTTCAGCACGTACGTATGTATACAGTGCGGACGGTCGTCTCTACGCATACGCTCTCCCTACGAAGTGAGTGTCCTACAACCTCGTTGAGCCCTCGTGGACCGATCGGCTCGATTACCATCCGTCATCCTTCGGCTTTTGACCCTACGAGCAACAGTAGCTGATATCAATGTTTCAGGATTCGGATCTTACAGGCCGAAGGTGCCCAACTACTGCAGGAGCTTCCCCTTCCCAATATTGTCGAGTTGAAATTTTCGCCTCGTGGCACTTATCTTTCTACTTGGGAACGTCCAGGCATGATCCTTACCTACCTCACATTAGGTACCAACTAAATTTCTAAACAGTGAAATTGGAAGATGGATCGCAGCATAAAAACCTCCGTGTCTGGTCTGTCTCGACTGGTCAAGAGCTCATCTCCTTCACTCAAAAGTCTCAAGAAGGTTGGGACCTCCAATATACAATTTCGGAGTCCCATGCTGTCAGGTTGGTCGGGTCCGATATACAGGTCTTTCGACCTGCAGAGTGGGACAAGGGTGTCGTGGATAAATTGAGAATTGAAGGAGCGACTAGTGTCACTCTGAGTCCAGGATTGAATCCCTCTATCGCAGTCTTTATTGCTGAGAAAAAGGTATGTATACTCGTCCCTGTTGTCGTCGACATCCGCTGGAATTGTTTTTTTTTCCTTAGGGCCAGCCAGCGAGCGTCAAGATTTACAATCTCCTCGGACTCAATGCGGCCCCCACCTGTCAAAAGACCTTCTTCAAAGCAGATCGTGCCCAGATCAAATGGAACACACTTGGGACACAGGTTTTGCTTCTAACCCAGACAGAGGTTGATAACACTAACAAGAGTTACTACGGCGAAACGAATATATTCCTCCTCAGCTGTACAGGGGACTGGGATTGTAAGGTCACTTTGGACAAAGACGGCCCTATCCATGACTTCGCCTGGAGTCCGAACTCAAAGGAATTTGGGGTCGTTTATGGATGTACGTGCTTTGGCTTTCTTCGAGAAACGGGTTATGAACCTTCATTTAGATATGCCTGCCAAAACGGTGATCTTTGATCAACGAGTCCATAAATTACACGACTTTGGTTCTTCTCCGCATAACTTTATTTCCTTTAACCCACAAGGACGCCTTCTCCTTCTCGCAGGTTTCGGTAATCTTGCGGGAAAAATCGACATATTTGACCGCCGTAGCCTGACCAAAGTGACTACTATTGATGCACCCAATACTTCTCATTGCGAGTGGTCGGCAGATGGTCGATTCCTCCTCACGGCGACGCTTTCGCCTCGACTTCGTGTCGACAATGGTATCAAGATCTGGCATTGCTCAGGTGTTCTTGTTTATGTTAAGTTAATCGAAGAGCTTTACCAAGTTAGCTGGCGACCAACTCCACCTGAGAATGCCCCTCCATTCCCTAACCAGATGCCAGCACCTCCAGAGGCTACCGACAGCGTGAAAGAGTGGGAGAAGACGCAGAAGAAGCCAGCAGTTGGTGTATCTACTGGAGCTTACAGGCCTCCTGGTGCCCGCGGTTTAGCGACTCCTGCAATTTTCAAACGGGAAGATGAGGGTGGTTTTCCTAGCAATAACGGCAGTCCTGCGGGTAGTGGCGCAAACACTCCTGTGAGAGGGTATAGGAGTGCTTTGCCTCCTGGTGCCCCCGGATACGGCCACTACGCGATCAATGATGGAGGGTATGGCAAGCGGCATGTGCCTGGTGCTCCACCCCCCGGTTTGAGTGCCGGCGGGGATAATGAGAGGAAGGGGAACAAGAAAAAGAAAGGAACGAAAAGGCAGGATGCTAGTGAGGGTGGTCCTGGGGAAGGCGAGCTGATCAATGGTAATGTCAATGGGAAGGGTAAGAAGGGCCAACAACCCCCGCAGGATGCAACCCCATCTCAGCCTCCTGAACCTGAGCCTAGTAGCCCTGTAACACCTGCTGGGGATGGTCTTGATGCAAACGTGAGGAGAGTCAGGAATCTAAATAAGAAGGTGTGATAGCTTTTCATTCTTCTGATTAGCAACATCGAATAATCCATTCACGAGCCAGCTGAAAGCTATTGAAGAATTGAAAGAGAAGGCGAAGAGGGGAGAGCGTCTTGAGGCCACTCAAATCAAGAAAATGGAGGGCGAAGCAGAAATCAGGAAAGAGATCACTGATTTGCAGAAGAGTTTGCCCACAGTTTCATGATCGATTGTATGCAGTCGAACATGCTCTTCGACTTGTGTAGTCCTCATAGCTCACAACGCATATTTCATCTATTACCTGTCTATCTGTGCACAGTGATTGTATCTGATTCTCTATCTCCTCCTATCCCATTCTAGTTTGGTTGGGTTGGATTGCTAGTTAACTACTTTCGGTGCAATGCGATTATCACTGCAATCAAGTATGATTTCTGTGGCAGATGACATGGCGATGTTGGTGTCGCTATTAAGCCTACATGAGTAGGTGTATGTCAAGAAAAATGTCATACTATCAATCACACAGCTTGAACATCTGCAGGTTGTATCATGCTTCCTCTCCTTTATGTATTATATGTATGCCACTAGCCTTGTAGCTCATTACCTTCAGCGAGAAAACATTATTTACGACCAAAATTAAGATACAAGAAGCGATAATATCTTTGGCTGGCAAGCTGCATCATGAAGACTCCTATCAACACATAAAAATTTTTTTAAAATGAAGCTGGACAAGATCACACAAGAAATCATGAATGTGAAGCAATACAGCAGTAGTCAGCTGTATCAACACCAATTATCCGATACGAATAAAATAAATATTGAGACCCGTAGGTCTACCACTCCGGAAAAGCGTGTCATCCTTGTGCAGGGGCCATGCTAATCTTCTCTGTATCGTTCCAATTTTTTCGTATGTCACCCCGAAGGGGACAATGATATCCACTAAGAATGATTTGGCATAGTACAGACTTTTGTATTTTGTTCAAAGCGCGAGTAAGTCACGTGCCAGATATTACTGATCGACTTACTCTAGTGAGGTCGCACTACAATTCCATGCCAAGGTGCGTGCAGAGGGGTTCATACTCAAGAAATGAGTAAATATCCACCCTAATCATTTACACGAAAAAGGAGGATGAGTCATTGTGGAATTATAATTGGAAAGATTTAGCCAAGTGAAGCTGGCTGGGGAATGCCGTCTATCAATTTCAGAATGTATGCTTATTCAATGGAATAGAGTATGGAATGGAGTATGAGTAAACGGGTGTCTCTATGTACTCAAATGAGACTATCAATCTTGATCCTATAACTTGTACAATATTTTATCAATTTGTTACACGATGGTCAAGCGCAACCTAATACTATCTCCATTGTTAAGTGTGATATAGAAGTAATAATAAACATCCACCGCTTCCCATCATATCATCGTGGCCTGATTTGCAATCCACCGCATTATCATCAGAGGATCAAAGTCCTTCTCAATTTTTCTCAATTTTTCAACTGTTTGGTGATTTGCAGCAAGAAAGAGGTGCTCTACCTCTTTCCACCTCTCAGTGTCGCTCCGCTTGGGAGCAGATATTCCGACTTTGCTTCTATGCTCTGACTTTCGCTCCTGGTCGTTTTCAAGTTGCCCATGATCATGTCCATGACTCTGACGCGGATGAGGCCTGTTGTCAATCTCTCGTTCTGCACTGTATGTTTTCTGTATCTGTCGGTCATAGTTGCTTGGGTGTCGTTCTATCGGAGAGTTCACATCCATGAAGATGCCTGAGAGAATTCCACTCTGTGCCTCGTCCGTGGCATCCTGCTGGTTCTGTACATCAATCATTTCGTCATCCTCATCTTGAATCTCAATCCCAGCAGCATCTTCGACACCTTCCAACCATTTACTCCTACTCCGGTCTGCACTCTCTTTCATATCCGTCAAAGCATTTTTCAGGAGTTGTAAGCTTTTCAGATTATTCCATAAATCCTGAACGACATCCTCTGTAAAGCCAAATTCTTGTGAAAACCTCTGTATCGCAAGTCCTTGGAGAAGCAAGCTATCTTCTTCTGACATGTGAGACATATAGGATGCATTGGAAACTCGAGGTGAAGGGCGTTGTGACGGTAGATTGAGATCCCTTTTAATCACGTTTTGGCGAAGGTCGAGAGTACGGGTACTGGATCGACTTGCAGGTAGTAGACTTGTATCGTTGCTGACATTCGTGGGGTGAATCGCTCCACCAAATGAATGACGTTTCGTGGTCGAGATTGAGGCTAGACGGGGTGAAGGATGGAAGGTATCTGTTCTTCTTCGTCTCACTATAGCAAGATGTCAGGTATTGAGGCTACATCACAAGCTGAGACCTGACGTACATGGCGCAAGCCGGCTAGGTTCAGTTGTAATACATCGCGAATGGCGAAAAGTACGAGGTTTGATTGATTCAAGTGCCTCACCAGCCAAAATTGATTTCGAGGTTTCGGTAGAGTTTTTCTGGTGGCTTACTTCTGTATCAATACCTTCTGCGACTGCTGCGACTGCGACTGCTTTCGCCTTTCCTTTTACTCTATGACGCTCTTCTGCATCATGGTGTTTGTGACGTTCTTCGACTTTGTTCTCGAACAGCATCTGTGATGAAACTTCCATTGTGTTGCGTCGGGGCGGCCATGTCGACTGAGCATCCTGGACAATAACATCACTCGAGTTTCCATCAGCTTGTCTGGGTCGTTTGCGACTCAAATGGGTACCAAAGGGACCCTCTTTGAGGACCGGTGGAAATTTCCTGATGGGGAAAGATGTGTGTTCCTTTTTCGCTACAGGTGGTGGAGAATCCAGAAAGGGGTTACTATCCTGAGACTCTGAGGCGACTAAGAAGTGATTGCGGTGCATGTGAGGTTGCAAGAGTGACCTGGACGAAAGGGCTCTCGGAAACGATTGGGGCGCTTCATCTTTTTCACTAAAAGATAAAAACAAGCAATTAGAGAGGATTTCTCAATGAAAAGAGCCTGAACATACATGAATTGAACAGAGTCATCCGGTCCTTTTTCCATTGATATCTCTACAGGAGGCTGGGATCTAGTACTCGGATGAATAGTTAAGGTAGGTTTGGGGCTCTGAATTTTCCCTTCATTGCCAGTATCACTCCCAGATTGAGACCCTGCACCGTTTTCTCTCTTATTCTCTTCAATATCTTCAAAGATCTCGCCAGCATAATCTTCTGACCCGAGCAGAATGTTAGCTTCACCGTCATCTTCGTTTGCGCCAATAATATTGTCGTCGTCTACTATCTTCACAGTTTCTGGAAGGTGTGTTGATCGTGTCACATTGATCTGGGGTGTGTTTGCTAAAGATTCTGTCGTTACGATAGGTTCCTCCTTGACCCTTGTAATCTTTTCCGGCGTAGAAGCAACAAGACGGATCAGCTGCTCCTCTTGGGAATCTAGGTCATCCACTGTCTTTTGGCGTTTCGCGGGACGCCCAGTATCGTGATCAGGGGGCATTGTGCGAGAACTCGAGGGGATAGGGACATTGTGCAGCTCGATATATTTGGCAATTTTGAGGTCAAAGTAGTCTCTACGAGAGAGGTAGAGCTGGCCCCAGAACTGCCAGGGATGTGTTTTACTCCAGTTCCATTTCCCATCTTTCTGGAGAAAAATGAACATCGAGTTGGAAGAATATGTCTTTTGAAACGTACATTTTCCGCTAATCGTATGTAAGTTGCTTTCTCATTCCGCCCTGATTGGGGATTACATGTTGCAAGGTATTCAACAAGAAGCTCATGTTCATTGTCAGTAAATAAGTTTCTGCTGTCAAATCACGAGCTCGTGAGCAACGCAAACCACAACAGTATGCAGACTCACCTTGGTGGTGGATCCTGCTGGATCCCTCTTTCCCTTTGCATCTTTCTGATCCGGTGATCGAATTCTTCCTTGTGCACCTTGTAGTGCTCGCGCCATCCTGACCATGTATGGGTCTGAGCCCACGGCCATTTGTCCACCTTTAAGCATAGAAGTTCAGGATTGACAAAATGGGCATGAATGAATAAGCATACGTTCTGAACCAAAGTTCGATAGATGGTGTTCCCCATGCGACCAGCTTCACTTGGCTGAACCTCCCCAATATAATTACACAACAACTCACTCTCCTCTTTCGTGTAGCTGTAAAGGATGACTATGTACTCATTGTCTGAGTATGAACCCCTCTGCACGCACCTTGGCATCGAATTGTAGTACTCTAGTACGCGTCCTCAGATCATGACGAGCTAATTGTCACATCATGTGATATTACATAGGCAAATCTCTTGTTACCACATCGATGTTCTCATAACCATGTGCTGAAACTATACCGCAAACTCAGATGCTGTTCTCTAGCAATTTCTTCCATTTCAGGTGTGAGCCTTGTGTGTGGTATGGGAAGGGTAGGAACTTCTGCCGTCCTCTTCAAACAATGGTCATTGGAAATCTGCAGGAGACAAGTACGATGGATTGAGTCAAGCTATTCCTCGCTGAATGTCGATGCAACTTAGTATCCAGCTCTATGGCGTCCAGAACAAATCCTGACTTGGTTGGTTCCCATGTCATCTCTTCCAGCCCACACCCCTGGGATTTGAAATGATGTTAGGTGGGTTGTCTCATACCTTTAGCATCCAGTTATTTGTCAAGTGGGAACAGATGAGTGCCAGACATGAGGTTGTCAGACACAGCCGCAAGATTAATGGAGTATTTAAGCACGAGAATAGCAATGCCTTTCGATCAGTCTGACCCGAATACTGAAGACTGTCCGAAATCGACGATTCTGGTGATTCTGAAGTGCAAGGCATGACAGGATTCACTAAGAGATTTGCGATGTTATCGAGTGTTGTTGTTGTCCTAGGTGCGATTGTGAATGGGTCGGTTCTGCCTCGAGCTAGCGATCCCTGTGCGGCCATAGGCGGACAGAAGTGGGTTGCTCCTGAAGCCGTTAGAGATTGTTACGGTGCGGTCAAGGTCAATGAGACTCTAAAGAATAATGTTAGTCATTTTCACCAGTCTCCTGCTCTCAGTGACACTTTGATTGGTAGATACTCGACGTTGTCAGCAGAACGTTGAATTTCCATACTTCTGTGAATTATCAAATTCAAGCGCCTCCACCATTCAACAACGACGTCCACGAGGACCTTTTTAAGGATTTGGATAGGATTAGAGCGACGAATTATGCTAGTGATTATGACCTACACGTTGATCTTTCCCGAACTCTCAAGAGACTTGACGATGGGCACTGCGTCTGGATCAACAGTTGCTATGTGAGTGCCAACTCAACCACTTTTCGGAGATTGCTCATTCGTTATCTTGAACTATAGGACAGTATGTCTACTCTATCTGACTTTGAGATTGACTCTGAAATAAATCAGGTTTTTTCATCAATTATCTTCCCACGCCCTTGGTTCTATTGTCCGACTCTTCTGGAAACCAAGCAGTTCATATTGCACCTGAAGCATTCGCAGTCGCCTCGGCTGAGTTCCCTGATCAGATTGACTTCTGGCAAAATGCTCTACCAGGGGATTTGAAAGGACAGCTTGAATCTGTGTGTATCTTTTTTTGTTTGACTTGTCCCCGTTCAACCTTGCCTCAAGCTCTCTGGTGCAAAAGTTCTTACGATTAATGGGCAAAATCCCGACGTCGCGATTGATGCCAATGCTCTCATTACTGGCAGCTTCCAGGGAATTGGTACCCGCCAAAATTCGTGCGTTATGTAACGGATGATCAATTTGGTGAATTGAAGAATATTCTAGGTTTTTTGCCAGCTACATGGCCTCGGGATCCACGTGGACTTACCTTTTGGGGAACTTCGCCCAGCAGGCACTGCCACTCAGTGATCAAGTCACTCTTGAGGTTCAACTGGTCGGAAGTTCTCGCACGGATACAATCACTGTAAAATTCAATGTGATAATAGCAAAAAGACATAACTCATGATATGGAAAGCTGCCATACAGGTCTCGAATCTCTGGGTCTGGGAACTTCACTGATGTCACGACTTTCTTTGACAGCCACTGCCTTGCTCAACTGGGTACAAACGGAGTTGATCTCAATGCTCCGGATTCCCAGGAAGTCTCACTTCAAGAAAAACCGGTAGCTCGATTCCAACAGAAACCGGCTTTCTCTTCCCCAGATACGCCCAAGGAACGAATCAATGTCATGCTCGATACCTCACCTTTAAGTGATGTCGTCCTTCCTTCACAACTAACACCTACGTCTCCAGTCAATGGAAGTAGAAATGTTGCACAGTTTTTCCTGTTGAATGACACCAAGACAGGAGTTTTGGCATTGGGTAGTTTCGATGATCCAGATTTTGACTCATTCCTGGATAGTTTACTGACTGGTTTGATCACCCTGAAGTCTTTGGGTGCAAATCAACTTGTGGTGGATGTGGTATGTCTTCCCCCGTGCCTTTGGAGTTAAAATGATGAATTACGGGTCACACTAGTCAAACAACGGAGGTGGTTTTGTCTGCGCCGCTCATGTGGGTATTCTTTTCCTACTCGACCCCTCTGTGAGATTGACAGAAAAACGACAGTATTTGCACCGTATCGTACGTTTTGTTGGTTTCTCCAACCACTAAGCTGTTCACAATGAAGTTAGATTATAGGGCCAAAGTCTACCACTGTTCCTCAGGCTGGTTTAAACACCACGACTCGTGATGGAACCCTCGCTCGAGAGATTGTGCAACAGCTCGTCGATCATCCAGATCTCGACCCCGACCTTCAGTTACTCTACAACCCCCAACAATGGAGAGATGAGAACGACATGTTTTTCCCTGCAGATGATAACTGGTTGCTTCCACCGGTCCAGAAGGAAATCAATGGTCATATGGATGCTTTCAGTCAACAGTGAGTCTCCATCATATTTGGACCGACCCGAGCGCTCAATGTCCTTGTAGGCTAGGCGAGGAGTGTCAACCTGAAAGCTTTACCTCACCTACTCCAAGTGAGGCATTGTTCGACCCTAAGAAGATTGTCATCATCGGCAATGGAAGGTGTGCGAGCTCGTGCTCGTTATTTAGTGTGTGTATATCATATTTTTCCTGCCCGCGCGACTTTTCTGGATGAGTACATTTAGGTAACGATGGCAAAGGAGGAAGGCGTCAAAACTGTTGTATATGGAGGCAGGGAGGGCGTACAGCAACAGTACTGCGGTACGGTCGGCGGCCAGTCCACAGACTTTTCAACCATCGACACAGAGATCAAGGTAAGACTCATGAGTTCAAGCCACAGGTTCGAAATTTGTTCATTTCTACCTTATCAAGACGACACAGCTCAAGAACGATCCTCTTGCACCACCTGACCTGTAAATATAATTTTTCAGTTCTTTTTTTCCGTTGGCTGACTGATCGGCAGTCTCGTCAATGGCGTACAAGGAATTGCATGGAGACTTGCTTTCGGCATTGATGATCCCACACAGCCTGAAGGTTGGCCGTTTGCCGGAATATGATCTGAGTTTCATCACTAACGGTTCTTTTAGAGTGGCAAGATCGTCCAGCCGACATCAACTTACCACTAACCGCAGAAATGTAAATCAATGATTTCCATGACATGTGATAGACATTAATTTTCTGTTACAGAGTTAATAACCCAGTCGCAATCTGGAAAGCGGTCGTCAAGAGTGTATTTTGAAAGTTTTTCATAAATTATGTATGATACCGCGAGGTAGATATCATGGAATCTAAGTGCATCTCGTATTTGTTGTAATCCCTGATGTAGTTGGGACTTTGT
>Ga0153995_1000220_pt1 | contig 11858 bp, 18 predicted proteins | sample TSNC079MetaG_FD_104678 | JGI IMG/M metagenome (GOLD analysis project Ga0153995, IMG submission 104678) | Attine ant fungus gardens microbial communities from North Carolina, USA - TSNC079 MetaG | ecosystem: Host-associated > Fungi > Mycelium > Unclassified | place: USA: North Carolina, Lumber... | reverse complement strand
CCATGCTCGAGGTCGCCCGCAAACACCACCTCGAAGGCATCGTCGCCAAAAGCATCACCTCGACCTACCAACCCGGAAAACGGTCCCCGAGCTGGCTGAAAACGCCCATACGTTCCAATACGGAGGGAATTCTGTGCGGATTCGTTCCTGGATCCGGCAACGTCGCCGGCGGAATCGGATCACTCATCCTCGGAGCCCACGACGATTTCGGATCACTCGTCTACATAGGAAGTGTCGGTACGGGCTTTTCTTCGAGACTACGCGGTGAACTACGTGACCAGCTTCTCGAGATCGAGCGGCCCACTAGTCCGTTCGCGATCGCGCCACCACGAGCGATCGCACGCGAAGCACGTTGGGCTGAACCGCGTTTGGTGTGTGATGTGGAGTATCGGGAGTGCACAGGCAGCGGACTCAGACACCCAGCTTTCAAAGGTCTGCGCGTGGACAAGACCGCCGATGAAGTTAACCTGCCTGGTCGTCACTGAGTCAGTGCAACAGCACAATTGAGGAAGGTTCATTGTGGACAATGGGTGGTTGTACTCGAGCCCGTTTCCGCAGCCTGTCCGTGAGTGGCTGTGGATGATCGTGCAACAGATTTGGTCTGGCTGAGACCGCAGACCGGTGGGGCTCGGCAGGAAGTCGGCGGTATCTGGTGCACCAGTGATTCGTACAATCGCTCGACTGCTGTCGAAGGTCCAAAACGCACACTGAAACCCGTAGAAGGGAGCTCAGCGAGCCCTCGGTTTCGCAGTCCGCTCCGGCAAGGATGCGAGCACTTCGCGGGCGAATCGACCTATGGGCTGCTGGGTCTCTAGCTACCCGACGTTGACCGCATGCCGACCACCCCAAGCAATCGGTGGCAGGCTGAGCCGTGTGCAGACATCGACGCCCGATAAGGAAAAAACCAACACCTTGGCTCAGGTATGCGAGTCGCTCAAGAACGACGACTTAGACGATGCACGCGAAATATTGCACAGTCGGTATCCGTTCACTCCTGTGGCTAAAGTGACTCGCCGCTACAACCCGAGAGACTGCATGAGGGTCTTCTTCCGAGATGGGTTCGTTGACCGTTATGCCGGAACTCAGCTCATCCATCCAGGTGCACTGCGCCTCCTGTCGGTCTTGCTGCCCGACGAGTTCCCGTTCCATCCGAACTGGGCTACGAGCAAGACTCACTTCGCCTTTTGGGAACTGTTCCCCACAATCGACCATGTTGTCCCGGTAACTCGCGGCGGACTCGATAACCAATCGAACTGGGTGACGACCTCCATGCTGCGAAACTCCGCCAAATCGCAATGGACGCTCGCCGAGTTGGGCTGGTCTCTCATCCCAGCCAGCAACCTGTCGACCTGGGATGGGATGACCGATTGGTTCGTCAACTACCTAACTCGACATCCGACACTGCAGCGCGACCACGAATATCTGCGCAAGTGGTTTTCAGTCACGCTCGCCGTCCGGGCAGAGTGGGGAAACCCGACTTGACGAGGGGCCATGCCGACCTGCTCCCGCCCTCGTGTCGCGCACCAGCTTCGAGGACAGGCAATACGCCTTGCAGCTCGGTCCATATTCAAGATCATGCGTTTTGTCGATGGACAAAACGCACACCCAAACCCGCAGAGACGATCTGAGCCTGTTCGACTTGTTGGAGGTCGGTCTGGGATTTCCAGTAGATCGCGGCCGTCGGCCGTTCGGCGGCTCCCCTGAACTGCTCGGGCAGCGGCCCGCGGATTGGTGGATCGAACCGACTCGCGGCCTGCGCTGGGACCTTCCGGGTCTGGTGGTTACGGCCCAGATCGGCGTCTCGGGGTGCCGGCACGCACCGTCAACGTCGTGCAGCAAATGCCGCCGCCCGGACAGATCGTCTCGGATGAAGAACGACTCCGCGGCACGACTTACCTGTGAGTACTTGGCCCCGTCGTGATGTGGGAGGCTACGACCGCCTTGACGGCCACTACCGAATCACCAACTCTGACTACGAGAGAGAGCTGTAAAAGGTGCGAGCAGATATCGAACGCCCTGCCCAGGCGGTGCGCGCGGCCGCTGAGTTCGACTGGACGTGGACCGTCAATGACCTGCCGCCGTTCTGCGGTCAGGTCGGTTGGCAGTTCAGCGGCCTCGATGAGCAGGTGCCAGCAGCCGTGACCAATCTCGAAGTCAATCGCCCTGATGTGTCGGTGTTCGTCGCGGACATATCGACAACCGAATTGTCGCGAGCGATCAATATGATCTCCTTCCGTGCCAGTGATGTGGTTCTCGGTCAGAGCGACTTGGAGCCTGAGTTGGATGAAGTTTTCGATGCACTCGTGCAGCGGATGTTCGAACTGCTCGGGCAGCGGCCCACGGATTGGTGGATCGAACCGACCCGCGGCCTGCGCTGGGACCTTCCGGGCCTGGTGGTTAGGGCCCAGATCGGCGTCTCATCGGTCTGTGTGTATCTGGTCAGTCCTGCGTACCAGCAATGGTGCGACGAAATCGAGCAGAGCGCCGAAGATGAGTAGACGTGAGGTCGGTTGAGGCTGCGGCCGGCCCGACTCGCTGTCATTCCTGAAAATCGATAGCTTGCGCAGCTCGCACTAGGTGTACGCGGCCATCAGGTCCAAGTGAGCACTTCGAGGTACGTCTGATGTTGTCCCATGCTGGGACAAGCGGTGGAGCGCTAGCTCTCTGCCGCTCGACTGGCTGAGTTGAGCGCGGATGCGAAACTGCGGGCCAGCAATTCGGCATTGCCGGGAACCTCGACCATGATCTCTGTGCCGCTCGGGAACTCGATCGTCAGGTAGAGGTTGTGCGATTGTTTCTTGGCCATCGCACCGATCATGGTTCCGGCGACCGGGTTGATCGCTGTACCTAGCGCCATGCGCGTGAGGGTCGTACGTTGCTGGGTGCCCCCGATCTCGACGGACGCTCGGATCCCAGCGACCCTGTAGCGCTGTCCCTTGTACGTCAGGATCTTGCCGTCGAGCTTGAACCCGCCGAAGACTGCCTTCTCCGGAGGCGGTGGGCCAACAGCGGGGTCCACCGGCACATTGACCGACACCGCGGTCGGCGCCGGCGCCCGCTGCGGAGTCAAATCGTCGCCGAAGCCAAGAATCGGTTCGGCAGTTTGAACGGCAGCGTTGAGTGCGGCGACCAGCGCGCCGATCTTGTCCTTGCCGGTGATGTAGTTGAAGTCAGCACGGCCGTCACGGTTATGTCCTTTGCGTCCGCGAAGGAGCAGTCTCATCTCGGCGGGCTTGGACGCGGTGGCCTCACGCCAGGAAATGCCCTCGATCGCACCTACAGGGACTATCCAGGGAGACACTGCTCGCTTATTGCGTGGTTGACGCCAGTGGGTGTGTTCGAATGTGACGGTCCCCGCCACGTCGTCGAACTCGAGAATGGATCCTGCACCGGCGTATCTGTAAGCGGCCATCGGGATATCAAAGCAGACGCCTTGGTGGCAGAACGCTGAACTCACGGCGATTAGGAAATCCAGGTGATTCCTTTGGACGCAAACACTCACTTTCCACTACGTCGTCACCTTCACCGAATCCTCGAGCAGTATGGTTCTCTCCCGGCGGTCATCTCTGGTCGCAACTGACTATTCAGGAGTGCCGCAATGATCGTTGCCAAGTCCGGTTCACTATCCGCGCTTCGTGCGACCGCATTCTTTGCCGCCACCGCGATCGCGATTTCAACCTTGGCCGGATGCAGTACCGGCCCCAGCACTGGTGACGCCGAGGCCCTGTCCTTCGAGGGACTCGAATACCCGGAGAGGATTGATGTCGACTCAGCCGGAAATGTATTCGTGACGGACTGGGGCCACGATCGCGTTGTGAGGCTCGACAACGCGACTAATGAGCAGTCAGTGATCTCCTTCCAAGATCTCGCCGACCCCGCTGGCATCACTGTCGGGAACGATGGAAGCGTGTACGTCAGCGAGGGAGACGGCACCAACTCGCAGGGACGGATCCTCAAGATGCCAGCTGGTGGCACCTCGCAGGAGGTTCTGACAGCTCGCGAGCATCCAGGTGCGCTCGCTGTAAGCGATTCCGGGGACGTCTACTTCTACGACTTCGGCAGCCCAGTCATCTACAAGTTCAATCCTGAAACGAAGACAACCGAAATCGAAGTAGCTCTCGCCCAGACAAATTTTCCGGGATTCGATCAGTACTTCAACGATATCGCTCTCGGAAATGACGGGAAACTCATCGTGATCACAGGACTTCCCGACCCTCGAATCCTCAGCGTCCTGTCATCGCAGTTTTTGAAAGGACTTCCACTTCGTGGGAGCCAGGATCGGTTTCCCACCTCGATCGATATCAACAAATCCGGCGACATGGTCATACATGACAGAAAGCTGGGCGACCACATCCTCAAGGTGCCGAACGGATCGACCGAACCCATTGAGCTCTCATTCGGCGAACTCAACCAGCCGTCCGATGTCGCTATCGACGATTCCGGCAACGTGTACGTCGCAGACCGGAACAATCATCGAGTTCTCAAGCTGCAAGCAAACGACTGACCTGGCCAGCGCCCCTGCACTTCAAAACGACGACCACGGTGTGACAGAAAAGGCTCGCATCGATCAGTTGTGTCGCCCCGCCTGCCCCGATTCCCTCATTTCCGGGTGATGATCGTCCGCAGTACGAAGCGGAAAACCACAGCGGTACCAGCTCCGACCGCGACACCGGCTATCGCGTCGGCTAGGAGAACCCCGACAGTGACACCGAGGACCGCGGCGGCCCCGATCGCCAATGCGACATCTGGGGGCGCCGGCCGAGGACTGGTGATCGCAAGGCCCCTTTCGCGACAACCGACGACGTACTCGCAGAGAGCATGACACGGCACCGCAGCACGCGGGAGTCGGACCATCGCTGTTCAATTGGGAAAGGTGACGTGCCTACCCGCTGCCGCGTCCACTACCGGAAAGAGGCTCTGATGGCTGGGACGATCTTCTTCGCGTCGGGAGCTCGCTGGACTGCCAGTTCGTCAGTCTTTGCTCTCACTCTGGAGGCGCTGATTCCGATGATCTCGGATCCCGAAACTCAAGGGCTCGTCGTTGCTCTCAGCGAAGGCAACGTCGGAATGCTCGACGTCGAGGATTTGCCGCCGCGCGGAAGAGTCGAGGTGTTGCAGATTCTCGAGGACGGGCGGCATTGGGAATCGGTACAGACGATGATCACCGGTGGACAGGAGTGGATCGATGCCGTCGAGAAACCGATGGCGGAACTGTCAGCGCTCGCGGCCGCAGCTATGGCGACGTGACAGTGAAATTGACGACTCATCGGCGGTAGCAGAAAGTGCCCCTGGAACTACTCGCACCGGTTGACATCGAAAGACTTGTGCGGGTGTCGGTCCTACGCTGTTCAATAGAGGCAGTAGTCGAGGATGAGGAGGTCAGGCCATGTGCGGGCGCTACGCCAACCGAAGCTCAGATAAGGAATTGCTGTCGTTTTTCGACACGATGCAGACTGTCGGCGACGAACTGCCCCCGTCGTACAACGTCGCACCCACTCAGCCCGTCCGCGTGATCCTCGAACGAACCCCACACGACGAACCCGACGCCGAGCCCCAGCGCCAGATCAGAACGGTCAAATGGGGCTTGCTCCCTGCCTGGGCAAAAGACCGGAAGATGGCGTCCAAGCTCATCAACGCCCGCAGTGAAAGCGTCACGGAGAAGCCCTCATTCAGAAGTAGCGCTTCCAAAAGGCGCGCCATCATCCCCGCAAACGGCTACTACGAGTGGATGAAAAGTGAAGCAGGGTCGAAGATTCCATACTTCCTTCACGGAGAGGATGGCATCCTCGCGATGGCCGGGCTTTACGAATTGTGGCCCGATCCTGAACTGCCCGAAGATGATCCGGACAAATGGGTATGGACCTGCACAGTCTTGACTCGGCCAGCCTCAGATTCCTTGGGGCACATACACGACAGATCCCCGCTGATCCTGCCCGAATCATTCTGGGTGCACTGGCTCGATCCAAACCTCACCGACAAAGGCGAGGTCCAGGCCATGATCAACTCGGTTCCGGAGCCGCATCTCGAGCCCTACGAAGTTTCGACTGCGGTGAACAGCCCTCGCAACAACAACCCGTCACTATTGGAGCCGGTCTGACCACACGTCCATTGGCGCACAACTGGACCGGCAACTTTCGTCTGGCCGCGATGAGTTGACGGTCACCGCGGAGCGTCGTGGAGCATCGGGTGCTGGTCAAACCTCTTGACGGGGCCGTAGGAGCGGAACTGGTTCCAGGCTAGAACGTGAGGTCCGTGCGTTTTGTGCATATGGACCCACGGCTCGTCGGTGCCGACCAGGTAGATCTCCTCGCCGCTGACACCGATTCTGCGAAGCTCGTCAACTGACGCTGGCGGACCGAGGATTCCCATCAGGCGGCACCCCATTTATGACGCTCCACTGCATCGAGAGCTGGCCCTACATCACCGGTGGTGATGAGCCACTCCACCATATTCATATTGTCGAAGTCCGGCTGATGAGTGGTCAGGAGACCGTACACGCTGAGCGGGTGATCCGATGACAGTGAGGGGAATACTTTGTCCAGCCCCACCACCTGCCGGCCGTCGGAGAACTGGATCGAGGGGATCTTCCAGCTGTTCCCGTCTTTGATGGCCCAGATAGTCCCGTCTCTGATCTTCTGTCGAAGTCGGGACGGGTTCACATTCAGCATTTCCGAACATTGTTCAGTGCTGATCGAGTTGGCAAGAAGATTTGAATAGGTGACCAAACTCCTCGCCATCACCTCGTTGTAGGAGTTTCTGTCCTCCACGTCCCCCATCGAATCGTACAGTGAGGCGATAGGATCCAGTGTCATGCACTTCTCCCACTTAGATGGATTAACGCTTACTAACTACGGTACCCGCGGATAGTGTCCGGAAGTCATGACACATCGGTTCCCTATTCGTCGTACAGAGAACGGCACATGGTCCGTATTAGCTGCTGCTGCCGGGCGGCCAGATCGGGTGATCTGCACGCTAGATGTGGTGTGGCAGTAGACGTAGGAACAGTTCCCACCCGACGGGCGGCAACCAGTCTCCTGCTACGGAGAGATCCACAGCATGTCGGTTTGTCTGATTGCCGCCCGACGTGGCATTCAGGACATGTCGGACGCTTGAAGGGTGAACGAAATCATCATTCATCTCTGCCCCTGAGGTCGCCAAATACGGAGAAAAGAATTTCGGTGTTCACCGCGCAGAATCCCTTGGACCTGTCACGGCGAGGAGAAAGATGTCGGACTTGAGTGTGTCGTTTCCAAGAAGGTGCCGCATTTTCTGCCATCCACCAGTCAAGCTGGACAAAATGAAGTCCTCAGTACTCGTGTCGAGTTCGCCACAATAGACTCCGGGTCGATCGCGTGATGAGTTCAGGTGTTCCGCTGTGTCGCAACGACGTTCAGCATCTTGATTGACGGTTGCCCAGAATTCAGGCAGGACGGGACGGTGAGCCGAGTCGGTGAACGCAACGGTGAGGTCGAGCAGGAGTCGCCAACCCGCTTTCCAGGGCACCGTCGTTTCGACATCTCCGATCCGCAGCCGTAGAGCGTCCTGCACCCACTCGACCTCAACCGCAGGCGACGAACCCGACGCTTCGGTCGGCGTGGCCGAGTCTGATGTCAATATGTCTACAGCTGCGGACTCGGCAAGCCTTCCGGTGGCGAGCACTTCGATTGGACGGGCAGACAGCGCACGAGATCGGCCGAGCCACCATCCGATCGGATCATCGTCACCCAACGTCGAATTGATCGAGGCCACGACCGGCATGACGGCGCCGGTGTCGGGTTCGAACTGGAACCGCGGGTATCGCCATTCGCCACCCGAGTTCTTGTGCGCGAGGACGACCCCGGAGTCTCGTTGTTCGTCGAGCGAGGGGGCGTCGGAGACATCAGTCGCAGATCGCAGTTCGGCGATTTCCTCTGCCGAATACATCGGGGTTCTGTGGTCGAGGTGCTCCTGTCGCCACCGCAACAAGGCTGACAGCGCTTCATTCGGCGGATCTGGCGGCTCGGTGGTCATGTGAGCCGCGTCCGCACGTTGATGCGATGCGTCTCCGTCTGACCGGTGTGGTCGACGTACAGGACGCGGGCTTTGAAGCGGTGCAGCGGTGTAGCTACCCGAAGGTCACGTGTGTACTTTCGGAGCTGATCAACATCTCCGGGTCGGGCTTCGCTTGGGATGTTGCGTGCCGTTTTGACGTCGACGACCGTAATTGTCTCCGCGTTCCATCCGAGCAGGTCGATTCTGCCTCGCTGTCCGCGGTTGGCGCTCCAATCGAGGAGTTGAACTTCGGCGGCAATCCAGGACCAGCTCATTTCATCAGCGAGGCTGATTATCGCTCCGGCCGCTCCGACGGCAGCTATTCGCATCTTTTCCAGGGCGAATCGTTGGCCGTACTCACTCAGGCCGTCGTAGTCATCCGCCAATTTTGACCAGAAGTATCCGCCCGAGTCGATGAGCGCTCGGGCAATCTGGTCGGAATGCCCGACTGTATCCGCCGAGAGGCGTCGCCCGAGTGCATCGTGAAGCAGCTCTATGGACTCGATGACACTGTCGCGGTATTCATTTCGGGTTCTTTCCGTGCCCGATCGCACTGGCTTTTGTGCAGGCATTCCGACCGCACGACCGACGAGACCACCCAAGACTTTGTAGGCGCCTTCCAGCTCGCGCGGGAGCACTTGCGTGTTCAAGATGGTCCTTCCCGTTGTCGATGCTGCATATTTGGGACGCACTGCCTCTTGGGGGTAAGTGGGCGATGCCAGCTAGATGGCCGCGAGGATGTCGGTGAGGTCGCGTATCTCGGACGCGGTGTGCGGGGCCAGGAACTTCTCGAGGAGGCGGCTTCGACGAGGCCAGTGGTACTTGCCCCATGTCTCCTGAATAGCCGGGGTGCCGGGGACCTGAGCCCATGCGTCCGTCGGGTCGATGACGACGATCTCGGTGTGCTCCCGTGATGCGAGCCCTCCATCTTCGACTCCGAGCCGCACCTGCGCGATGCCGTCGACGCCCCACACCTGGGGGTTCAGTGCCGTGAATCCGTCGCTCTGGCAGGCCACTTGTACGTGCACGATTTTTCCTTCGAGATCGACAAGACCGTTGTCCATTTGGCGGGCACGGTAACCGGCGTGCGCGGCGCGGGAGAGAAAAACGGCTACGCCCTGGTCGTGGATATACCGGCTCTTCGTGAATGGTGTCATGGCTCGATGTTACACATAGCTGCGTCTGCCTAAGTGTATTCTGGCGGTAGCATCAGGGCATGATTCCCGACGACTTGCTCGAACCGCGCCGACTGGCGAGTGTCGCGAGCGTCGCCGAACGACTGGCCGTGTCACGCGCAGTGGCCAACCGTCTGGTGGCAGCAGAGGTGGCCGGCCCGGCGTTTCGGGCGACAACAGATTTGATGATGGCGGAGGCCGACCTGGCCGTTCTCGCAGCACGCCAGCATGAGTGGGCGGATACAACCGTCCCTGCACTGAACGTGCGAGTGGCGCCGGCGCGATGGTGCGCTGATCAAAATCGGTTCATCGGCTGGCATGCCCGGCTACCCGAGGACCTACTGCCCGAGTCGATCGGGAAATGGTGGAACGTCCGAGACGCAGAAGAGGTGAAAGGCGCGGCGTTCGTGGCTGCAATTGGAGGCTGGGTGGTGCATGTCGCTAAGGTCACCGACGTCCACACCGATCGAGGCCAGCGGGCATTCGATTTCGGACCCGCCTCCGACGAGCAGCTGTCGGCATATGCGGGTCGGCGAATCCCCCCAGTCCCCGGGCCTGCGATCTTGCGGTTCGGGCTCGACTGAAAGGCGAAACACGATGCCGCCGAACGACGAACGCAATCCCCCACCGGGGAACTGGGTCGATATGGCTGACGCGATGACTGCTGTCGACACCCCAGTCGATCCCAGCTGGGCAAATGAGCTGCAAGCGAGCCGCGACACTTACCGAGGAGCAATCGACCCATGGGAGCGCGCCAACCCGGTTCGGTTGTGGGTCGACGACCTACGTCCGGCGCCCGAGGGCTGGTCGTGGGCGAAGACCAGCGCAGACGCTATCGAAATCCTGAACAACAAGTACGTAGTGGAGCTTTCACTCGATCACGATCTCGGCGGCGAGGACACCACCCGCCCGATCGTGTTGTGGATGTGTGAAACACGGATCTGGCCCGGCATCGTCCGTGTTCACAGCGCGAATCCCGTCGGCGTGGAATGGCTCGTCGGGATGATCGACCGATACGGTCCAGGCATTTCTCGCTAGGCAAAGCACGAAGCCTGTTCAGTCAATCGAGTTCGTACTTTCCGATCGCGTCGATGTGTGCTCGCGTAAGTTCGCCCCCAGTGAGCACGTCCATCGGCGACCGGTCGCCGAGTACGCGGCTCGGCGTGCGCCACCAATCGGCGGCGCCCCACGGGTCAGTCGCCGCCCCGACCTTCGTGTTCGCATAGGCGGCGACGTCAGCGATTTCGCTGCGCTCTCGGTCGAACTGAAAGGTCGGATAGCGATCCGCACCGGCGCCCCTCAACACGAGCAACTGTCCCTCCGCGCAGAGTGTCGCCAAGCCACGGGGGTCGCCGCTGGAGAGAATTGCATGGACCTCTTCGGCATCGACAGTCTCGACGGCGGAGAGAAGATCGCGACGGAACTCTGTTTCACGCGATTCCCACCGAGTGGGGCGGTCATCGTCTCCTTCAAACCAGTTGTCGGAGTCTGAGAAAGCTCCGTCCCAACGACCTTGCCCGCCCTCCATCAGTGATCACCTCGCAGGTCGTCGAGGATGGACTCAGAGGTCACGCCGTCTGGAAGTTTGAGCGTGGGAATCGGCCAATCGAGCGCGGCATTCGGATCGGCCAGCTGGATCTCACCGCTCTCCACCATCGATTCCCACTTGGATTGCGCCCCAACTGACTTGCGTTCGCTTTCGACCATGTCTGTGCCCCAATCCACGTCGCGGAGAGGGATCGCCGGCTCTCCAGACGCCTCGAACTCTGCTACTGCCTCTCGGGCACTCTGCAAGTCATAGCGGTTCTCACGCTCGAACTCCGCGCGGTCCGGTCCCTCGTTCACGTTCATGCCGGACATAGAAACCATTGTGCCCCGGAACGTCTCCGCCCGGAGCCGGTACCGTTTTTCGTACTACCCCGGGACACCAATGACATCGGGAGTCCCGGTCCGCTACCGAAGGAAACCGGCAGTTTCGTAAACAGATCGGACAAGACATATGTCAGCGATCACCGCCACCGCGGCCCGGAAGTCCCTGCTCTCATTCATTGCACGGGTTAACGAGGACCACGACGTTATCGAGATCGTTTCGAAGAAGGGGAACGCGGTACTGCTCGCCAAGGCGGACTACGACTCGTTGGTCGAGACTGCGTATCTGCTGTCATCACCTGCAAATGCGAGGCGTCTGGTGCAGAGCGTGGAGGCGACCCGGCGTGGTGAACACATCGAAAGGGAACTTCTGGAATGAACCTCGCCTTCACTGACAACACCTGAGGTGACTACGCACACTCAAACACCGGCCCGGCGGGCAACTAGTCCTCACCTCAGCGCCAAGTCCCGAATCGCGCCCTTTGTTCTCTCACGCGATACGCCGCCCAGGTGCCAGCGATGCGATCATCCTTCGGTGTGTGCAGTCGGGCGATTCGTTTAGTGGCTGGTCAGCGTGAAGGTCGACAGATCCAAGAACAGCAGGTTGTCAGGGGTCCATTCGCAGTCGAGTGCGACCATGTTGCAGGATCTTCCGCGGCTCGGCAGTTTGAGGCGTTTGCGGTCGGCAAGGTGATAGTGGCCGTGCAGGTACAGCTCTGGTTCGACGGCTAGGAAGGCCTCGGTGAGTCGGCGCCGGCCGATCGTCGCGTAGGCGCGTACCTT
>Ga0153995_1000219_pt1 | contig 11884 bp, 11 predicted proteins | sample TSNC079MetaG_FD_104678 | JGI IMG/M metagenome (GOLD analysis project Ga0153995, IMG submission 104678) | Attine ant fungus gardens microbial communities from North Carolina, USA - TSNC079 MetaG | ecosystem: Host-associated > Fungi > Mycelium > Unclassified | place: USA: North Carolina, Lumber... | reverse complement strand
CAAGGTCCCTTTTTCACCTTCTTTATACCCTTGTTTTATCTCTCCCAGGGGGAGCAGATAACCAGCAAAAGTGTTATTTATTCCGCATCTCATTGTGCGGCTGTGTCTGCTTTCTGTGAGTCCATCGCTGCACCTTTTGTTTCTATCGCTCATACAGCTGGGACACTGTTCTAGGGTTTATCAAGTGGATTTCGTTGTTGTATAGAAACCAAGGAAACCTTTTTTTTGCTCCTGAACCTTTGGATTGGTCTGAGCAAATTGTAGTCATAACTGGAGGTCAGTAAATTAATGTAATGGTGATTCTCGAGACTAAAGTGTCCAGGGTCTTCCGGTATTGGAGAGCTTCTGGCTAAGACACTTGCTGTTCGATATGTCAAGGTCATTGTTCTTGATATAGAGCCTATTCAGCAGACAGAAAACTGTACGTATCCACCTGAGCCGCCGAGAATTTACTTGAACCAGATATAATCATAGATAATATCACATATTACAAGTGTGATGTGTCCAAATGGTCGGAGGTCGAGGCTGTGGCTGGAAGAATCAAAGAAGAAGTATGTTCAATCTATCGATATGCTGACAGTTGATGATGTTCTGCCCTAGATCGGGGAGCCAACCGTGCTCGTCAACAATGCAGGAGTTGTCCAAGGAAAATTGATCCTTGATCTTTCTGAGAAGGATGTTGAACGGTAAGAGTTTGATTCTTTCATTGTTCGAAGCACATGATGCTCATTTTTACCCCTTTGAGGACTTTTGGAGTGAACACATTGGCACATTATTGGACCATCAAAGCATTCCTTCCTAGTATGCTCAAAAGGAAATCGGGTCATATTGTGAATTGAGGAATGTATCCCGGATTCGCAAGCTAATCAGATCTAGGTGACGATTGCTTCCGCCTTGGGCATAATAGGCGTCCCACGGTTGAGTATGTGGTTTGGGAGCGTTGAGTCCATTACTCCGAACCTCATTCTCGTTCTACTACAGGCGACTATGCTGCTTCGAAGGCCGCAGTAATATCGATGAACAACATTCTTCGTGCAGAGCTAGACAACAAGTTGAGCAGAGAGGATGCGATGTCTTGAATTGTGAATTCATCCGCTTCTTCACTAGCTACAAAGCGCCTGGAATCCGGACCACGCTTGTGTGTCCAGGACATGTTCTAACTCAACTATTCCAAACAGTGCATTGTAAGTATGGTCCATCCGATCCAAAAAAAATACCTCGAGACGCCTTGCTCTTGCCCTCAGATACAAAGAGGATTCAAAGATTCCTCTTGCCTCCTCTTCAGCCTGTCGATGTAGTCAAGCCAATCATCGCAGCCCTCGATTCACAATTGTCGCAAACAATTATGGTTCCGTTTCCCGTGCAATTGGGGCCATACATAAACTTGATGCCAAGTTTTGTTCACGATCTCTTAGAATATGTGAGCACTAAATTGCCCGGCTATTACGTCCCTCATCATTGTCGTGCAGATTACGTCGACAAATCAGATGATGGCTTTTTTCAGAGGAGAAAACGAGGGGGCGTGTGCAGATCTGAAGGAGTGAGCTAGTCGCTTAGATTTGCAGTTGTCGTATATAATTATGTAGAGAGACAACCTGGTTGCTGCACAATTTCGTGTCTTTCATGGACTTGAATCACTCCCCCATTCACCCCGCAGTCCCCTCATGTCTGTTGCATGAACCCATGTGCTACCCGTGTGAGCACCTTCAAATACCGGGTGCTCGGCTGTCTGAACCGAATTATCTCCTTTTCCACGACATAGTATGTGCATCATATTATGTTTGCTCACAGCTGACCATGTCCTCCAGCTTGACATGGTTTCTGGCAGAGCGCACGTAGTGCAGGACTCAGAAGATCTTCGCTCGGCCGAAGAACGTGATAAGGTTCGTCTGTACGCGTTTTTAGCACACAAGCTAAATACGTTCTACCCTAGGACACTCTGCGAGGGTACTTGAAGGAATTAACTAACATCGTATTGCACTCGGATTGTCCTCATATTGCTCCGCATATAGTCATCACCCCGGCTGGCGAGACTCCGGATGATTTTTATATTCCCTGGAACAACCGCACTCACCCCCAGTGGTCTGGCTTCCTGATGGTGCCACCTTACGACCTGACCACTGGCCGATTACACCACTATCACTATCAACCTCCCCCATTGGAGTCTGACGACCATTTTTTCGATGACAGCACTCTCGTTAACGGAGGTGCAGCGAAGGAGGCTGTCCTATCGAAACGCGTCTTTTGTCATTCTCGGTTCCGCTCCTTCGTATGAGCAACTTCATGTTCTTCATTCCCTTGCTAATCCATGTCTAGGTGGAGACGACCGCAAATGAACGACTCATATTATACCACGTTGCCAGGGCACTCCAGAAACATCAGTGTAAAACTACCGTAAGTTCATTTCAAGCTTATCATTTTCAGCGTCTGTTTATCCCGTTTTGGCAGGCTTATGCAGCTAGTGCTCGTGCTCCAGCATTTTGTCAGCGCTATCAAGCACTAGATTCCTTAGCTTCGATTGAAAAACCCTTCACATGGACGGATCCCGCAGAGGTATACTCTCGGCCTATCTCAGCTGTGATTACGATTGAACTCCTCTTAGCCTCTACTCACGAACACCAAGCATATGCTCGGTGCCACAGTTCTGGAATCATCTTGTCCATTCGTCGCGCCACATATCATCATCAATAGTCCCCCTCCTCAAAATCCTTGGATCCCGTGGCACAACGGCCTCAATGATCCTCAAGATGGTCGCTATCTCATCGTTCCTTCTTCCCGAGTCAATTACATCAATATGGACGAAGATGAGGGAGAAGAGGTGGAATCAAGAAATGTGATACCATCCGCTACTTCTCTGAAGTTTTTCCTAGCATCTGATGATGATGAGGAAAACATCGATGATACTCAAGCGAATGAAGATTATGAGGATGACTTGGAGGTTAATCACTTTGAGAGTCCAAGCCCACCACCTTCACGACCATCTTCACCCGGTCCTGAAACTCCAACAAATGATGCGGTCACTTTCTTGCGTGGTGTCTTTAGCGTGCGGCGGCACAATTTCTCAACTGACAAAGATGATGAGGATGACCGGGCTATGGCTTTAGCTATAGCCAAAAACGCGGTAGAGGGGCAGTACCTTCATCATGATAGTGCTTCTCTACTTCACGTTTCTTTACCGCTGACTGAAGAAGATTCTCCGCTTGATGTTGCTGTGGAGGAATTTCTGCCCAGGCCGAATTTGGTGCAGATGCCGACAGCATTTATGGATGAAGACGATGGATTGCCTCCGTTTGACGATTGGTATTTAGAAGCATTGCATAATGTGCAGACGCCGGCATCAGTGCCAGCCGTTGTTGTCGCTTGATGCCCCCCCTCTCCAGAGTGTGTCGGTGATTCATTCATGGTACTCTTCTTTCATCGCGATTTGTGGCACCCTGTATGCCCATTGCCCCTTCATCCTGGCTCTCCTCGATAGTCACTACCTACACCTCCAATCCACACAATCCATCATGTTTGCCGCCTAGATCTACTGTCGGTGCCACGTCACCACAGTCATGGCACACCGCAACAATCTCTCCTAGTCGAACGATATTCTGCCAGCTACACAGACGCATCATTCTTCCTCGTCGCATAGCACATTTGGTTTTGATTCTCACGCACACTATAACTCCTCCAATATGCTTCTGAAACATCGCACACTAATTTATGGAGGTTGGACGTATGTCTAATATAAATCTCATTGAATTGTCTCTGTGGTGGAGTAGTTCCAGGCCAGACCTTCTCTGGGAACCATGCAGACTTGTTGAATTTGACAGTACTACACTCGATTTCTTAATTTTAAATAACACTGGATAACCATGAAGCGTTTCCAGGGTATAGTTGTATTTGAAACAATACAATAATATCTTCCTCCGCTACACCAACAACAGATTTGGACGACCTTGGATTTCGGAATAATCGAACAGCCTTGTTGTTGACTATATAAGATGGGATGAGTTGAGTGAGGCTCCACATGGCCTGTCTCAGAGTAATTTATTCTTTATTGTTCTATTTAGATCTCATGTATCAACTCCAGGAGAAATAGTCTCACCATCGTGCGTTTATTTTAACAGAGTGGATTTCGATAAAAATGGACTACTATTATTGAAGGGTAAATGGTATCTATTACAATAGGTGAACCAGAAACCCTGTCGAATTGGTGAATGGCTAGTGGGTGATGGCAACCCAGACTTACATGATAAATATACGCTTTGGACTATTCGAAATGGTCATTTACAGAACTGCAACATCACCCGCGACTGGGGCGCCCTAGATGTAGGTGTCTCAGCCGATAAAAGCCATGTGTAGAATACCGTATAAAAGTTGATTACCTAGAGAATGACATTTCAATACTGAAAGACGGATGCTATCCCAACGTGAGATAATTATATTGGACTACTACAAAACAAATGCGATCGGTGTGATATTGCAAGATCATCCACTCCGATATTCACAGACATGTTAGATAAGAAATAATCCCACAATAGCAGTCAAATCAATGTCCCAGGTGACAGACGCTTGGCGAGAGCTTCGATAAGTTATCTATGACTCGCCTCAGGAATGTCTGATAGGAGGATCCGATATGGGTAAGGAGTAGAAAAAGAAGCGAGGATCGCCGTAAATGAAGACATAATGACAAGGAGTTCGTTTACCAATCCCATGATTCTTTGGTTAGGTGAAGCAATGTTCGCCTGCGAATAGCTTATCCAATGCTGAATGGACGAAAGTCGGTCTAGTAGCACCCACGAAGAAGTGCTTGTGCTCTCCTAGCATACCTTCTGTTCACCTAGAACGCTGAAAAATGAGCAATCAAGAATCAGACCGATAAGCAACATACGAGTATATTGGCAGTTTTGAAAGTCGAACTGTACATATGGTTTACCCCATTTTCACCTAACACTCGGGAAAACTTGTTGACAAGGCCATATTTATCTATTAAATGAGACAGATATAATAAGCATATATTAAATCCAATTTAGACTGATAGGAACATACCTAACCCGAACCTTCTTAAATCAATCTGTAGACATTTTAGCTCTCCAATATTGAGACTCTCCTCGGGCATAGGTAACTCGTCCGTTCCACTACTTAACTCGTCTACATCATCGCCCTCGCTCGGAGGGGACCTGAATTCTAGGCTGCTACAACATACTAACAAATGTCTATCTTCAGGTTGGAATAGTGCCGCGAGAGTTTTCACGTCAGCAGTAAGAGAGGATCCTTCTTGCGTTCGCGTGAAAGTGAAGAAGGGTACCTCGAGCACTGATGGGGACGAGGGAGATTTTCGGGCCTTGCGTCGAGGCAGGGAAGTATCAATTGACGGCAGGGTCTGCGATGTTTCAGAATCTAAATCGAGACCGAAGGGAGTGGAGGGAGGAGAGTATGAGAAATTTTCATCCTCCTCCTCGTCCTCCAACGAATATGAGGGCGAAAACATGAACGATTTTGACGATGGAATGAGTTCAGGAAGCGCCACCAATTTAACTATTTTTAGACCCCATTGATCCACACCCAATTCATTTGAGAGACCGACACAGGCCAGATCAGGCTCAAGGATGCACACTTCACTGCCAGAAGATGAGTGGGATCTTGGCAGTTCATTCAAATTTTGAATAGACCCTTTATCAAATATAATGGTGGGAGTTGAAGAAGAGAGGTTTACACTCGAGGCGAGGGTAAGGACGGTTGGCGAGGATGGTGAATACGGTGACATGGGTTGGTAGAATGGCACAGGTGTCATGTTGGATGTGTAGAGATTAAAACCAGCGGTTTCGAACAAAGTGAGAGCCTCTTGAAGGCGAGATTCTTGAACCTGGGGTCGTTGGAGTCAAGAGCAAAAGGAAAACGAAGAAAACGCACAAAGATGAAATCGCACATGTATGAAGACTGGTAGAAGATAGATATGCCAGCCGTGGCGAGAGGTCCCGAAAGTTCATTGACGCGTGCACCCGAGTTATCTAAACAATGAGCACATGGAAGCGATACTAGATAGGTACACACCATACTGGCCGGCATGTGAGTCGACCTGAAAGACACTCCAGGGCTCGTATGTGATTTCGACGGGGTCACAATGCTTAGAGCGTCTGTCTCTTTGTGCGACGGCCTCAAAGTCGTGCACATGGGCCCAGTCTACAAGGAGAGATATCTCGATCTCGTTGGCGGTGACATTCAAAAATGTAGGCGAAGGGTGGAGAATGTGCCTGAGGACATGACGGGAGAGAGCAGGAAGACGGTTACGGGGGATGTGAACAAAAGCAAGAGGGACTGGGAGGAGAGAAATGGTAAAAGCGTCAGCCATAACGGAGGAGGAACAAATGCTAGTCTTTATATGAGTCACGCTTATCTCCATATCACCCTTGTATGGTAGACCCATGCGTGATCTTCACCTTCTGCCCTGCACCTGGCTCACAAGCTATCACTTATCACTGTCTATTGCCGTAAAGTGCCAATCAGTAAATGGTGATTAAGCTTCTGCTTCTCAACTGACCTAGTGCCATGCTTCTTGCTAATCTCGAGCATCGACGGCGTGCAAGCCCGTTACGACCCTGCAAGTGGTGTCATTGGAATTTCTCATGAGGCTGCATTGAAATGCTTGGCAGAAACCTTTCCCATCCTATCGCTTCATCTGACGTTGATGCTCGACACATCGGGCCCAGAACACGGTCCATTTATGGGATATCTTTTTGCTCACCTGCACGTTGAAAACACGGTATGACGGCAAAATGAAAAGAGGTAGAACGTCAGAATCACAAACTGCGGCCAGGTTGATACACTGACAGCCGCAAAGCCGACTCATTGCCTTTTCGGGACTCTAGAATGTATACAAACGGTGCATGGTCCGCGTGCGATGGTTCAATACATATGATTTACTTACCATTCATTGTCATTAGTTGCGATAAGTCACTTCAACACTGAGTCCCATCGGCACAAGACAACAAGACTGTTCGTTGTTGGGAGCATATGCCGTTCATGATATACGCAGATGGCAAGGATGATTTGTGATAAGTGCTGGTAATCCACTACCTTGTCATTCTACATTTCCAGCTGAAACATTGGAAATATAATACTGAAGCAGTGATAATAAAAAGATATTATGCTCTGAATCACCAGTCTTACAGAAATCTCATCAACTGCCAAAGTCTGTGATCTTGTTATCTAGGTGTCAAAGAATACTGACTCAGTCTCGCAAAGGCAACACGAACAACTATATTTGTGCACCTATTAAAATACAGACTACTCTGCATAGGTAATCTACATGGTGAATTTAATATGGGACTTACCTCAGTCTCACACAAGGCAATGTGAACGACTGAGGCGCAGCCACCCATCAAATGAAATGTACAAAATATCTGTCGGCAAATTGCAACACGAGTTGACAAGAAAGTAAAAATAGAACAAAAACAAGCTTGCCGACACTAGTTGCACTGTTGCACCTTTCTAAATAGGATCAATGAGAGCTATGAGGGTGAAATAACTGGATAAGCTTCCTCGAGAACATAACGCAGGAGCCAAAACAAACTCTGTTGTCGCAAAGTATAATTGAGTTACGACCCCATTAAATCAACGCAGTAACAATCAAATGATGATACAAAATCTGTTGAAAGTCAAATCACTCATGGGTGATGCATACTTTGAGACCAGATTGGCGAGAAGGCATCTGATCTAGGCTTGTCGTCAAGTCAATGTTTTGATATCTTTGACAAACTTGTGCGGCACTCGCATGTAAGACGAAACCCCTCGGAAAAAAAGAATAGACACTCAATACAGCTCCGGGCAAGCAAAGCTGGTACCCAGCAACATAACAGCTAAAGATTACAAAATATCATTTACTAGGAGCACAATAAACTATAGCTACTTTCATCTCCTCTTCCCTCCGCTGAATCTCCTCAACATCCGTCCTGTCATACTATTCAGCAGACACCCCGTACGTCGTTATCTTAACCGCAGTGCCAGGACCCGCAATCGAGGTCTTTATTCGCTTGCGGGGTGGATGGTATTCATCAGGAGAGATCAAAGGCGGTGACTCTGCGCGGCGTTTATTTCTGCGCAGGTTATAGCACAGGAACATAGATTCATTAGAGGTAGATGGAGGCAAATGCGAGAATGATTCTGAACTAGATGGTTGTAGAGTTGATTGTGCCGGTGGAACTGAGTATAGTACAGGGGGTAAGGAGACAGGTATAGTACGCGCGGCATATGATCCAGAAACCTGCTTCGAAGATCCTTGTATAGCAGGACAATTCGGATTGCAAAACTGGGATATCGGGGAGACTGCCGTGGCACTGAGAATAGGCGCTTGTGAGTTCGGAAACACGGGCTCGGAAGGAGCAGTAATGCAATTTATTTGGGATGATAGAACTGAAGGACCGGTTGCTGTCAAAGCTGAGCTTTCCAACCATTGAACAGACCCATTGGATGACAGGATCGATGTGCCATGTTGGATGGGTTGAGATGCGGATTGGATCATACCGGGTTGCAAATCAGATTGGGAGCTCAAGTCAAGCAGCGCGTTGGTGCGTTTGATCTTCTGACGCTCAGGTGATACACACCCATTGTCCAGGATTGGCTCCGTCGGAGTTCGTTGAATCTTTCTTGTTGATTCAGGTAAATGAACTTCCTTTTTGTATTCTTCTGCCCGGACATTATGGATCCCGTTCGGGACACTCAGATGCCCATGATGCAGTGGCAGATGGACAGCAGGAACAGGCGGAAGGAGGTTTTCATAGCCAAAGTCGCGAACTTTGACCCCAAGCTCTGATAAAACTGAGATTGAGGGCTGTTCCGACACAACTGGTTGACGACGGGAGCGTGTGGATGGTTTAGTGGACTGCCTAGTACGTGGATCGGTACTGGCCACTGGATTAGAGTCTTGGGCTGAACGTTGGGTTGAGGATTCAGGGGGATTAAGCGAAGTCGACTTTTTTCAAGAAGAAACAAGGAAAGACGTGTGACGTGAGGATAAACAGCTGATCGTATCTTGACTCACGGACGTCTGGATTGCTACATGCCTATAGACTACTTGTGTGGAGACATCTGCATGCAGAGATGTCTGTAGCAGGGAGTTGGACATGAGTGGCCAAGTGTATAACCGTTGGCGAGATGGTGGAAGTGGAAGAAAAGGGCGCAAACACAAACACATCTTTATATCTTCCACGTGGGATTTATCTCCTATTGTTAGTTGTAATGCTGCGACGTGCATGGAAGCCGATCGTTGCCACTGCTGCCGCTGGCGGTGCAGCTTATTATTTCGCCTACCGTAACTCCCAGCCCACTTTTAAGATTCCCGTACGCTCTACCGACCCCGACGGTAAGCGTACAATGACCACCCGCACCATCCCCATCCTTGAGCTCAAGACCATCGAGGAACGCATCAACCAGAATGCGACGTCAAACTCACATACTAGTCCAGGGGGAATTGACTGGAATTACTCTACAGCTTCTCTCGCATCGAATGACCCAATAGAGGATGCCAATGCCACCCAGATCGTTCGGAGAGACGACTCTGACCCCTCGGCACCCGGCGACTACCTCTTCTTTGCTGTTATGGACGGGCACAGTGGTCCACATACCTCCCGACTTCTTTCCAAAGTCCTCACCAAGGCCGTTGCCCTGGAGATCTCCAGGCTCTCCAGCCCTTCCGATGAGACTCAAAGCACTCCAGGTGTTCTTGCAAGCGTATCGCGACTCATCAGAGGAGGGACCAACAAACCTATTTCACCAACACAGACGACCAGGACTACAGACCCAAAATCCGTTTCAAGTGCCATCGTAGAGGCATATGAACGACTCGACACCGAGCTCATCAATGCGCCCCTTCGTATTCTTGCCAACAACTTGGATGAAGAATCAAAAAAGGATAAAACTATTCCAGACCTTAGCCACCACCCACTCGCACTGACTTCGATGCACCCCGCTGTTTCTGGCAGCTGTGCTCTCATGGCTATTTTTGACACCGCGAATCGTGATTTATATGTTGCGTGCACAGGTGACAGTCGAGCTGTGGCTGGTGTTTGGGAACCCTCAGAGGATGGCAAGGGCCAGTGGAGAATTGAGGTCTTGTCAGAAGATCAAACTGGGAGGAACCCAAACGAGGCGGAACGGTGAATTTTTCTCTCTCTCTCTCTAAACTATATCTTACGTTCTCCCATGTAGAATCCGCTCAGAGCACCCCGCAGATGAATCCGACCATGTAGTTCATCAAGGTCGTATCTTGGGAGGGCTCGAACCAACTCGTGCTTTCGGTGACGCGAGATACAAATGGCCACGGCGAGTACAAGAGACGTGAGCCCCCTCGTCCTCCCAATCTATTTCCTCCAACCAACCAATCCTTTTCTTGCCGTACAGACTCAATCAAGCGTTTATGATTGGCAATGGAAAGCCTCTACGTCCACCACCTGCAGTTTTCAAAACTCCACCCTACGTCACCGCCCGTCCCGTCGTCACGCATCACAATTTCACATTTCCTCCATCCACACCTACAGCCCCTTCTCAGGACGCCAAAAAACCCATTCGTTTCCTTGTTCTCGCCACGGACGGTCTCTGGGATGAGCTCTCGAATAGTGAAGTGGTCTCTCTGGTTGCAGGTCACCTCACTGGTCTCAAGGGAACAATACCCAAAGCAACGCTCCCCTCTGTCATCAATGTAACAGCAGGTTCTTCATCTGGCATCAGTGGTAAAGCGACTGCCGTGGCGCAGAAGGGCAAGGAAAAGGCCACAAAAGAAGGGAATTGGACATTCAAAGACGAAAATCTCAGTGTTCATCTGATCAGAAACGCATTTGGTGGTGGCGATGAACCCGCTTTGACTCGATTGTTGAGCATACCTGCCCCTTATTCGAGGAGGTATAGGGACGATACTACGGTGACTGTCATTTGGTGGCAGGAGGGCGCGGAACCGCAGGCCGGAGTCGAAACGATCAAGGCCAAGCTTTAGGTCACTCTTTCTTATCACTACTGTCTGTTTTAGTTAGCTCATCTTGAAATGAGAAACTTGAGAAGGTATACTAATATCCTTCCCAAGAATTGTATGTTAGGTGATAACCGATACAAAACGCACCATCTTCATCAGACGGACCGAGTAATCATTGTAAAATGACCGACTGCAGTGATACATCGTCTGAGAATAGAATCCTCACTTACACACAAAAAGTCCAAGTGAGCATGCACAAAAAGCAAAAAAAAACACCACATCTGCATACCGATCTGCATACGCTACACCGAAAGCAATCTAACTTGTCCACGTGTATTACCTATAACCCTCTTGGCACGCGTCCTCTCCTCTTCCCATACGTATTCATCCTACCATGCCTAGCAGCCACGCTATTCTCCGAACCAAATCGATTGAACGGGCTCACATAGAGCTTATGTCCATCACGACCGCTACTACCACTCTGACTCATCCCATTAGCGTCCATCGACGCACGCACTTTCGGTCCTGCCATACACTTTTTATGCTTCTTGGATTTCTCATCATTGTGGTGATGGTGGTGGTGAAGATGACGGCGATGAGAATGGAGCTTTTTAGGGCTCGAAGAAGGGGTATAGTCATCCTTGTCATCTTCATTCTTGTCATCATCCTTGTCTGATTTGTCGTCCAATTGAGTCCCATTCGCGCAGGAAATGATGCCGCTGACTTTGGATCCGCTCACTCCATAGAAATCAGCAGAGGGTATAGGAGATGATGAAGGGACATGTCTAGATGATGGCGACGGTGATGATAGTTTTCTAGATAAAGGTGCATCAACATCAACATCAGCATCCTTGTCATTGCCTTCTTCCTCTTGGTCGCTCTCCACAATTGCCCGTATCCTGACATTGCCACGTGTGTTCTCAAGCTCCTTCTCCT
>Ga0153995_1000217_pt1 | contig 11917 bp, 22 predicted proteins | sample TSNC079MetaG_FD_104678 | JGI IMG/M metagenome (GOLD analysis project Ga0153995, IMG submission 104678) | Attine ant fungus gardens microbial communities from North Carolina, USA - TSNC079 MetaG | ecosystem: Host-associated > Fungi > Mycelium > Unclassified | place: USA: North Carolina, Lumber... | reverse complement strand
TCAGAGTTTGACCGTCAAAGCATTTCTAGCTGTTCGGCCATATGCAGAACAAATCATAAACACCGTCCAGCTTATGCTTGATACTGGCCTCCCCTCGTTCAAAGGCGAACCAACCATTCGGAGGTTGAAGGACCGATTTACACTACATTTGAACGATCGCCAGGCTGCTGAGTTCATGATGGGCATTATTCGAAACGCTCATGAAAATGTGAGGAGTACCGCCTATGATGAGTTTCAACGGGTAAGCATCGGTTTTCACCATCACAACTTTGTTCACCCTTCTTCGCCAGTTACAAAACGGTATGTCAAGTGTCACCTCATCCTTAGACCGACGTTCACGTTGGAAAAGGAATACCATACAAGTCTTAAAGATAGACCTCACTGGTCGTTTAGCTTACTACATTTGAAAAATACATCTCCTGCCCGAAAAAAAAAGAAAACGCCTGAAAGAAAGTAGCAATAGATAGTTCTTACAACTTGACAACTGGTGAGCTCCTATGTTGTCTCCGAAAGTCCTTAAGATCTTCTTTATTGGTATTAAATTTATGCTGAGATTTGATGATCTGATATGTAGCGTTGATAATGGAACCATTTAGAATGCAGTGATGTAGCAGACACCAAGTTAATAGAGGCACTATAGCCAAGTGGTTACGGCGACAGATTCGAATCTTTGATTGGTTATCTGTTCCTCTTTGAGGGCGCAGGTTCAAATCCTGCTGGTGTCGTTATTTTTTGTGGCAATAACCATTTCTGTCACAATCTTTATTAATTCCTAAATTCAACGTCCGCCTACTATCAGATGTTCAAGACCATCGGCTTGATCAGGCATATACTGTGTGATCAAAGACATCGTTTTATGAGGGTCCTTTGGGCTCGACCAATTTTTATTGAAGTATATGGAATTGAACATTAAATGTGAAGTAAGCCATGCCAAGAAAAAGGACACGCTACCCCGATAATATGTGAAAAGAATAGATATAGTATAAATACAACAGTGCTCTAATCTTCGACATTCATCAACAGGCAAATAGGCCCCAAATCGGGCAATTGAACTCGTCCAACGATCAGTGACGAAAACACGGAATTACGACTCAGTATATCCCCAGCATCCTCTTTCTCACTTGAGTCGCCGAGTAAAGGCTTGAGTCTCTGCAAGAGATCACCTGAAATGCTGAGATCGAGCATACTATTGCCTATGTCAATTCCTTGCAGAAAGTCACTCTAGATCTTCCATTAGCTTGGCCGTGATTATTCAAGTGAATGGTATAATGAAGGCGTACCTCGCCCCTCAACATCAATTCTATCCGATCACCTATCTTGTCCTCAACCAACAAGATTAGCTCAAACTTGGGGCGAACGAATTCATGATCGATGTCTAAGCATTTACGGCATGCCTTATTCTCTTTGGGAATTCTGTTCAACATAACTTAGTCAAATACTCAAATAACAGTCGAAAGAAATCGGACCTTTGTTTGCACTGGCAACACCAGAGACGGATCCAATTACTCGGTGAACGAGGATAATAATCAATAACCCGGGCGATAAGCCTTGCTTTCAGGTATTCTTGCGTAGAAGCTTTAATTTGGGCTATCTTCAGATTTGGTCCGATAGCAGTCTGTAGAGTTTCGGGTTCACAAGCCTGACTATGTGATTGTAATTCCTTTTTGTTTTTGTTTTTCTCTCTTTCTTTCTCGTGCTGAAACTCCTTTTTACGCCTTGCAATAATGAACATGGATTCAATGGGATGGAGAAACCTGAAACATACTGGTGTAGTGCTTGAAGGTCTTCATTTGGACTGTCGGGTTGAAGCAAATTTAGGAGTAAATCATAACCTCCCAAGTCGCCTTGAAGCTTCTTACTAGCTCCATCGGGCGAAAGACGAAGATTTTTTATTGTAACAAATTTTCCACCGTTCTTTTTCAAGGACTTCGCATTCTGAATTTGATTGTCTCGGAGCTGGATGGCAAGGACACGTCCTTCCAACCCTTGGGACCAATCTTGATCGCAGGGGTACAAAAATCCTGGATGTTTCGTGTAATCGGTTACTAAAAGGCGCGTCTTGTGGGCTTTATCAATGATATGGAGTAACTGTAAAAATTGTGAGAATTTGAGAGGTGCTTCTACTGCGAAAAAATTACCTCCACTGTGCAATTAAAAATCTCTTGTTCCTGGACATCTTTAAATAGTTTGTGAGGAAAAGAAGGCAAGGTCTGAGTCTTCTGATTCTCCCATTGCTTCTTCCGCCTTGTAGAAATATCATATAATCAGCTGGTATTCATGAGATGATTTACTGAAACATACTCCAGTAATGCTTGTAATGGAGGATAGTCATCGTCGGAGTCGACTTGGCTAAATTTTGTCTCTACCAGCTTGCCTTCTACAAAACCGCTGTTGCCGCGGATCATTCGAGCGTTTCTTACAGCCCAGTAAGTCCGAGGTTGGAAATCTCTTCCTCGGGTAGCCGCCTCATCCCAGAGATTGAATAGAAGCACGTATTCATTCAATCCAACAGGACACCACGGAGCTTGACAACTTGCAGTTTGGGCGTTCTTGGTATAATCTGTGACATAAAGAACGAAAACCCCGTTTTCACTCTCAAAGCCGTTGAGAACCTGTTGTCATGTCAGTTGGATGACAACCAGAAAGTAGAGAGTGACTGACCTCAAATGTACAATCAAAATAACCATTTGGTTCCACCTCAGGCCCTCCATCACGGAAGAGTCGATGTTCGCGGTATTGGCGAACAGTGGGACCAATCAATTGGTGAACCTGACCGTCTGTCTCTGTCTCTGAGGTAAGTGGGTTTTTCTCCTTCCACCAATCGGCCAATCGCTTGCAATAGCGTCTCTCGTGCTCTAGTTTCTTTAGGAAAGGAGAGAAACGAAAACCACTCGCCGCCAGCGAATTGATTTCGGGAGCTTGGCCTATATCGGGCTGAAGCATGTCTTCTTTGGAAGTGGAATAAGCCGCCCATTTTGTTCGATCCTTGTGGCCGACGCCAGATAAGCCATTGAAATCTTGCAGCTTTATGTAGTCAAGGATCTGGTATACTATGGAGAGATGGGAAGGTCGTGCTCACTCTGATACCACGCAGGATCAAAATGTCCCCCTCACTTGCCTGCGGTAACCATTCCTCGAAATTCCCCTGAAAGAACACAATGCTGAAGTCGGTAGGAAGATAGTCAGAATCCTCAAATGAAGTGGAATCTTGTAAATGGATGGTGGTAGTCCAATCTATCTGTAATCGAGCAACGAGAGCGGGCGTCAGCATTCGTAGACTCACCCCCATTGCTTGATTTATGCGGCACTTTACGACCTCTGACAGTTCCAATCACATTGACTAGCGTTCCGGACTTCATGTTGAGGATTTGTTTCAGCGTACTATAGATATATTGCGGCTGTGATTTAATTGATTAGACCTGAACGTAAAGAATAGACCTTGAAAACTACCTGTAAGTAGTTCAGCTGTGCTAAACATCCTTCTAGAGTGTTATCATCTATTTTTGCCACCTTGGTTCGCTGTAATACTTTTGAGGTGTTATTTTTCAAAGAAAAAGCAAGCAAGAACGTACGCCCAAGTTAATAATGGCTGGCCCTTCGACAACTTTAGTATTGTCTGTGATAGTTGTAAATCCAGCAGCAATAGCAACAGTGTCTGGGGGAGAATTTTGTGCCAATGGTCGCTGAACAACGGATTTTGGTATTGCTGCTGCGGCGTCTTGCTGAACAGCTCGTTTCCTCTTCCGTTTCTTGCTTTTATGCTGCGGCCCTTGCAAAACCGCTGGTCTAGACTGCAATGTGACTTGTCCTTGTATGTCAGGCTTGATCTGAGTAGGTATAGCTGTGACGGAAGATTTACAGTTGATATCTATATCAACGTCCATGGACTCTTGCTTCGATATAGATGATCTTCGACTTCCGTTCGTTCGCCCAAGAATGGACGAGTCCAGAGTCATTGAACCTTCATTCCGCATATTTTTCATTGTTGTACTTTCTTCATTGGGGATAGCATCATTCGGTCGGCCACCATTCATTCTTTTAATGAGATCCGACACCCGTTCAGGAAAAGGGACATCAGGAGTACCAAACCAGTCATCTTCCCTGTTTGCGGTCTCCGATTGTTGGACTTGAGAGGGATTATCAGGATAGAAGAACTCAAATCAGCCAACATCGCAACTCACGTTGCCAAGTATTCATAAAAAACGACTCCCCATTCCGGAATTTCCGAAAGACAACGCCCTCTTTAAATACCAACTTGGCTGTCGTCTTTCGTTCCTCAGCAAAGCTGACGCAATCTAAGGAGAGTTGAAGATCATCCATAATTGCGACAGCCTCCGGTCTAGACTCTTTCAGATATTGAACCCAACCGCCTTCGAGAGACACGGATATCTTGTGCTTCTTATCCGAAAGACAACATTTCGCAATAAAGTTCCATATCAACTTGTCTGGAATATGAGACCAAACCATATCCACTTTGCCAGTAAAGTATCCGAGTGCAGTAGCGAGGCTGCTGACATTGCAAAAGCAGTTATTGAATGATTCGTCGAAGATATCACTGGAGATGCTTTTGCGCGGATTTTTGTTAGAGGTATCGTCAGCCTCATCGTTGTGCTTCCGTTTCATCATGTAAAATCTCGAGTGATGTTTTCGCGAGATGAATGTTAGCGCTAACGCGCCCAAGCCCGGATCACGTGCTCGTGTTCTAATTGACGCGTTTTAATATATTACACATATATCCTACATGTTCTTCACAATATCGTATATCAATAAGAATCAAAGGGTATGCAATAATTGGTACTAGTATGACAGTGTTTCCATGATAGCATCCAAAATGCGGATGGAATCTGGCAGATGGAATTTCTCAAATTGCATTGCGTTTGGAAGACTAACAATGCCTCAGCTGGAATCCAGAGACATGGAAAGAAGATACTCACTCCCATCCAGTAACCCTCCTAATCGGAGCCTCCAACTTCAAGAAACACCGCTTTTGCACCTGGGCGCTGATTTCAGCACCTACACCTGCTGTCATCCCAGCCTCATGAACGATAACCAATCTCCCAGTTCTATTAACACTATCAACTATGTGTTGCACGTCCCAAGGTAAAATAGTCCTCAGATCTATGAGCTCCACTTTCGCCTGCCTGAGCGACTGAGGGACGAGAGAGTCCAAACTGGGAGGAGGATTCTGTAACAACTTGATAGCATCTTCAGCACTGTAAATGGGAGTTCCCCATGTGAGGAGGGTTAAGTCTGACCCGGGAATTAGTGTTTCTGCTTTGCCCAGTGGGAGGCAAAAGTCGTCTACGGGGACTTGTTCGACTAGGGAGTATTTAGGATCTTGTGAAGGAGCGAAGGAATGGGTCAACAAACCTGCCGAACGATAGAGAATCTTGGGCTCCATAAATATGACTGGGTTAGGGTCGCGAATTGAAGCGAGTAGAAGACCCTTGGCTTGAATTGGAGACCGAGGAATGACGATCTGCGTAGCGTTTTCAGCTTGGATCATTCGGGGTGGGTTGGCGGATCTATTACCTTGAGACCCGATGCACCCATGAAGAAAGCTTCGGGAGATTGAGAATGGTATAAACCACCATGGCCCTAGAGATCTATGAGCTCGAGTCTGTCTAGGCAGGTGAAAACTTACGACGGCCATGGTTGGTACGCGGATGGTGAGACCACCAACATTGAAAGAGCCGCCGGATCTATACCGGAACTTGGCAGCTTCATTGACAATCTACAGAATGAATTGAATGAACGTTTCACGATAGGTGGAGAAAGATTACCTGGTCGAAGGCGGGAAAGATGTAGTCTGCAAACTGGATTTCGGCAATGGCAGTATGACCCATGGAAGTGAGGCCAATACCAAAGCCTACAATACCCTGCTCCGTGAGGGGCGTATTAAATACACGTTCACGACCTGGATCGGTTGAGCCTGAGCAGAGTTGAAAGGTAGTAGTGGCCTACCAAACTCTTCAGCAAGGCCCTGGAGATGGAGGATAAGTACGCAGACGATAAGCAAATGTGTGACACAGACCATGGTACACCTAAAGACACCTCCAAAAGCAACGTCCTCTCCAAAGACCACGGCATTGTTATCCTTGGTCAATGCGATGCTAGACGAGGTGGATGAGCGTATAGAGGTTTGGAAGTCGGAACTGACCTGATGGCATCGCGAACAGCCTGGAAAGTGTTTATCTTGCGGGTCTCACGGCCTAGAGGAAAGGCAGAGGAGGGAGTGTCGTCTAACCAGGTAATGGCAGGGGTTCTGAGGGCCGAGTGCCTTGTTGTAGCGAAGAGATTAGAGTCTGCAATGGGGTTCCCGGGAGGAGGAGTGGAGAGGGAGGTGGAAGATCTGCGGGCGCAGATATGGAAGATGCGAGATAAGATGCGGGAAGTGGTGGTGGTAGAAAGCATGGAGGTAATGTGGACATGATATTGAAATTCTTGATGGCGGTATTGATGGCGGTGATGCGCACTGTGAGAATGATGGCGGTGATGGGAATGATAAATGACGAATGAGGCACTCAGCCTTGCATGGCCACATTTGTCGCTCCTGAAGGTGTCTACTCGCTCACAGGTGAGCACTTGCCCCAATCTAGCGGCGTGTTCACGCCATATCCTGCTCGTGTTTCTGCTGCGCTGGTCCTGCCTGACAGCGACGACAACGACCCGCCGAGTCCGTCGGTACCTGAGCAACATTCGATCTTCTCCCCGCGCCCGGGGAAGAAGTCAAGTGCGCGCCCAAAGCACAACTTGCGTACATCGTCGTCATCGTTCGTCACCCGCATCCAGAGCACCGATGGTTGGCCCAAGTTGTTGCAGTCCAAGCACGGTGCGGCTGCCGTAGTCGCATACAACGTCGCAAAGAGTCTCGTCCTCGTGGATGGGGCGTCGAGGGCAAAGGTGTGGCCTGTCCCCTTCCACACATGTGCACTCAACAATGATCTAAGCAGGAACCCCTCGCCCGGTTGTCGTTTTCTGCATGTCCTACCTGCCACGACATCAACCATACGACGGCATCGGGCGACCATCTCGACGTCGTCATCGGCTTCAGCACAGGCGATATCGTCTGGCTTGGTCTGTCTCGTCTTCCGTCTCTCTCGCCCAACGAACTCATTGTCTCTAAGACCCCATATCCTCCCGCTATGCTCGTCTCAACAAACAAGGTTGTATATCCAGCTCTCCCTGCACCGCTGTCCGCTGGGTCCCTGCCTCTCCTTGTCTCTTCCTCGTCTCCCATGCCGACGGCACTATCCTCCTGTACGACAAAGAACGTGACGACGGTGTCTTTACTCCCCAACATCCTGATGGCCCCTTCGATCTCAGCCCCCCGCCCCTCTGGGATCCCACTCACACCCTGTTTGTCACTATGCCCCCTTGGCATCCTACCACATCCACTACCCCGGGTCCTCCCGTCCCCGGCAGATCTGACAAAGTTGCCAAAAATCCTGTCAGTCATTGGCGAGTATCTCGCAAAGCTGTTTCCAGTCAGTATCTTGCCTTGTTCAGATGGCATCCCTCATGCCCATATAGACTTCGCATTCTCACCCGATGTGAAATATGTTGCTGCTACTTCCGAGGACGGCTGTTTACGCATCATCGATGCTTTGGCTGAACAGTGTGTACGACTTTATCTTTCTCTCACACGACTTGATTATCCAAACAGGCTAGTCGACTGCTATGCTTCCTATTTTGGCGCACTCACTTGCGTCGCTTGGTCTCCAGATGGCCGATTTGTCCTTGCAGGTGGTCAAGATGACCTCATCACCATCTTTTCGCCCTGGGAGCAACGAGTCGTCGCCCGATGTCAAGGCCACTCGTCTTTTGTCTCTGCTGTCGCCTTTGATGATTTGCGATGCGATGGTCGTACCTACCGCTTTGGCAGTGTAGGAGAGGATAACAAACTCATCTTGGTGAGTCCCTACCACTTCCATTCCTGTAGTCGTATCTCAGCTGCCCTTCAGTGGGACTTTTCTAGTGGTGCTTTACATCGACCAAAGCACCAGGTACATACTCTCTCTCTCTTCTTATACATCATTGCATCATTGACTCACAGTCGTTCTCAGGTTACACACCACCAACGCGTCTCCATCTCATCTACTATCTCTCTCGCATTCCGTAATCTCCCACAGTATCACCTCGTCCAAGAATCCACCCACTCTCCACGCCATCACCCGGCACCCTCTCGTAATGAAATTGCCATCGTTCAACCTGTACTAGTACGTCTTTGACACTACACACCCTACCAGTTGAAACGCATCAGATGATATAGGTAAAACCTATGGATAGCGATTTGTTGACGGATGTTGCGTTTATGCCCGGAGTGGTTATTACGGCGACCAAACTTGGACACGTCAAGCTATGGGTACGACCTTTGAATTTGACGAAGACAGCTGCGAAGGGGGAACACAAAGTCGATACCTGATGTATAATTATACACATAATCTGTAGAGTAAACACAAATAATAGCTCGTGGCTGTGCCAGAGCCAGGTTTATTTCGCTCAACGTACCGATGCCCGTCGTATCTCCCACCCTCCTCCGCCAACCTCCTCACTTCCCACGTCTCTTACCCAAGCCAAACGCTCCGCATCCATCACCTCTTCCTCGAAAACGCATATATTCCAATCTGAATGCTATTCGAGATTTACAACACGAGATGGATGATTTGAGTGATGAAGAAAATGAACTAGAAGATCTCGTACGTTGGTCTATTGTTATTCTTGTTGGTTTTCATGCGTGTATCATGAGAGAGATCTTTTTTCTTTTGAAAAAAAAAACCCAAACAAACACGAATCATTCTGTGATACCAGACGACAGCGATACATAATGGAGGATACAGCCATCTCATACCTATTGGTCGATCCATGACACAACAAGAAGAAAAAAATGACGTATGCTTTCTTCCCACATCTCGTTTATGTTCAATGACATGATTGGGTTTCTGAACCCTGATAGGCAGAAGAAGATTCAGAGGATTCGGAGGGTTCAGGGGGTGCACCTTCTATCCTAGAAGACGAAGGTGAAAATGAATCCGGTCAAGATCTCGATGCAAGCATGGAAGACCTCGACGAAGATGAGGATGAAGATGAAGATGATGAAAATAATGAAGACGACGACGACGAGGAGGACAACAATGCTGATGGCCATATGGAGGAAGAATCCATGGAAGAGGAAGAAGAGCCATCTGAACTCTGAATGCAACCTTGTCGCTACTGAAAAAAAAGCAAATCAACAAGTTTACGATATGTTATTGTACAATATATCCAAGCTTGCAATTGTTCACGCCTCTACACGACTGATGTCACTTTCATCTAATAAAATGTCCCACAGCGCACGAGGGTTTTGGTAGTCGTGGTGAATAATGTTAATTAACCATCTCTGATCGCGCATACCCTCCAAAAGTTTACGCTCATCCGACTCTGGATGATAACATGATGCCCAGTCAGACCAGGTGGAAAATGCTTCTTCCTACAACGTGCTCAGAATCCAAATTGATGAATAAAGGACTGAGAGAAAGCACACCTTCCAGGACAGGAATGACTCATGCTCGATAATCGTCGTTTGGATGATTTCTTGTCCAGGAAATACACCCCATGTCACAGCGTTCCTTTGACTTTGAGAAACATTGGTCTTGAACGTGCCCTGACAAGCTAGACATGAGGCACGATATATATTTAGACCATCCTTACTCACTTTGTGATTCCCAGCAATGTAATGTACCCATCCTTTCCCTCTCTTCTCAATTCGCCGTTCGAGCAACTCGACGTCCGCTTCGTCACAAAAGAACTCTACAAATCCCTTCTGAAAAACGTATCCTGCCTTTGGACCCCAACCTACAGTCTCATCGGAAGAGCTAACACCATTGATCGCAGGCTGCGAGCCAACAGTCCACCAACTCCTCCGCGTCAGCTGCTCAAGCTCTGGAAGGATCATCAACGATTCAGACGAGAGAGGCCCCGGGGAGAAAGGTGTAGTAGAAATTTGGGAGTGGAGATGATCCAGAAAAATCTGGGTGAGCTCTGAAAGTGTTTTTGGGTGACGCCACTGTCGAAGCATTTCATTGATCTAACAAGACAGTCACAGCACTCAGTATATAACCTTGCGGCAGAAAGGAGACGAACCGCAAGACCAGAGTTTCCCCATAAATCCTCAGCACCAAAAGCAGGACTTTTAAAGTCCCCGAAACGGCCATTTGGGAAATCGTCCCAGCTTGCCGCGTTAATGAGTTCTCCTCGACCAGCTTCACCATCTGTAACCGAGCTAGATGCCAGAGATTGTGTTGCGTCATAGGTTGCAGTAGTTGCCGTCACCACGAGGTCCGGATCGCCCACAGGTGCTGGTTTGTCGGGTGCGTCCTTTGTTGACATTGAAACCTGAAACGCTAACTGAAGACGACGAAAATGGTCTTACAGCGATAAGTTTATTGTGAGGATGAGCTAGGGTATCCGTCCACTGGAGAGTTTCAAGGATACGCCGGACGCTCTTTTCAAGGTTGAGAGTACAAAAGTGCACTCCGGGGACATTGGCTTCGGACACGAGCCTGCGAACCATGTCGACAGCAAGGGAGACGCCATAGTCTTTTACCTGTTGGTCGTCGTGCTGAACCCGATGTCAGGACTAGACGTACAAACTAAAGATTCACAAATGTACGCTGATAGGCTTCAATGCTTCCTGAACATGCATAGGTACTTTGACTCCCGTCAAGTGTGTTAGACGTTGAAATGATCCATAAGTTTGTATGGGCATCACTCCGGGGATGATGGGTACGTTGATACCTGGAAACACAATGAGGGAGGGGCGAACGTCGAGACGGCACGTCGAGCAGACCTTTGTGGCGAACTTTGCGCAGCCACGCCAGAAAACCATCAACGTCGTAAAATAGCTGTGTTATGACGAAATCGGCACCAGCGTCGACTTTTGCTTTAAGATTGTCGATTTCTACATCGATATCGAGGAGATTGTCGGGATGGCCATCGGGGTAGGCTGAGAGGACATGTGAACAGGAGGCGATGGGGTGAGGAGGATGAGGGAGGTACCTGCCACTCCGATGCAGAAATGATTGCCGTGATTTTTGCGAATGTGTTTAACGAGGTCGATGGCATGCTGGAAGCGCAGGTCGGAAGGAGTCCATTCTTCCTGTCCTCTTGGTGGATCTGGAGGGATATGAGACAAAGAGATGGCGAGAACGGGACTCACCGCCGCGGAGAGCAAGAATGTTCTGGATGCCACATTTTTTCGCTGCCTGAATGAGATGACATGAGAGGAAGCGCTGAGGACGGTGGTCAAGACACACAGACCTGGAGAACCGCATCGACCTGGCCGAGTTCTGCATTTGTGCAGGTGAGATGCAGGAGGGTGGTCAGGTTATGATCATTTTGTGTGAGAGAGGCAAGTTGGATGCTCTTGTCCTTTGTAGATCCGCCAGCCCCCCAAGTAACACTGACAGCGAGAGGATTGAGGAGGACAAGGCGGGAGATGCGAGAAAGAAGATTGTGAAAGCCCTGACGCCAGTGAGATGATTTAAATACCGGAAAGAGAGAACAGACCTGGTCCGTGCGAGGAGGAAAGAACTCGAAAGTGAACAAGGGTCTGCTCTGCGCAAAAGACGAAATCTTGTCGGTTATCTTCATCGTCCACTCTCTAGAGTAGGTTCGTCACGTGCATCCCTTACCCGTCTACCCTCATGGCCGAACATACCGACCTATCCTCTGTACCTCCCAAGCGTACAAAAATCGTTCTCCTCGGCGACCAGTCCGTTGGCAAGACCAGCCTCATCACAAGGTGCGCCGTCTCTCTCTCTCTCTCTCAGCCTGCTTCCTCAACAAACAGATTCATGTACGATACTTTTGACAATACATACCAAGCAACCATCGGCATCGACTTCTTGAGCAAGACAATGTACCTTGAGGACAGGAC
>Ga0153995_1000216_pt1 | contig 11924 bp, 7 predicted proteins | sample TSNC079MetaG_FD_104678 | JGI IMG/M metagenome (GOLD analysis project Ga0153995, IMG submission 104678) | Attine ant fungus gardens microbial communities from North Carolina, USA - TSNC079 MetaG | ecosystem: Host-associated > Fungi > Mycelium > Unclassified | place: USA: North Carolina, Lumber... | reverse complement strand
GTCCCTACCCGCGGCAAGGACCTCGGTCATCGCCTGAGCCTTTGTAAAGAAGGCGCCGATGATCTCGGCCAAGGTGCCTGCATCACAAAGGCACCTTGAACCGTTCGTGTGACGCGAATGGTTGAGGGGGGGGCCGAAAATTATGCAGACCCCCTGTTCAGTTTTGCGCAGGGGTGTCCGCAATTCTCCGAAGACCCGCCGTGAGCGCAGAATCGCGCCGACGCTTTCCCGCAAGACTGCGTGAAAGGGGGTTTGCATTACGTCGTGCAAACCGATCACCGCACGTGGCCGATGCAGTGATCCCGGCGCGGATTATTTCTCACGCGCGGCGTGTGAAATGGTTTGTCAGCGCCGGTGACGAACCCGACCACGGTCATGACACCAGCCCTGCCCGGGTATTGGTGTGACGCGCATACCTGCATTCGTGTGACACGGACCCAGCATGTGCAAATCCTGCACGAACTGCTGACCTAGTTTCGGTGCAACCTGCACCGAAACCTCCATTGCCGTCATGGCAACGCAGGGCTCCGGCCCATGTCGCGTTTCATGTTGCGGGGACTTGCCGTCACCTCATGTGAAACGTTGGAAAACCTAGACAATCGGTCGCAACATGATGCGACATGCAAGCCGCGGAGGGCTACACATATTTCATTCTAAGTATTTGATTTTGCTTGAAAAAGCGAGTGGCTGGGGAACCTGGAATTTTAGCAGGGCCGTTTTCTGACGTTGTTAAGCCTTTGAAATCATAAAAAGAAGTTGTGATTCATAGGTTCAAGAGACAGAAGCGGAGCGCAGCTGGCTGGAGGCACTACGCGAGATTTATAAAGGCGACGTGCCGGAGATCACAGCAACGATGAGACGGCGGATCCGAATTCTGGCTGGCTAATCTAAACTCTGAGTAGAGGCGCGTCATATTCGCTAGCAATCGCGCCAGATTGGGCCCGGCACTTGATGGCGCGTAGCTGACACTAGGAGAGTCAAGTGTGGCGATCGCAGGCTGCGGAGAAGGTAGAAATCCAGACCGCGGATACGAGCTCGCCCCCCCCCCCGGCGCCGGCCGCGAGCAGAGCTGTTCTAGTCGGGAATATACTTCCCGAAATCGAAGCCAGCCTCCTGCATGCGCTGGACGAGATTCTTCATCGCATTGCGCTCTGGCAGAGCGAGGTTGATCTTTCCGCGGGCCAGTGTAGCAAGTGCTGCATTGGATTTGGGGCTGAGAAGGCGGCGGGTGCGCGCGAAATTCAATATCTCGCCAGCCGCCGAGGGGATCTGGAGGAGGAGGATGTCGAACTCGATGTCCTTGTCTGTGCGCCTGAGCCTACGAGCATCGGTCAAACCCTTACTCGCTTGCTCCTTAAGGAGGGTGAGACCGTCTAGATCATCTGAGACCGAAAAATCTAGGACTCGTATCGCATCCCAGCAGATCTTCTGCTTGCAATATTCCCCGACGTTCTTGACCGTCCCTGGGGCATCGCGCAGCGCGCGGGCAACTTGGGGAGCGATACCCATTAGAAGCTCCTCAAGTTCCAGTGAAAGCCCCTGCTCGTTCCAGACCCGCAAGAGATTGAGCTCGCGGCCATGCACCTTCTCCAGATGGTGGACCAGCCAAGCGATGCAATAGGTGACTGTCTGAGCCTTGTAAGCACGATCTTCCTTATACCAGTCGGCCTGACCAACCCGCTTGTCGAGGCGGCGGAAGACGATGCACTTGGCGACGAGTGCCTTGAAGTAGGTTTCGTTGAAGTCATCCTGCCGAGCCGTCCACGCATCGCCAACGCCTTCAGCGAATTCAAGAAAGAACTTGGTCTCCCCTCGGCTGACAAGGAAGGGGAGCTGGCCGAAGGTCAGGGCGTATTTGGCGACCTCGGTCTTGTTGATGACCTGTTCCCGGGGGAACTCCACCTCGAACTTGCGCCTATCCCTAGCTTGGCCTGATGCCTGACCGTAGCGATACTGACCTCTTGCGCGCTCATAGAACCATTTGCTGCTAGCGAAGGAACCGGGCCTCGGCGGGGCCGGCAGGCGTCGCGAAAGCTTCTCCATCTCAACATGGAAAGGGTGATTGGAGAAGAAGTCAGCTTCACTGACCTTATTCTGCGTATTGGCAAATCGCGAGATGTCAGGGACAACTTCCTCGACGAGGTCGGGCTCGATCACCGAGAGCTTCATTTGAACAAAGACTTCGGAGAGATCGGCCGCCTTATTGTTGTCTTTGGCGTAGAGGATCGACGCGGTAGTCTGCCCACCATTCACGATCTGGAGGTTGTCGATCGACGATATGCCCAGCCCGCCGCCCGCTAGGGGGACGGTCGTAATGCCCGAGGCGGTCGCGGTGATGCCGTTGTTGTAGGCGAAGAACATGCCGGGATAATTCTGGATCGTCTCGATGATGCCCTTGTTCACTTTTGTCTTTGCTTGAAGGAAGGAGCGGACATTCTGCTCCAGCAGCCTTGCCCCCCAGAGTCCGTAGATCTCGGCGAGCAATTCGCCCGGCAATGCTACAAGATAGGCCTCATAAGTGCCGCTACTGCCGTGCGCTGGAAGACAGGGCAAAGGACCCTTGTTGAGCGCCTCGACGTCGATCTCTATCGGTTCGGGGGCGCCGCGGGAACGCACGATCTGTGCGTAGCGGCGCAGATCGAGGATATTTCGAACGATGGGAATGCCGAGGATCTCGCCACTGGCCTCGGGCTGCGAGCGCGTGGCGAGGCGTGCGTTGGTCAACAGGACCATGCGGATGCGGCGGATCCTAGGCTTGTTCTCGAAAATCGGAAAGGCCGCCTGGAATGCCGGACTCTCCTCTTCGAGTGCGGCAACGAAGCTGGGTTCGACAGCCGTTTCGATGAACCGTTCGACCCGTTGGAAGTAGCCGTCGAGATCGCGCGCGTTGATCGTTTCGAGTTCGCGTGACTGCCGGAAGTCACAGACTGCAAGGTGCAGCTCGTTCCGTTCGAAGTCGAACGCGACACCGTCGACCTGGAAACCGCCACGAGCCTCGCGCGCAACCGGCGTATGGACGAGATCGATACAATCGCCATTTTCCGCTGCGATGCGGGCGAAGATCGAGAAGAAGGCGGCAGGCGAGAGTTCACCTGTTGCCTCGACCTCCAGGTCGAGTTCTTCCCAGAAGTTGGCGAGGTCCTCCGCAAGCTCCTCACTCATCGACAAGCGCATCCAGAGTTTTGGTCACATCAACCTTAAACGGCAGACAGGCATCTACTCGCAGACGGTATCGCACCTTTTCGATACCTGGTGGCAGCATCGATGGGATAATCCGCGGAAACGCCTCCTCGACAGTGTACATGTCCTGCCTGACGAGCATCCAGACGGGTTCGTCGTAGGCAGCGAGTGGCGCATAGCCTGCGGCAAGGAGGCCAGCATCGAAGGTGCTAGCTGCGTCAAGCGATGACGCCGAGATTATACTGCGAAGGCCCGCGGCGAGTCCGTTGAGCGAGAATGCCTTGGCCATGTGTGGCGCCGCCGGACCGAGCAGCTGATGAACGATGATAACGGCACCGGAGACGGTGTCGAGCTGGTTCTCGGAGGATATGTGTAGGGCTGCATCTGCGGTAGCTAGCTGCGTCTTCACCTCGAAGATCGTACCGCCGACGACGAAGTCCTGCTCGTCACCATAGGGGCCACGCCACATTGCGACGGCGGTTGCGGAGTCGAAACGCGGGACAAGACAGTCGCGCAGGAAGAGAAGTTCACCGGCGAGACCGATGACGCGCTCAAAGGAGAGCCGTTCGCGTCGATTTCGGAAAAGCTCGCGCCAGCGTGTCAGCCGCGTGATGACGATACAGACGCCCGCCTGGCTCTCACCACGCGCGAGGCCACTCGTGGCTGCAAACAGATCGTTACACAACGCGAGGAAGATATCGCGATCGGCTTCGTCGATAAGCGACAGGACAAGACGTCCGGTCACGGCATCACGTGCGAAGTTGACAATCTGTAGGCCGGCGAGTTCCGGAAACTGGGGGCGGGTCGTGGTGAGCTCATAGTCGAGCGCGAGCAGACATCGGCCCGCATAGTCACGGCCCCACCAAAATTCGAGGGGGTGCTCAGCGCTCGCGCGGCGTAGGTTGTCCGTGCCTGCCTGCAGGCTTGCGGTGATGTCGGACCAAGGATCAGACATTCCCGGCCTCCACTGCCTCTTGATCGTCATCCGGCTCGGCCATCATGTCGAGCTGGCGGACATACACCTTGTTGACCTGGTATGTCCTGGGTCTTGCGGCCAGCCCACTTACAGGCAAGGCAAAGCTAAGAGACACGACGGGATCCTTGAGCTTCAGTTCGGCAGGGGTTTCTTCATCCTGCGATGTGGCATTCCCATTTGTTCGGAACACGTGAATCAGCAAGAGCGGTCGCTTGCGGTGAACGCAATAGACCCGGTCTCCGCGATGTCCGTCTGACTTCTCCTTTTCCTCAGCCGCGGCTTTCAGTTCTTCTTCGCCGAGCGCAAATGTGACATCGACTGGGTCGGCCAAACGATTGCGCATCCCATAGACCCTGTAGATGCTACGGCCCTCTGAGGGGAGATCGACTATCGTACCCTTCTCTCGGTAGCGAATAGAGATAGTTCGCCCGAATATGGGCGTTGGATTGGCTTCTGGGTCTTGGAGATGAGGAATTGCAACATCCCATTCCGCCAAGTCAGAACGTAGCCTATCGGAGATATAGTCACCCAGAAGCGATCGCCGACCGTCGACTGGCTTGAGATCACCTTGCGCATCCGGGAACTGGAAGCGGTCAAGTAGCGCCAATACCTTGGAGCCATCCAATTTGGTCCAGAGAAGATGGTTCTTCGGTGTCTGGGGCTCCCCCAGTTCGGCAAGAAAGTAAGCGACTGCCGCGACATTTTCCTCGTTCGCACCTTTGTCGTTAAAAAGCGCATAGCCTTCCACATGCCGTCCACCGTAGCTCTGTGCGATCGTAATCTTCTGGGCAGTCCGCATCTTGTTGGCTGCCGTGATACGGATGGCAGTCGGGCTTTGGCGCACACGCAGGCCGAAGTCCTCGGGCGTGAGGCCGTTGAGTTGCATCCGCTTCACTTCGGAGCGCAATTCCTCAATGGCTTCGTTCACCTCCTCATAGTGCGCAAGCGAGATCTTTGGCAGATAGACGCGGCAAAGATCCTCATATCCATTTCGATAGCCAAACCAGCGCGCCATCTGCATGAGCGTGTCCGACGCTGCCGTATTGCGTAGGATGTAGGACACGGTGAGATCCTCGAGCGTAAGACCTCGTGACAAGGCAAGTCCACCGATCGCAATGACGCGAAGACCAGTGGCGCGGTGGCGAGCATATTCGAGCGAACCACCGCGCATGTTGACCGTCAACACGGATGTCCCCTTCAGCGCATCGCTGAGAATTGGCAGGACCACTACGAAGTCGCAGCCGACGTCGCCGAACTCCTCCGCAAAAGTTGACACAAGATCCCCGATGACGGCATCGCCAATCTCTTGAATAGGCAGCCCCCCATTCGTGGTCAGCGCGTTCCGGATGGTTTCGAGATAGGCATAAACGAGACCGAGGACCGTTTCCTGTATGTCATTGAAACGACTGACGTTGATCATCATCGAGCAGTGCTTGTGCTCGTGCCCCCTGAGATAGCGCAGACCTCGCGTCAGGCACCAGACGCGAACGGCCTTCTTTAGCGACGGTGGCAGCTCGGTGATTTCGTGGGTTCGCTTGTGAGCGAGTGGCAGCGCAGTATGATAGTCGCTGATCACTCGAATGGTCTTGGCTCGCAATGCGCCTTTGGGCGCGAAGATCTTGTCCGCGCCAACATAGTTGGACGGCGGATCGAGTGCCTTGATGAAGTTGCGCGGAAAGAGATCATTGCCGATCATCTCGCCTTCGCTGTCGGGATCGATGAAAATGTTAGCAAAGGGTGTCGCGGTGTAGCCGATGTAGGTCGATCGTTCGAAATTCTGGAGTATCTCGCGGATGTACCCATTTATTGTCGTTGTCTGCTTGGGATCCTTACTCGTGTTGATCGAGGCATTGTCGGCTTCGTCGTCGATGAGCAGCATGGGGTACAGCAACCGGCCACCGCCTGCTTGGTCGCTCAGCCAATCGCGCAATATCTCAAGTGTCCGCCCGTTCTTCTTGGTCACAAAAATGATGGGCTCATTGTGCGCCTCGAGGCTGAAGAAGACCCCGGCTGCGTCCTTGGTGAAATCACGGTCGCGGGAGGTACCGTATGCTGGCGTACGCCTCTTCGTCGCATAGTTCTGGAGCGGCAGCCCCTCGACGACGGCCGCGTTGAAGACCGACTTGCGCCCGATGAAGGTATCATCGATACGCTCCTGAGTTTGCGACCGGAGCGAGTTGGTAATGCCGGCGAGCAGGATGATAACCTTGTAACCGGCATCGGCAGCCTTGCAGATCAGCGCCGAATAATTGGTGGTCTTGCCAGACTGCACATGACCCATGACCATTCCCCGGCGCTTCCATTCGCCATCGGCTGCAGGATCGCCACAGTAGTCGAGGATCTCGTCGGTGACGGTATCGAGAGTGGCCACCACCTGCGGGGGGAGGCGATTGCCTTCCATATAGTAGCGCCGTAGGCGGTCCCAGTAATACCAATCGATGTCCCGGCGACGCCCGTTCAGCCATGGCTTGTATTCGGCGAGAACCGCAGCTCCTCGCTTCTGGGTTGTAGTGAAGCTTTCCTCGAGCTCACGAACAAGAGTGTCGCGTTCGTCGGGCGCCAGGAGAAACGGCGAACCCTCGACTTCCTCCGTAATGGCTTCCTTTGGGATCGCAGCCCCGACAGACATCTCCTGCTGGAATCTGCCCGCGATCTTCAGCCGCAGATAAGCCCGTTCGGCATCGAGATTTCTCAATTGATCCAGCCTTTTGCTTGGAGATGGCTTTCGACGAGAGTCCAGCTCTGCGCGAAAGGCTCGGTTCGGCGCAGTTCCTTAGTGAGCTTGTCCATCTGGCCGCCCGCCTCGAGCAGCATCGGCGGCAACGCGATCTCGAGTTGCTCGATGAGCGTCCTGGGATCCGAACTGATCTGGTTCACCTTGGAGGCGTCGGCTCCAAGATCCTGCCCTAGGTTGTGGACCGGCATCGATTGCTCGATCGTCTGTAGCGCGGCCTGCAGTAGCGATAGCGAAGGCTTTTCGGTATCGAGGAGCGTTTGGATCACGGGATGATGTCGATTGATGAGATAGCGGATTTCGCCATCGCGGACATGGCGGTTCCAGACCGAAATCTTGCCACCCGTTGCCACTTTCGCGCCTTTTGAGCGGATTACCTTTGCTGACTTGCCGCGGATTGATCCTATGATCTGCTGAAGACGATAGCGAAGGGCCGCAGGAAGTTGAACATCGGACTTGTCGACCGAGACCTTCCACATCGAATCTAGGCTGTTCGGCACATCAATGGCGATGCGAACGAGCTGCGAAAGCTCGCCATGCTTGACGAGGCGGAACCAAGTCCCCTTTATAATAAGACGATGCTGTCGATAGACGTAGAAGCCTTGGTTGCGGAGCAACCCCTCGGCACCGGATAGGCGGTCATAGTCCGCAAGAGCAAGTTTCGAGTAATGCGGGAGGATGTACGGCCGAATGCGGATTCGGGCGGACTTTCCCTGACGGATTTCCTCGCTGCCGAGCATCTGAGTAGCAAGATTACTGGCGTAGAAAGGGTCATAGGGCTCGATCGGCGTGCCGTTGACGAAGATGGATAGTCGACGCCCGCGAACCTCGCCGGCGAGGAATCGATGGAAGGTGAGCGACAGCTGATTTCGCGCTTGAACGATCAGCCGGTTGAACTCTTGCTCCGTGAGGGACCCCTCTTCGGACAGCCTGTCGCACTTGTTCCAGATTATCTGCGTTCCATCGTGATCCTGAAGGTGAGGATCAATGAGCTTCTCGATCTCGCGACCTGAAAGGATGCCCATCTTCCACTTGTCGATATCATCGAGGTCCCAAATCGCCGCAGACAGCTTGCCGTTCCTTCGCGTGATAACCGTCAGCTTCTTGCACTGCGAGAAGGAGGCGGACTTCATTCCCCAACCGAAACGGCCAAGATCATCAGGGGAGCGTTGTGAAAGTGGATTGGTCGAGGCGGGTCGCATCGCTACTTCGAGTTCGGTGGCAGCCATGCCGTGCCCGTCATCGACAATGCGGACGATGGGCTCCGCACTAGAGTAGAGACAAAAGACACGTACGGTACGGGCTTTCGCCGTGATCGAATTGTCGATCAAATCTGCGAGCGCACTCGATAGATCGTAGTTGCCGAAACTCCGAGCCGATGTCATCAGAGACGCGGCGTCCGGTGGATTTTTTAAGAATTTCAATTCCCGCTGCCCCATCACCTCCCGCACAGCAAGAGCATAGCGGGAAGCAAGACTTCTGCGCCCTCCCCCCCCGGGCGAGCCTTATGTCCACCCTGGATCGAATTCGTGTCCGCAGTCAAGAATGCGGAGTGGCGACAACCTCGCCTATCTGTCAGGCCGGCAGCGGCGGGATAGATGGGCGACTGAGATCATCGAATGTTGCCCGCTAGCGGCCGGCGCGGGTCAGTGACAACCAGACCAGACGCGCAATTTGCCTAGCGAGAAACGGAGGCACGGCGTTGCCAACCTGGACGTACTGCTGGGTACGATTGCCGAGGAAAAGATAGTCGTCCGGGAAGGTTTGTAGCCTTGCGGCTTCACGCACGGTCAGGCTGCGACACTGAACCGGATCGGGATGGATGAAATAATGACCGTCCTTCGAGATGTGGCTCGTCACGGTCGTTGAGGGCGCGTGGGCCAACTGGACGCGAAAGCGGTCGGCGAAGATCCCGCTGCGCCAGTTGCGATGATCGGGGCTCAATGCCAGAGGATAATCAGTGGCCTTCGGACTGTAGCCACGCACCTTCCCGAACACCGCCGCAAACATGTAGCGCCCGAGGTCTGACGCCATGTGTCCGCGGGTTTCATTCTGCGCGAGGGCACGAAGTCCGGGGCGATCGATCCACCGACTCAGATCGTCATTCGCGGTGCCGTAGCCAACCGGCAATGCAGATGACGCTCGTTCACAAGGCAGGACTTCTTGCCAACGTCGAGCGATATCCCCAAACGCTTCGCGAAGCTTCTCATCGTTCTTTCCACGATGAATCTCGGCAAGTTGGTTCGCTGCATCCACGACTGCGCTACGCCAATTCTCTGCGCTGTCGTTGCCTCGGCTCAAACCACTGCGGAGAGCTGGAAGTCCTCCAATCACTTCATCCACCGTGCGCATGGCTGCCGAAACGGCGATGCTTGCGCCTGCTGCACCCGACGCAAGGTCCGACCTGATGCCCACGATGATCACCCTGTGTCGGCGCTGAGGGACGCCGAACTCCTCGGCCCGCACGATGAAGTCCGATGGCTGCTGCGCTTCTGCGAGGCTGGCCCTTCCATTCTCGACCCGGATCGCCCGTAGTTCGTACATATGCCCGTGACCCGAGCCAAGCGAGGACAGGTCTTCCAGCAGCATCTCGAAGACAAGCCGACTCTCCACTGTCGAAGAGAGTATCCCCTTGACGTTCTCCATCACGAAGGCAGCGGGCCGAAGCCGGTCAAGAACGCGGATATACTCGCGGAAGAGGTAGTGCCGTTCGTCCTCTTCCGGAACGTAGCCGATCTTTCCTTTCGACCTCGCCCGGCCGACGAGCGAATACGCCTGACACGGCGGCCCGCCGATCAGGATCGTGTCGTCAAAGTCGCGGCGCAGTTGCGCGATTGAAGAGTCGATCGCCTCGGCTGCGGCGTCAGTCCCGAGTTCCAAGCAGCGGGCCTCGTTGATAGCCCCCTGCCAGGCTTCAGCATCGACTGCAACCCAATCCGGCTCGGGGATCAGCCCTGCGTGGAAATTGATGAATTGCTCCGGCAAGATATGGTGGCGCGCCCGATACTGCCGCAGAAATGCGCGCAGCGTCAGGGTCCGATGCGCCGATGCCTCCTTCTCGACCGAGATGCCAATCCGGAACGGCGAATGCCCTTCCTCGGCGAGGGAGGCAAAGCCTTCGCCCAGCCCGCCTGGACCGGCAAAAAGATCGACGACGCCAAACGTAGATGGCAAATCAGGCTCCTGACGCATTTCACATAGACCGTGTACACTAGGTTCGGTAGTGAAGACCAGGATGCTCATGACGGATATCGTCGACAAGCAGACCCGTTCCCGAATGATGGCAGGGATCAAGGGGCGGGACACGAAACCCGAACTAGCGCTCCGTCGGGCACTACATGCGCGAGGCTTCCGCTATCGGCTGCATGCCAAGAACGTCCCAGGGCGGCCAGACCTCGTCTTGTCGAAGTTCGGCGCGACGGTCTTTGTGCACGGATGCTTCTGGCATCGCCATGCGGGATGTCGCTACGCCACGACGCCGGCGTCGCGCACCGATTTCTGGCAGTCCAAGTTTGAAGCAAATATCGCGCGGGACGCCCGCGTACACGAAGCGCTGATCCACTCCGGATGGCGCGTGGCAACCGTATGGGAGTGCGCTCTACGCTCGAACGACCGTTTGACAGCGGTGGCAGATTGTCTTGCAACCTGGCTTCGTTCAGACAGCGCGGAACTCGAAATCAGCGACAAGGACATCCAGCCGTCAGAGTGGATTCAGCGCTGCGGCCGTGCTGAGAATATCGCCTCTTGAACGCACGCTCGTCACACGCAGCCCCGAATATCATCCGCCCTTCTGAAATCGACTGCGGCGGCTGGGGGCGGGCTCGGCGAAGGCTCCACCAGGGCTAGCGCAGCGACAACCTAAACACCTGCCAGCAAGCCCCTCTGACTCGGCAATCAATATGTCACACAGAGATACTGAAGTTGTGCGCTCCAGATCCCAACAACTGGATAGGCAAACAGCCCGTCCGACAACGGCGTAGACCGACATCTCGACGCTGAGCTGGCTCACTGCCAGGGAGAGCTCGGGCGAGCGCACTTGATTGCCACCTCACTGCCCGTGGAGAGAGCCTTCCTTGAGACCTCACAGGAACACTAAGTCCGGCGACACACCGGAGAAACGCAGGTGCCCACGGCGAACATTAAGCCGCCCAGAAGGCGGCATCGACCGGCCCAAGGATGCGCTGGTCGGGCTCGCTATCAGCACGAGGCTGGGGCTCTATCCGAACCCCACATTCGAACGTCGGCCCGGCGACGGCCATTTCACTTGGAGTTCGGGCAGTGGACACACGATACCGGCGATGGCCCTACCCTGACTCGCGCCAGAGCATATCCTCAAGCTAAGGCTTTGGCCAACTCGACTTGACCAAACCCTTCGTCAACAGAAGGGGGAGGCGAAGGGACACCGCGCCCGTAGCAACGATCGATTGCTACGATTGACACGCTTATAAATGGCGGAATTCTACGGTTTCTAGGTTCCAGCTGGGGCCGGAGGATACGATGCGCGCTCTCCGCCGCGAGGATCGCCCAAGCCTAATCAAGGTCTTCCTCGGTCGACAGCTCCATACGGAAGCGCTCGACTGCCTCGATCAGGGTCGCAAATCCAGCAGTTTCGCATCTTCGACCCAGCCACGGTGGCTATGTCCGCCCAGCGCGTGGCCTCAAGGAGACATCGATCATGGCGGGGGGGCATCGAAAACCCGCCTGAGCGGCACCATCGGCGAATTTCTCTGCAAGCGGGTGAAACAGAAGCTGGCAGGCAAGCCTGACGCGGCAGCGCGCAGAAAACCGCGCCACTCACTAAGACGCCTCTTGTTCCTGACCGAGTTTTCCACAGGCTCTCGAGCTAACAAAAGGTGCTAATGAACCCTGCTAACGACAAAATCTAAGCGCTTGATTTTGCTAGCAAAAACGAAGTGGCTGGGGAACCTGGATTCGAACCAAGACTAACGGAGTCAGAGTCCGTCGTTCTACCGTTAAACTATTCCCCAACTAAGCCGTTGATCTCTCTCACCATTCTTGCCGATCTTTCGATCC